>Ga0326513_10004126_pt1 | contig 10445 bp, 9 predicted proteins | sample 2_2465_0518_D_FD_203654 | JGI IMG/M metagenome (GOLD analysis project Ga0326513, IMG submission 203654) | Bovine rumen microbial communities from UC Davis, California, United States - 2_2465_0518 | ecosystem: Host-associated > Mammals > Digestive system > Stomach > Rumen | place: USA: California... | reverse complement strand
TCATTCCGATGCTTCATGCTCAGGTACCCGAGGAGCAGCGAAACAAGTGCAAGCAGGAAAAGAACCACGGTTATCGGGTGGAGTGCCAGATTTACCTTTTGATGGATGAGCAAAACCAGCAGTGCAAGGCTGATAAATGCAATTTTACCGCCCATAAGCCCGAGCTTCTGAATAGTGAGGTGAAGGCGGTCCTTTTCAAGCTTTAAGGCAAGGAAATTTGCCCCGTGGAAGGTGAAAAGGCTGACAAATGCGATGCCGCCAACAACTGAGGCCGGACTGAGCAAATCCAAAAATGCTCCTTTATAAATCATATCCTTGCTTATAGGGAGACCAATCAAAAGGTCTGTCATAGCCACACCCCAAAGCAGGGCGGGAAGCGCTGACCCGATAAAAATAGCCTTGTCCCATGTCTGCTGCCACAACAGGGATTCATGGTGATGACGAAGCTCAAAGGCTGCGCCGCGAAGAATCAGCGCCATAAGCATGAGAAACAGCGCAATATAAAATGTGCTGAACATGGTAGCATACACATGAGGAAACGCGGCAAACAAGGCACCGCCTGCGGTTATCATCCAAACCTCATTGCCGTCCCATACGGGAGCAATAGAGGAGATGACCTGACTGCGGTCCTTTTCGCGGCCGCTTATAAATGGCAGAAGTATTCCAACCCCGTAATCAAACCCTTCAAGAAAGAAGAAACCGGTAAATAAAACGGCTATGAGGATAAACCAAAGTACATTGTAATCCATCACAAATTCCCCCTTTCCTGGTCGGCGGATTGAACGGTAGTTGTTCTTATGACGCGGCAGGCAGCGTAAAATGCCGCTACAGCCAAAATAAGGTAAATAAGAGTAAAGCCTGTCATGGTGAGAAGTACATTACCGGGAGTAAGATTAGGAGAAACCGCATCTGCTGTTTTCTGAAGACCTACTACAATCCAGGGCTGACGGCCTGCTTCCGCGATGAACCAGCCTGCAGAATTGGAGAGGAACGGAAGCGGCAGCAGCAGCGGCATGGCTGCAAGAATACACTTAAATCTAACCAGAAGCTCCGGCTTTACAAAGGAAATTCCTCCGAATATGAAAGCTATGCCTGCCATTGCACTGCCACAGGCAATCATTAAACGGAAGCTCCAGAAAAGACCGCTGACATCAGGAGTATAATTTCCGGGACCGTATTGTGCCTCAGCCGCTTTCTGCAGCTGATTTATGCCTTGAACAGCTCCTTCCGGTTTATTGTACAGCATAAAGGAAAACATACCGGGTATTTTGATTTCCATGTCGTTTTTGCGTGCATCCTGATTTATATCCGCGACAACGGCAAAGGGGGCAGGATTTTCTGTTTCCCAGAGAGCTTCCATACTGGACAGCTTCATTGGCTGTGCTTCAGCAAGATACTGTGTGTGCATGTGCCCTGTGCCCATAGTTCCCATGATTCCGATAAATAAATATATGGACACACCCTTTAAAATCTTCATGAACGCATTGCGTGAAGCATAATCACGGGCAATCTTCCAGGCACATATAACAAGAAGCAGGAATCCGGCGGTTGCTATTCCAGAAAAAATCGTGTGACTGAGTTCACCTATGACGTACGGATTTGTAATAAGTGCAGTAAAATCCGTCATAACGGCACGTCCGTTTTCTATTGAGTATCCTACAGGGTGCTGCATAAAAGAATTGGCTACAAGAATCCAGAACGATGAAAGATTGCTTCCGATAGCAACGAGCCATATGCAGGCACAGTGAAGCTTTTCGGGCAGCTTATCCCAGCCGAACACCCATATTCCAAGGAAGGTGGATTCGAGGAAAAAGGCGGTCAGTGCTTCCATAGCCAGCGGAGCGCCGAATATATCCCCCATGAAGCGTGAGTATTCGGACCAGTTCATGCCGAAATGAAATTCCTGAACAATTCCTGTCACAACGCCCATGGCGAAATTAATCAGAAAAATATTTCCGAAGAATTTAATGAGCTGTCTGCAGGAATCCTTCCAGTGACTGCGGTTTGTCGTTACATAACATGTTTCCAAAAGCGCCAGAAAAAGAGTCAGTCCAAGGGTAACCGGAACAAACAAAAAGTGGTAGACAGTAGTTATGGCAAACTGCCATCGGGATAAGGATACTACGTCCATAAAAACACTCCTTTCTTAGACGTGCCCGCACATTTATGAAATCAAATTTATGATTAATTCAATACTATCATAAATTTATGAAGATTCAATTATATAGAAATTTATTTTCGCATATATGCAAAAACAGCGCCTGAGTACAAAACACTTTCATGTTTTGTACTCAGGCGCTGCCGCGTTTGTATTTATCCGAATAATTATTTCATGCCTGTGCCTTCTCTTTTTCGTATTCTTCAACAGCGACAAGAGCGGCTTCGATAGCGACCTGGAAGATAGCTTCCTGGATTTCCGTATTATCAATCATAGTAATAGGGCCTTCTTTAAGTGCGTTGTGTACGCGGGTTGCGATGCGTGCACGAAGAGTTATTTCGTTTGCCATGCGTTTCACCTCCCTTTTTCAATGATTATACCATAAATCTCATGAAGCAAACCACCATTTGAAAATATATTTTTTATATACCATATGATTAATAATAATAAGCTTTAAAAGATGCAATAAATGTGAGTCGACATTATTTCTGATACATGTTACGAAAATATCTTTGAAATAATATTTTACATCCTCAGGAAAGGAAATTTTTTACAGGATGTGTTAATATATTACAGGATGTGTGAAAGAATAGGAAAAAATGATGATATGTAAGACAAATGTCTTGTTAACGAAAGAGGGACGTTGAATGATTCAGCTTTATGCTGTTATTTGGATGTGCATAAACGGGTTTGGGCTTTATATGATGCGTGATTCAGAGGCCGAGGAGAAAGGTGCGGCTGAAAAAGCCGAGGAAATAATTGAGGAAATTGAATTCATGGAAAAATTTACCTCGTATGAATTCAGCGGAAAGGAATTCCTTATATATTTTGCTGTTTTTTTGGCTATGGATATTGGAGGATATTATCTTGCCGCAGGACATGTGGAATTTGCACCCTGGACGCTTTGGCTGTTTTACGCGGCTGTAGGATTTTTGGCTGTGGATGCTGTTCTCGACCTTTACAGCCTGTATGAGATAATCCATACGAAGGATTCAAAGGAAAGCAAGGAGAAGTTTGCAGAAAGTCTTCGCTCGGCGGGTGAATCACTGAACTGGATTTCATTCCTGTCTCTTGGAGGTAAGTTTTTGGTTTCTGTAGCCCTTGTGCTTTGGACAGTGTTTCCACGATAACCGGATTCCGATAGAAAGGAGAAGAGAGAATGCTTGGCGGATATGACAGCATAGAGCTTCTTTTTGGAAAGGAAAACCCTTCTTCCTTTGATGGCGTTGCTTTTGTTTCGGATATTTCCTGCTTCAGACGCATTTTGGCGGTGGGAGATATTCATGGAGAGTATCAAAGAATGCGCTCTCTTTTTGACACGATGGATTATCGCCCGGAGGAAGATCTTCTCGTTTTCCTCGGAGATTACATTGACAGGGGAGCCGAAAGCCTTCGCTGCCTTGCGGAGGTAAAGTCGATTTCAGAGACATATAAGAATGTAATCACACTCAGGGGAAATCATGAATCGCTTCTTTTGGAACATTTTCTTGAGCATGGAATAGAGGATATCATAGCGAGGGAAGGAATATGGCTTGAAAACGGCGGAGATGATACTTTGTACCAGCTGCGCCGACTGTACGAAAAAAGTCCGTCAGAGTTTGAATCAATGCTCGGTTTTGTAAAAGGCCTTAAAAGGATTGCTGTAGCCGGGAACGAATATATTTTCACTCACGCGGGATTTCTCAAAAAGCCGTATCTTAAGCAGAAGGAAGAAATGCTATGGGTGCGCAGGGATTTTTATAACGGCTATGCAGGGAAACAGACCGTCGCAGTTGGGCATACTCCTGTGCAGCGGCTCCGCGCGGAAAGCGACGGGACGCCGATACTGCAGAAAAATCATATATGGCTCTGCGACACCGGTTCATTCCGTTATGACGGGCACATCAGCTGCGTGGACGTAAAGACGGGGGAATTTTGGCAGAGCGAAGATAAAATGGAATAAAAATACGGCGCATCGGAGAGATATTTTCCGATGCGCCTTTGTTGTTTGCCTATTTGCATGTATTTTTGGGTTTGGGAAGAAGAAAGGTGGAAGCCGCCGCGGCTGCGGATATAATGACCACCAGCACCATGACAGAATAGATGCCGTATGTATCTGCATACTTTCCAAGGACAGGAACGATGATGCCGCCAACGCTGAAGGACAGCCCAAGGGTAATGCCCGAGGCAAAGCCTATACTTTTTGCGAGATAGCTCTGACCAAGGACAACGAATGCCGCATAGGGACCCTGCATTGCAAAGCTCATGGGAATCAGCATAGCGTAAACTGCCCATATATGGCCTGAAAAAACAGCGACTGCAAGACAGGGAACAAGGAGACAGCAGCCGTATCTGAGAGTTTTAACATATCCTTTGCGGTCAGAGAACCAGCCGCCGACCAAAGTGGCAAAAACACCGGAAATCGAAATTATTGAAAGTGTCGCGCTGCCGACGGCATGAGATGTGCCGAGAACCATGATGCAGTACAGCGGAAGGAAGCTGCTGATAGATGTAAATACCGTGGAGCGGAACAGTATGACGAGGGTAAGCTTCGAAAAGGCGCTCCAGTCGTTTGTACCTGCTTCTTTGGATTTCGCGCCGGCAGTTCTTTTATCTTCCTCAGCAGCGGCGCGTATACGTGGAGCTAGGACGAGCATTGTGAGTCCCATAATCAGGCTTGTTATGCCGTAGAAAGCAGTGCCCTTCATTCCAAATGTGGAGAGCAGAAAGACGGCGAGGAGCGGGCCGAATCCAAAGCCACCGTTGCCGCCAACGCTGAAAATACTCATACCCTGACCACGGTTTTCCCCGGAAACGGCATTGACCATACGGGCAGCTTCAGGGTGAAAAATCGCGCCGCCTATTCCCATCATAGTAACTGCCGCAAAAATTGCCCAGTAGTCAGAGAGAAATCCTGTCAGTGCCATGGAAAGTCCTGACATCAGTATGCCAAGCCCCATGAACCATTGACGTGAGCCCCTGTCTGCCAGCCAACCGAAAATCGGCTGAATGACCGAGGACAAAAATGAGGACGCAAACATAAGACCTGCGATTGCGGTATAATCCATTCCGTATTCTGTTACGAAAAAAGGCAGAACAGCAGGGAGCGAGCCGGAATTTATATCGACGCTGAGATGTCCTGCCGCAAGGAAATACAGGAATTTTTTGTTCATATAGACAGTCTCCTTTTGATATATATTTTACACCGTCAAGGATAATAAAACAAAATCCGCAAATGCGCATTGGTGTTGAAAAGTAATTTGCAAAACGCAGGCAAATGTGCTATAAAAAAGAAAACGTTTGTTTAAGCAGGATTAGGAAAAGCAGAGGTTCGGATAACCGGAAGAAGTCAGTCTGAATTTCGGAGGAGATAAAAGTGGCGGTACCGACTTTGAAAAACTGCCCTGTATGTCATAAGCTTTTTCTCGACAAAGGCTATGGCGTCTGCAACAACTGTTTGCAGGAGCAGAATGAAACAAAGCAAAAGATTCTGCAATATGTGCAGGAGCATCCCGGCTGCACTGTGGCAGAGATTGCCTCTGCACTTAATGCTCCGATGAAGCTTATAAAGTATCTCCGTGAGCATGGAGATCTTGTTGACCTTGGGGCGGCAATAAAATACCCGTGCAAAAAATGCGGGGCTTTGATTGACAGGGGTACATACTGTCGTGCCTGCACCAGTGAGTTCGCAGAGGCAAATCAAAAGATTCAGCAGAGAGTTCAGTCGGCGGAGAGGCTGTCTGACCTTTCTAAGGAGCTGAAAAAGGACAACAGCCCAAAGAAAAAAGTAAAGCTTCGTATGCATTTTATCAATATGCATGATGACACCTGAGTATAAACCGTTTTTTGTACTAAATACAATGCAGTACGGGAAGCGGTTTTTTGCTTAAAATAGAAAAATTATATTTTAGAGGGATTTTTTTCCTGAAAAGTTGTATTGTAAACATGTGGGAATGTATGCCGGCAAAATTAAAACATATGCTGATTTTAGGGTGTGAAAAGTTATGCGCAGCAATTTTAGGACGAATAAATTTTTATACGCTGTTTTCTTCCTGTTTTTTATATATGTGAGCATTTTCGGCAGCACTTGTGTGTGTGCAGCCCCGGACCGGCCCTCCGAAGGCTCCGGTAAGGTGGTAAGGGTTGGATGGTACGAGTCTCCGTTTAATTATATTGACAATCATGGCAGGCGTACAGGGTATGCCTATGAGTACCAGAAGAAAATAGCATCTTATACAGGCTGGTCGTATGAGTACGTCACAGGCTCCTGGGTAGAGCTTATGGATATGCTGCGGCGCGGAGAAATTGATCTGATGTCAGATGTTTCTTTCACTGATGACCGCGCGGAGGAGATGAGTTTTTCCTCACAGCCGATGGGTATTGAGGAGTATTTTATTTATATCAATACGGGACGCAAAGATATAGACCCGGACGATTTTTCAACGCTAAACGGAAAACGAATCGGAATCAATCGGGGAAGCGTGCAGGAAAAATGCTTTATCAGCTGGGCGGAAGAGCATAATATTCATGCGGAGATTGTTCATATTGCCGGAACGGGAAAGGAAGCCGTTAAAGCGCTTTCAAATGGGGAAATTGATGCTATAGTAGATGTTTCGGCTTTTGCACTTTATAACGAAAACATCTACCCGATAGCAATGGTTGGCTCATCTCAGTTTTATTTTGTAACCAGCAATAATCGTCCGGATCTTTTTATGGAACTTGATTCCGCGATGAATCAGATACAGAGCCTTAACCGTTATTATACTAAGCAGCTGAATGAAAAATATCTCAGCAGTGCAAATGCCTTTCGCTTTCTTCCGGTGAGGGCGGCGGAATGGCTGGATTATCACGGGAAAATCCGTGTCGGTTATTGGGAGCATTACCTGCCGTTTTGTGACAGGGATGAGAATACAGGTGAATTGACGGGATTTCTGGCTGAATGTCTGAAGCAGATTTCGACAAGCATGAGGAATGCTCATGTAGAATTCGAACCGGTGCCATATAAAACACTTGAGGCAGCCATGGAAGGCCTTCATAACGGTGAGATTGACTGCGTGTTTCCTATTACGCTGGACCTCTACACTGCCGACGAACAAAAGGCGCTCGTAACAGAGTCTTTCGGAACCTCCGGGGTTATAGCGCTTATCAGAATGAAGGACCGTGGGGAGTTCAATCCGCTGGGAGTAAAGCGGGCAGCTGTCGAGTCCGGCAATATATGGATGCAGTCTGTCATAAGCGAAGATTTTCCAACCTGGGAAACGGTTGTTTGCGACTCCGAGGAGGATTGCATCAAGGCTGTCATAGATGGGAAGGCGGACTGCTTCCTAGTGAGCAATTATCGCCTGAACAGACTTATGGGAGAAGTGGGAAGAAACGGGCTTGTCCCGGTTTCTACAGGAAAAACTATGAATGTGGCGTTTGCTGTTCGCAAGGATAATGTGATGCTGTATTCTATCCTTGGGCGTATGACAAATACACTTTCGGACGCGGATATATACTCATGGCTTGGTCGTTATTCATACGTCGACAGGAAGGTCAGCCTGTGGGGATATATCAGGGAGCATTTCCTTTTGACGCTGTCAATTCTGGTTGCGATTATTGCTGTTATAAGCATTATGTTTATACGCAGCGTAAGGGCAAGAGAAAGAGCTCAGATTTTGAATAAGGAGCTTGAAAAAGCACGTGAGGCTGCTGAGGCGGCCAACAGCGCAAAGACTTCATTCCTTTTCAATATGTCTCATGATATCCGGACGCCAATGAATGCAATCATGGGCTTCAGAGACCTTTTGGAGAAACATCAGGACGAGCCTGAAATGCGTGCCCATTATCTGGAGCAGATCAAAGATGCCAGTGGTGTTCTTCTGTCCATCATAAATAATGTGCTTGAAATGGCAAGAATCGAAAAGGGTACCATTGTGCTTGATGAAATGCCTCTGGAAGTTGAAAAATTCGCGAACAATGTATTCTCGGTTTTTCAGGAATTGATGGATGAGAAAGAAATAAAATACACAATGCATCTTAATAACAAGACAAAGTACGTTTACTGTGATGCGACGAAAACAAACGCGGTATTCATCAATATCCTCTCAAATGCAAATAAATATACCGGGGTGGGAGGAAGTGTTCATTTTCAGCTGGATGAGCTTCCGTCCGAAAAGGAAGGCTGGACGGTTTTCCGTACAACAATTTCCGATACCGGAATAGGAATGTCGGAGGATTTCCTGCCACATATTTTTGAGGAATTTTCACGGGAGCAAAATACCACCCACAATAAAATTGAGGGAACCGGGCTGGGAATGCCTATTGTAAAGCGGCTTGTGGAGTTCATGAAAGGAACAATTGAGGTCAAAAGCAAAAAAGGAGTAGGCACAACCTTTATTGTGACGTTTCCTCTCCGCATTGCGCAAAATGCAGTTGATCATCAGCCCGGAGTAGTTGAAGTGAAACCGGGGCAGTTCAAGGGCAGGCGCATTCTGCTGGCTGAGGACAACGAGATTAACGCGGAAATTGCAAAGGCAATTCTTGGTGAAGCCGGATTCGACATTGACTGCGCGGAAGACGGAAAGATTTGCGTAGATATGCTGGCTGAGGCTCCTGCACATACCTATGATTTGATTTTGATGGATATCCAGATGCCGAATATGGACGGCTATGAAGCCGCCAGAACTATTCGTGCGATGGAGGACGTGGAAAAGGCCAATATCCCTATACTCGCGATGACTGCAAATGCCTTTGAAGAGGACAAACGCAATGCCTTTGATGCAGGCATGAACGGTCATATTGCAAAGCCAATAGACGTTAAGCTGCTAATGAGTGAACTCACAAGGGTATTATTCAGATAAGCCTTATTAAGCGGTATGGCATTTTGGTTTTTAAGAGAGATGAAAGGCGGTAACTCCTGTCAGCTCTCTTTTTCAATTTGCTGTATTCGGGTAGAGAAAAATTTTCTATCGTGATATTATGAACTTGCATGATAGCAGACGGGAGGAAAATAAATGCAAAAAATTGAACGGCACGATATTACGCTGCGTATTTTATTTACGTTTTTGACCTGCGGGCTTTACGGGCTTTACTGGATGGCGCAGGTGACGAACGATGTGCATGCGGTATCAGGAAAGCCTCAGTGTGCCGGCGGAGGAAAGGCGGTACTGTTTTCAGTACTTACATGCTCCATTTACATGTACTACTGGATTTATAAAATCGGAGGCGAGCTTGTAGAAGCACGTTATCGGATGGGGCTTGCTCTTGATGTGGTAGAGAAAAAAATCTATAGAAATGTCATTGTGATAATGACATTGGTGTCAATTGGTCTTTCCGGGCTGCAGATTATGCTGCAGGCATTTGATGATGAATATGCCAACATGAATCCTGACCTTGTATTTATGCTTTTGTTCTGGGTATTTATTGTAAATGTTGCAATTCAGGGCGGATTGGCGGCGCTGCTCCTATGGTTCGTGTATAAACGCAGCAATCCAAGTCCACGTATTTTATATGTCCTTATGTTTTTGTTACGCACAAATATTTTTACTTTAGGTTTTCTCCAGGACTCGTTGAATGATATTTCCGACAGACAGGCTAATGGAGAAATAGAATTGCAGCGGTGATAACAGAGGGGAGTGGTTCCTGTGAACGCAGTAAAAATCGACCATATTGTGCTTACGACGACAGCACCTCAAAGATGTCTTCACTTTTATCGGGACATACTGGGGCTTACGGTGGATGAATACGAGGGACGTTACAGTATACGGCTGGGCGCATCGAAAATCAATATTCACACACGTGCCGCAGAATTTGAGCCTGCGGCGTCATATCCGCTTTCGGGAAGCCTTGATTTCTGCATTAACGTGGATGGGGACATTCATGAGGTGAAGAAGGAGCTTTTGGCACGTGGCGCGGTATTGGAACGGGACATTGTACAGAGATACGGATCACAGGGGCCGATGCAGAGTATTTATCTCCGTGATCCCGATGGAAATCTCGTTGAGCTTGGCTTTTACGGAAATGGGGAAAATTCCGGAGATGGAAAATGACAGTATACGCATATTATGAATCCCCACTCGGCAAAATCACCATGGAGGCAGAGGAAGGGGCGCTTATCGGGCTTTGGTTTACCCGCGACAGTGAGAGGGAAATGACGGAATCGGATTCTAAAATTTTTGATGAAACAAAACGCTGGCTGATGGATTATTTTGCCGGCAAGAGACCCGATTTCATGCCTGAACTGCGTTTGCAGGGGACTGAGTTTCGAAACATCGTATGGAATATTCTGCGAACAATCCCATACGGGGAAACGGTTACGTACGGAGCG
>Ga0326513_10004125_pt1 | contig 10446 bp, 8 predicted proteins | sample 2_2465_0518_D_FD_203654 | JGI IMG/M metagenome (GOLD analysis project Ga0326513, IMG submission 203654) | Bovine rumen microbial communities from UC Davis, California, United States - 2_2465_0518 | ecosystem: Host-associated > Mammals > Digestive system > Stomach > Rumen | place: USA: California... | reverse complement strand
ACATACCACCATCCAGGTCATTTATAATATCCGAGTATTTCTTCGGTTTATATCTATCCAAATCGTGAGCTATCGTATTTCTGTTGAAATCTATTTTCCAATAATAGTCATTAAATATTGAAAACTTAATATTTTGCGCGTTCATGTAAAAATCCAACGTATTACGAAGGTTTTCAATACATTCAACACCTTTATCTTCATCTGCATAATTAAGGACCCTTCTTATTGCCTTCCTTTTTGCTCCTGCCCTGATTTCTCCGCTCTTATCTAAAAGGAGTTCTCCGTTTTTCCCTAAAATCAACTTTTGGGGAATTATATCGTCAGGAATCAGTTCGCAACAGAAAGTCAAAGCAGCCTCTACTAAATTAATGAATGCATATCCATAATTATGATGATTGTAATGCCACTCTGCCATTCGGAATTGATATTCATACAGACTAGTCCTGGAAGAAAAACGTTTAACGAATTTTTCCATCACCGGCACTATAATCTCCTTGCCAAGCTCCGGCAGGCTTTCTTTGTTACAGAGCGGCTCCAGGTCTGCTACGCTGGATCTAAATTCACTAAAATAGTTTAGATTCTTAATTTCGGAAAAACTTTTTAATAATTTTGCCAATGATGCATAAGAGCCTCTATTTTCCTTTTCCATCAATTTTGCCAGAAGGTACGCATTACCAAACTCTTTAAAATTATAAGCCCCAGTTATCCACTTTTGCACCTCCATCATAGATTTCAAATCAACCACCGGAACATTTTCTAATTCTTTTCCCGGCCCTTTTCCGCCAATTTCAAGCATACCGTAATGAATATGAGAAATCTCCACCCCTATAGAACTCACATCTTGCAAATAAACAAGCAGATTCATAATGAAAATTGGCAATGACCGGAAAGAGTGGGTTATGTCCACTATGAGTTCATCACCCCGCTTTAGGTTGTTTTTTAAACCTAATATGTGATTGATGTTTTCTCTGATTTCTGACTCTGTAATTCCATATTTGACAAGTACGACCTTTGAATTACCTCCCATAGCCTCTTCTATTTCTTTTTGGTGAGGGATTCGCAATTCTGATTTATGATTCGCATTTATACATTCTTCGCTTATTGTATTATAGATGGCATAGGACACATCATCGTCTTCTACTCTCTTCTCACTCTTAGCATCATGAAACCACCGATAAAGTTCTTCCCACATGGAGTGGACTGTGCCCACCATAAAGATATTGTCTACTTCGTAGTGTCTCGCTAATGCTGCAGCAACAAAAGATGTATTGTAGATTTTGTTGTCTATAATATAGTCTGCATCCCTATAAACGCGCATTGGTCTGATCTCAGATCCTTTCAGGTCAGAAGGTCCTGTCCCTAGAAACGAAATCAAGACTCTTCTTTTTTGTTTTTCTTTCGACACTTTATTTTTTGCCATAGCATTGAGATAATCGGTTCTCGACAAGTCTGACTCATGCCTATAAAGCTTTTATGAATTTCAAACCTTTCTTCGTTATTTCTACAAGTATTTTTTCACTTCCGTTTCCTTTGAACTTGTCTTTTTTACCATTCATATCCAATATCTGAGAAGCTGTATTCTTGCCCTCAACCAATTTGGCTTTTTTTAATTGACCAGAAAAGAACGTTACAATGGCCTCAACCTGTTTGGGCACATCCTGTTTGGGAACTGCAGGTTTGGTTGGGGAGTCTTGTATCAGAGAACTAAACGGAGAAAAATCAGCCTTACCTCTCATATAATTACCTTTTGCTTTGCCAAACTCTTCCAACAACATTGGAGTAAACACATCTATCAACGACTCGTCACTAAAACCTTTGGCCAATGCGAACAGTTCTTTTATTTGTATGGTGTTTATCCAAGGCGTTCTGTTGCCAGATGATTGCAGAAACTGATTCATCATCTTTTCGAAAGAATCCATGTACTCTCTCATCTCCTCCTTTTTCCCGAAAACCCGCAATTCGTCCACAGAGACAGACACGCTTCCGTATCCGTGTGATTTAGCCTGACCTATTGAGTGCTTGCACATCTTTTCGTTACCATGAAATGTCAACGAAGATAAGAGGGCGCCCAATTCTTCCGGTTTCAGATTATGAAACCGAATGTGGCCTTTGAAGGTGGCGCCCTCTTTCAAAGGAGTCATTTTCGTGGTGGTGTCAAAGTTAATTTCATTGTTCTCCACATCTCTTGGAATGAGTTTTCTTCCCTCAACTTCTGTTTCATATAGTCGACCGGCAGGAGCGCCGAATTTCTCATTATAATGCAGTCTGTCTGAGCCATGCAGTTCCAATACCCCCAAATCGTATTGAGGCTTGACCGGATAACGCTTGATACCGGAGATAATGCCGCCACTAGTGTCCCATGTTGCTTTGTCTTGCAAATATGTGGGATAATAAGAAGCTCGCGGAGACCCCAAAACGCTTAATATGGAATCATTCTCCGACAACAACAACTCTGCACTCACTTGTTTGGCTGTCCCGAACTGGACCCGACCTTTCAGGTTATGCTTCACGGAGCCAAACATGACATCCGCCAAGTCCGGCTCCTGACCCTTCATCCCTGACGGGATAGCATTAGAGACGGTATTTTTTGCAAAATATTTATGTAAGTAAGACAGCCCGATTGTGGCCACATTGTTTTTCCCGTCAAGAGTAAAAAACACCGCTCTTCCTCCTTTTTGCACATCATAAGGAATCCGGATATAGTTCGGATAAAGGACTTTAAAGTCTTTTAGAACAGCCTGTGAAACTGCCAATACCTCCTTGCGTTCATCATTATCCAATAAAACAAAGTCAGATTTTTTGTTTTGCATGGCTCCGGAGAATACCACGGTCCCGGCTTTACCTGTTTCTGAAAACTGGCAAAACAATCTCTTGTCAAACGGTTTAGAACCATAGGGCCTCTTCGGATCGGAAAACCTTCCCTTAAGATATCTATTCCCTATCAATCCGTATTTTTGTGCGGCATCCAGCGAACGGAATCTCCTAAAATCACATCTCGGTATCTGATTTATGATGCTTTCATAACTGATGTGAGCCGGTATGCCCCAAGACGTTATCTCCCCATTGTCGTTAAGCCAGCCGCAATAGACGACAGACATCTTCTGCATATAGCCTCTTTGGTCCTGAATGTCCCTGAAAGCAAATCTTTCCCTGTTGTCTTTGACTCGGGTCTCGTCGAGATGACCAAAACTCATTATTTCCAAAACAGAACGGATACATCCCTTGATGGATGTTCCGGGAATAAAATATTCTCCGTGGATATTACAAAACTTTCCGTCTTCACCTTTTATAAAAACGGCCGTGTTTGCTCTTAAAGTATAAACGATTTCCCCGGAGACGAATCCCTTCAAAGGAATATCTTGGGATACCACCGACTTCCAGGCCGGGGAAAAGTAGGACTGATTCTTCTCTACAGGAATGAATCTGTATGACGACTTGATTTCCATAATATTTTCTCCTTAAAATCCCACAAATACGTTCTTTGTCAGTGTAAGTACAGGCATATTCATGCAGTTTTCATCGTTCTTTTCCTCCCAGTAACGCAGGAATTTGAGCCACTTGTCGCCCATACGATTGGAGAGGTATGTCTTTGTTTCATTGTTCGGGTTTGTGAAGTCATCGTCTTGCACCTTAAATTTCTCAACAATATACTCACCGTCAATGTATTTGATACTGTATGACTCCTTGGTCTCCTTGTTGAAAAGCTGACCCTCAACAACAAACGGATTTGCATTTTCATCAAAACTTTGGTCCATCTTTTCACCACAATAGACCTTGGGCTCCTGTTGGTCACTCCACCAGAGATAACCTTCGCATTTCTCTATATTAATTGGTTCCATAAATAAGTTCTCCATTTCTTTTAATCGTTCCTTCAAAACATCCGTTTCCACGATTCACACCGCCGCCGAGAGGCAACATGCCGGAGCAGAGGTCTTCCAGTGTTTTCTCAAAAGCGGCCTTGACATCTTTGTCTTCAAACGCCATATTGTTAACCACCAGCCTCAGTTCAAAGGACTGCCCGTTAGCATACAGGGTCTCTTCACTGAAGAGCGCTCCGTCAATAGCCCCACCGGTGAAACGGTCAATAGAGACATGATTCAATATTTTCGGAGAAAGCTTTGCCTCCTTGATGATGTCTGACATCAGAACATTGCCACGCTGTTTGTTTTGCATATTTCCGTCGGCATCCTTTTCTCCTTCAGATCCGAAGACGGCCTTCACCGCCTCATTCTTGCTCCCGACAAAGTCTTCTGGCTTTTCGTCATCGGACAATGTGTCTGCGAACCTCTCTTTAATCCTGTTATAATGAAACGCCAGGCGATGAGAGAGAGCACCTTTGACTGATGATGCCGGAATTAAAACCACTTCACGTTCACGGTCTTTTATTCCGGCAGGCGTGCTGCTCCAATCGACATAGGTCTCGCGAACAAAAGTCATATCGGCTTTATCGTTACCGAAGCCTGAGCCGAAAAGCATAAAGTCTACCGGGGCCAAGGTGAGCTCATAGCTTGTCCATCCGCTTATCTCCGGTTTCTTAAATTCTACAGGCTCTGCATTCTTCCATTCTTCACTCAACGCGGATGACTTTCTTAGATACCATTCTCTTTGGTCCGCGTTCTCAAGGTTTATCTTTTTATATTGACACTTGTTGTCAACGACCTCTATTTCTCCAAAGCCGGAACGACTGCCGGAACCGATTCGGAACGTGTCGGATTTGAAAGTATTCAGCAACTCCTTAAACTCGGCATCGTCATCCTCATCGGAGAGCATTTCCATCTCAAAGCAGAAACGGGCGCCTTTCAAGACAATCTCTTCATCAAACTTACCTCCTTTAACCGTCGCTCCGCGATGACCAATCTTAGCATGTTGGCGAATGGGCAGCTGTTGGAAATTGGCAAGGAATTTGCTATTCAGTTTCTCCTGAGACAGAATGCCGTCAAGCACCTCCCCGTTTTCATCAAGCATCTTGGCCTCCGTAATGATCAGCGGTGAGCCCATCTGCTGACTGCCCATATATTTTTCTTCATTTGCTCCCAAGGTATGGCGCAACAACCCGGCTAACGTTGTGCCGGGAATAAACGGCAATCCGTTGACATCTCTCAACACAAGAGAGTCACTTTTAATCCCTTTATTGCCACTACCTATGTTAAGCGGTGTCTTGGCTTCAATAACGATACGAGCCAAAAAACGATGTTGATTCTTCATTGTTAATCCTCCTCTCTTGCTTTGCACTTTTTAGCCATCTCTGAGGCCAGGTTTATCATGATACTCTGCAGGTCTTCGTTGGCGTGCTGCTCCATAAAGCTGTCAAGCCGTCCCTTTCGATTCTGTTCTTCCCACTTGGCCTGAGCCACTCCGTGCGACAAGAATTCATCAATCGCATCAATAAGCTGCCGGCTGTTGGAGAAAACCATAGCCAGACTGCGGATGGATCCCCACTGAGAAGCAAACTTACCCTTCTTGAAAATGTTTTCTAACTGGCGCACTTCATCTTGAACAATCCGGTAAACAGTCTGGTTGCTTTCGGCAGCTCTTCTCTGGCGTTCCAGGAAAGATACCAGAGGAGATCCGGGGTTGACGGCATTTGTGACTTGGGGTGCTTCCTGCTCCATCTCCTCTAACGTAAACCGCGCCCTGCCCCCATCGGGATTTCCTTCAAGAAAAACAGGATTATATATGACTTTTCCAAAACCTTCGTTTTTGAAACAACCTACATATCGGCTCTTGTCAGGACAGGTCGCGCCGCTGGATTTAATAACAAATACACTACCCTTTTCAATGCCACAACGATCGGCCTCATAGGTGTGACGTTTCCCATTCCACGGTGCATATTGGAAGATGCGTATCTGGCTCTTTTCCCAATCTATCTCACCTCCTGTCAATCCCAAATCCTCTGGTGTTGGCTGAAAAGTGAACTCCTTGTTTTTATCCATGAATATCAAACGACCGTCTGCATAAACCGTAATGCAATCTGTTGCAGCATTCTGTTTCCGCGATTCCGTTTCCTGATAATCTGGGAGCTGCTCAATGATGATTAAACCAAACTCTGCTGAGCGGGAATGTCCGATGTGCTTCCTTCCGCACAGGGCATTAACAATCGCCTTATTCTGCGCTTCATCCAGTTCCGATTCCACTTCAAAATAGAGAACCAGCCCCTTAGAGAGAGATTCATAGCCAAACATCTGACCGTCTTTACTGCGACGGGTATTGCTGTCGTATGCAGACTTGATGGTGAAATTCTTTTGGACAGCAACGGGGGTTCCTGTATTTGAACCGAAACAGAAGAACCCTTCACGGCACTGTTTAAGCTGCTTCGCTTTAATATCGTTTCTTGTGTGATCCGTCAAGTGATGGATGTAACACTCCTCGCTGGCAGATCCCAGTTTGGGATAATACATTGAAGCCGGGACCTTCAATCCGCGAATGCCGTTAGCAGAAGGGTGTGCGTCGCCAAAACGCACCTTGCCGGAATGGAAGATATCCAAAGATTTTTTTAAATCGTCTTGATATATCTGACCGGCCACTATTCCGAGGAAATTGTTGCCGGGTATAAAGTCAAGCGTTTTCTGATTTCCTGTGCTGCCCGTTGTTTGGGTCAACACAAGATCTGACTCCAATGTGCATTTAAACTTTAATATATTTGTCATATCAGGCCTCCTTCCTTATATATATATTGCAACGTCCATAACCACGATTCCTTCCGGTTCCCATTCGCTTAATATAACGCGCAGCCTCTCTCAAAAGGTCTTCGGCCCCGTTTGGCACATTGAGGATTTCTCCTTCCAGTTTACAGGGAACCACTGTTTCTGTTTTTCTCAGGGTATTGTCTTTGGCAATGCCATTCTCATCTATTCTCGTCGAAGCAAAAGACTGATAAAGATGGGAAGCCAATCCTTCCTCCACAATATAGTTGTATTCAGCAACGGGCAGGGTTGCATTGCCGAAGAAAGCACATCCTATTTTATGATTATCTTCATCGCCAGACACGCCGAAAACAGAATTAATAATTTCGTTATCGGCGGATAATGTGCTTGCTGCTTCCCGAAGAAGGCCTTTTAAAGTGCGTCCGGGGATGTAAGGCAACCCTTTATTGTCTTTTTTCACCAATGCATCAACATCGGCACCTGCAGCCAATCCTGAGCCACAATGCCAATTGGAGAAAAACTCTATCTCGTATTTCAATGTGCTCATTTCTCTTTATTATTTGTGTCTTGGTTCATAATTGTTTGATATGCGAGGGCGTCATAAGCAATGCAACGATTCCCCACCTCACTGGTCAGCGATTCAATAACAGAGCCGTCTGTGAAAATATCCTGCATCCTGCTTTTGCGCTGATCCGCCTTGTTCTTGTCCTCTAAGCGAAGCGATACCCAGTTCCTAATGCCAGACTTGACTCCGTCCTTGCTTTCACCAGACAGCATCCGTGCTGATTCTTTTAAATCTGCCACTGTAAACTTACCGTTCTCAGGACTGACATAATATGGACCGGCCTTGAATGAAAGACCGTCTTTTGCTGTCAATTCTCTCTTGACAATGTCTTTGTAGTCTATAACAAAACTGTCCTGAACTTTGTGGAACATCAGGCACGATGGCGGCAAGTGATTCGACTCTGCCCCATGTATGGCCTTAGTGTCCTTCTTGGCCTGACCACACAGCTCCTCTGCCAGCTGATAACCGTAATAGAAAGGATACGATGACTTGATAAATGCTATGCCGGCACAAGCCGTCAAATAATCCTTATCACCGGCAAAGACGTGCTGTTGTTTGAGTATCTCGCCAATATGTTCCTTCGTCTTCTTTTCGAAAGCAGAGATGAAGGCATTAGCGTAGTCTATCGCCAGATCACCTCGAATAATAACCGTCATATCGTCTCCGCTAAGGACCACCGGGCGAATGGGAATCATAGTTTGTTCCTGGAAGCCTCCCACAACTGCATTATAGGCTTCGTTGGCAGCCTGCTCCGTCGCAAGATCAAGTTTTTGGGAGAACTCGCTGAACGTTGTTTCCTGTTTTCCGACGACCTGAACAACCTTACCCAACCCGTTACCGTCTGCGTGGATGATGGCTATCCAATCGTTTTTTCCCGTTATTCCAGAGATGTCGTAAGCCACGTTTTTGTCGCGAAGTCTACCTTGTCCGAAGCTTTTCTCGCACAGAGCTTTAACATCCTGAACGCTTTCTTTCTGAATGGTTGAATCATCTTTATATTCGCCCTTCTCTATTGCGGTAACAGGGAGGCCTGTGTTGTTGGCGCGTTTGATGCCTATCAGACCGGTTGTCACACTACGCGACGGCTTATTACGCTGCACTCTCAACAAGGCCTCAACCTCATCAACAGCTTTGGAAAAGTCGTCCATAACAACCACCGCCTGACTGATGGTAATGCCGGGAGCCATCGTCATCACTTTTTTGGGGAACTCGCGGACTGCTCTTTTACAATCAGCTTCATCATCAAATACATACTTGATGTTTCCTGCGGCCCGAACAATGGACTTTCCGTTCTTCACCGCAAACTCATCAAATGCCGAGGTGCAAATCTGCTCCACCAACTCACTGGCACCAATAATGTGCTTTAGTGCATTGGTCTTGAAGATGAAGTCCTGGATACCTTGAACGGCCGCTCCATAAAGATACTTACTCATATTTATGCTCGTTTAATTTTTTTATTCTTATCAGTGTCCCATGTCCCATACTGGCGCTCTTGCCGATGCCGATGTATGAGGGCAGGGAGATGTTGGCTTTGAAGCGGATGTCGAAGGACATCATCTTCACGCCTTTGTAGTCGACGACTCTCTGACTGAGGATGTCGGTGATGTGCACGTCCATGTGCGACTCCAGACGGACCTCGATGCTCTTGAGGAATGACAGGATGTTGTTGGCAAGAATGCGTTCCAGCATCGTCAGCTTCTCCACCAGGCCTTCCGTGTTCAGATAGTCCCGGTAGTTCTTGGAGTTGAGCGGAAGCCAGTGATACAGCTGATAGGTGGAGAACTCCTCCTCCACCTGTATGACGTCTTTCGACGACTCGATACGGTCCACCCTGCACTCTGCTTCGCGATTGCCGATGTTTATCGGTCCGGACAGCTCGGAGAGGAGCTTCCCCACGAGGTCCACCCCCTCCTCCACGCAGACGATGGCGGCTTTGCCTCCGAGGCGTTTGTATTGGATACAGGGATAGGCGTAGCGGAACTTGTCCTCGCCGACGTGGTTGTGAAACAGCAGATCGGCTTTATCACCGAGGCTTTTCAACACCGCCCCGCGGAAAAAGGGTATTTCCTTATTGCTTATTTCGGTGTCATAATACACGGTTAAGACCCGAATATATCTGTCATTCATGGTTCAATTTAAGGTTAACGCGATGCAAATATAATAATATTTTTTAAATCAACCAACAAAAACAATGCGTAATTATCAAAAAAAAATTGACGGCCCACCTTGTGGGCACCATGTCCATCGAGGGAAGATTCTATACGGCAGATGCTTTCTCGTGGTTTGAGAAAAAAATGCTCGTGAGACTTTGGGATTTGGGGATTTTGATACTTTGTCTATGGAGCGAAGCTTCATGAAAATGGCCGCCGGAATTGCTCCGACGGCCATCACTTTTTCACTTTTATTTTTTAATTTTTCACTTGGATTCCGTGTGCGCCTACAGCGCTACGTGAATCCATGTTCCTTCATTGATCAACTCAGTATGCGGCAGATGGTCTCTGATGTACGCGAGCCAGCCGGGGTGCATCGGTATGTCAACAGCTCGACCTTTGGTGTGGTAACTGTTCTTTGCTCCACCCACGGCGGCGTTCAATGCTTGACAGCGGAAGCCGGAGTTGATGTGTATCGGTTGGTGGAAGTGCTCTCGGAGCGGTTCCAGCACCTTCTGGCAGAGCCTGACTAAATTATTTACTTCGGTTGCATTTATTCTGTTCTCTATATGCTTCTTCTCAGCGGTCTCGCTGTGAAGCATTTCTTCGAGGGTAAAGTGCGGTGAGAGGTTCATCTCTTTTTTGTGTTTAGGAGGATTTGGATTTTGTCGAAGTAGCCGTCAACGCCAAGGAGTGTAGCGGCGAAGAGCAGGAACTGCGCGCAGAGCAGCAGCACGGTGTGGTCAATCTCTCCCTGGGGAGGAAGGAAGAGGGCGGCAGCCCCGAAAAGGACTGCCGCGCTCCATGACAGGAAGGCCAAACGACGCTTCATGGCTCAGGTCAAATCTTGCTCAGGTCGAGGAAGTTGGCCGTCACGTTCATGTCAGCGCTGGGCTGAATGGTGCGGGGGTTCTGGCTGTTGCCGTCGCTCCAGCTCATGAACTGGTAGTTCTCGTTCTCAGGCACGGCCTCGATGACCACCGTGTCGCTACCCGTTGCCTCCACGCTGTTACCGGCTACTGCTGCGCCGTTCTTCTTGATGGAGATGCTGCCGCCACCGTCTGCGCCTACACCGGCCTGGATGGTG
>Ga0326513_10004124_pt1 | contig 10448 bp, 16 predicted proteins | sample 2_2465_0518_D_FD_203654 | JGI IMG/M metagenome (GOLD analysis project Ga0326513, IMG submission 203654) | Bovine rumen microbial communities from UC Davis, California, United States - 2_2465_0518 | ecosystem: Host-associated > Mammals > Digestive system > Stomach > Rumen | place: USA... | reverse complement strand
TTTGCATAATGTTCACGGATTTGTTTATCCGTCCAATTAGGCATATTCTTTTTATATATTGCATAAACATCAGCAGGAACTTCAACATAGTTTCCTGAAGCACCTCTAGTATTTTTCATATGATTTTTGCTATTAGTGTTGTCTGCTTGATGCTTTTCTTTTTTCTCTTTATTTAATTGTGATATTTTATTCATATTACATAATACATAAGCATCGTACAAACTATAACCTCTATTTAATTTTTCAATAACATCATCACAATTATCCATTCTAGAGATGTCATCTAATGTTTCAATACTATCATCTATTTCGTGAATTAATTTTAATTCTTGTTCCATTTTAGCATTTTGTTCATCTTCTTGTTGTTTTTCAATGATTTCTCTTGCTTTAACAACTTCTGGAGATTCTTTAATCATCCTATTTAATACATCACTGAATTTATCTGGGTCTTCTACTCCAGCCTCAACAAGAGCATCTCTGTTGATTGCTTTTTCAAATTCTTCCCAACTATCATAACCTTTGTTTTTAGCAATATTAGTCAACTTATCGTTGTACTTTTTCTCAATTTCTTGAGTTTTCTTTTTTAATCTATCGCTAAATGCTTTGGTTGTATCTACTTCCTTCGTAGATTTTTTCGTATCATTATCGTCTTGCTCCTCGCTGATGGCGTCCTCAGCATCAGAATCGGTTAAATCTACTTCGTCTTCGTCAAGTTCAGTATCTTCAACTTCATCCGCATTATCAGCCTCATCGGCAAATAATTGAATGTCAAAAGTATTAAACTTCTTTAGTGTATTTACCTTAATCATTATTTTTCTCCTTACCTTATTTTTAGACGAATTGCGGTGGGTTTCCGTTTCGCTGTCTTTTGTTTAGTGTAGCAATTACTTACTACTCTTTCTTGCTCTTAAATCTCCACCTGTTTTAACAGTTGGCTTTTTAGAACCAGCAGTTTTAAATAGAGATTCAACTTTTTGAGAGCCTCTATTTTGAATCTTACCTGCATAACTTTCTTTCATAAGACCTACACTCTCCTTTCAATGATATGCATACATCATTAATATTAAAAATCGAACAGATTTTTAATTACAACTTAATTATAGCACACATATTAAATTAAGTCAAATAAAAAACCTAAAGAAATTTAGGTTTTTTCAATAGAGTTTACGTAAGTATACAGGGGTGAATACTTAGTAATTATGTAGTGGAGTATCATTCGGATACATCATCATTATATCATATGTTTGTTCTATTGTCAACAGGTATTTTCCAAGCACATCTCATTGGTCTGTCCGAGCAATCAAATGTGTCATATATTGTACCATCAATAATAGTAGTTATGTGGTTAGGCATAGTAACCAAATAAGTTCCTTTTGGATTTTCATATGCAAATTCACCTACCGTTTTTGAAGTATGACATTCTCTCAAATAATTGTAATCGAGATACTCCTCTATAAATTCTACACTATTAAACATCATCCCTCTTGACCTAGCCATATCGCTAAGTTTATCGTACGTCTCGTTCCAACTTCTATTCTCCGCTAAACTAATTGCTCTAACAGTGCAATCATCAACAAATCTTTGATGAGTATTTCTATTCAAAAATCTATACATTACATTTCACTTATTTTTCTTGTATACTCTTTGATTAGATTCATTTCATCTTGAGATTTTGCATCAGATTTTAACATTTTAACAAAGTCAACCATAGATTCTAGCATATATTCTAAACTTTTCATTGTGTCTTGTTTAGCATTATAATTACCTCTATTATATTGTTCTTTACCTTCTTCGTAGCGACCATATTCACTATACATTCTATCTAAATGTCCATAGCCATCGGTATATCTTCCACGACTATCTCTGCTTCTTCTACCATATTCTTCACGACCATACTCGTCTCTACCATAGCCATCTCTGCCATAATCATTATAGTCATTATAACCATATCTTCCGTATTCTTTCATACTTTCTCCTCCTTTTTCTATTTCGCATAAATCCTTTTCAATATCTACTAATTTATATAGATGTTCTAGGTTGCTTCCAGATTGAATACCTTCTGTAGATATTTTTTCTTTTAATGCATGAATATCCTCTTTAAGTTTTTTATTTAATTCTTTTTCTTTCTCATCCATTACTTTTCCTCCTTTCTTAAAAGGTTTAATATTTCTTCTTGATTTTTAATAATCTGCTCGAAATATTGTGTATCTTGTTTTTGCAATTCTTGCATTAAATCTGTATTATTAAAATCTTGAAATAAGATTTGTAAACTCAATGCTTGTAAAAACAGCGATACATTATCAACAGTATTACTTCTCATTATACTATTTTGCGAATAATAAGGTTCGCATTCTTAACTGTAGGTGCAACAGTTTCAACAGCAGGTGTTACTCCACTTACTGCAGGAATAGAACCGATAGTCAATGTCACATTCTCTCTAGGACATAATCTTATTAATTTGGTAAATGAAACATTTTGATATTCATCAGGTGTTACCACCTCGTTTACACTTGCACCAACAACAGGTGTTCCGTTTTCTTTTAAACCAATTTCAATACTACCTGCGGTAGCACCTGTAACATTGGCATTAAAAGTAACTTCGTATACACTTGGTTGACAACAGTTTCCATTCCCTAGAATTGTATATTGGCTAGTTCCTTCCGTATGATTTAACCATCCAGAGCAAGTTGCACTTCTAGTCCTTAATTCATCGTTTAGAAAAGTAATATCGCTTGTATTAGTAGGTAGTATTAAAGGTAATTCTTGTACGCTTTGTATCATTATATCTTTCTCCTTTCATAATAAAGAGAATAGGACTTGCCTATTCTCCATTCAGTTCCGTTTAGAACCGTTCACTTTAGCAAGTTCTCGTAATCGAGTATGTAGTATTCTACTCTATGCTATTAAATAAATTGACTTGTAGTGTTGAAGTTTCCACTGCATCCGCATCCACCGCATGTAAAGATAGGTGTTCTTCCGTATACAGGTGTTGTAGGTACAGGACAAGTGTTTAGACGGTTATATAATTGGTCAACTTCATTTGCAAATCCTTGTGAAATGAATGCGTTTTGAGCAATTTGACTTGCTTGTAAATCTTTCATTGACAATTGTCTTTCAAGGTCTCTAATCTTATCGTTCTTCTCGTCTATCTTATCGTTGCATAATTGGTCAAGGATGCGTTGCGTATTTGCTGTTTGATTGATTAATACATCTTTTAAACCATCAGCAAGTGCGGCTCTGTCTGCACAGTTTTCACTTAAAACAGTGCTAGTTAGGTTGGCAATGCCTAACCTGTTTTCACAACAACAATCGGCAAATTGTCTGCTTAAAGCAAATGTATCTTGCATTTGATTTACTGCTCTATTATTTGCAGCAATTTCAGAACTATAAAAACCATTGTTAACTGCACTTGTTATATCGTGTCCTGTATTGCATAATTGGTTAGATAGTGAATAAATGCCACTATTTACAGTATCTAGTTGGTTAGATAAATGTAATGTGTCAAATCCGTTGTTAGTGTTTTGCATAATTTCTTTTTGACCATTAGATAACCAAGCATAACCATTATCAAAACCATTGCCACCAAAACCACCCCAGCCATTTCCCCATCCACCATTACCGAATAGTAATGCGAATAGTAAAATTGCCCAGATTCCGTCTCCACCTAAGAAACCGTTATTTCCAAATCCACCATTACCATACATAGGGTATACAGGATAAGGATAAAAACCATTGTTTCCATTAGTTGTAGCCAATTCAACAGTTGGAGTTATTCCGTTTCCGTTCATCTTTCTATCTCCTTTCTTTAGATTTATATATCAACTCTACTTAGAGTTAATACCATTATTAAACATTCCCATCATATTATCCCATTGTTGTCTCTGATTAGGGCTGAAACCGTTTACTGTTTCATTCAACAAATCATTTGGGTTGTTATTTTTCTTCGCTTCCTGATACTTTTTGAATGCTTGAGGATTTGCTCTTTTTAGTTGTTGCTCCAATTGCCCCATCATCTGTTGAGGTATCTGTTGCATTTTGTTTTGTATTAACATTTGAAACATTTGCATCATTATTTATCATTCCTTTCAATTGTTCTATTTGTGCTTGTAAATATTCTATTTGAATGTCCTTACTATCTTTAGGTATTATTTCATTGAGTTCGTATGTTCTTATTTCATTCTTGTTATTTTTCAACCATAATACAGACATATCTTTACTGAAAAAGGGTGTATCAACGTAAACCATTTCTTTGTTTACTTCATCCAAAGAGTTAGCAAATCGCATTCCATTTTGTTGAGGTGCTAACTGAAATGTCTGATTTATAGCAGGTTGAGCACTATGCTTCATTTGTTCTTTCATTTGTTGCAACTGTGCTATTTGATTATCAATTCTTTCATTTATACTTTGTTGGTTAAAATTATTCATATAAGGATTGTTATACATATTATTCACCTACTTTATCCCCATTAATATAAACATTAACTACGGTTTCCGCTTTCTTTTCAGTATTAAATAATGCTAACAATATGATTGATAAAATCCAAAAATTATCACAGACAGGTGTTGATTCTTCATTAAATAATTCTTCAATATCTTTCATTGTCATTTTTATTCTCCTTTCAAAAAGACAAAAAGAGAGCATATACCTAACCCTTATTATTTCTTGTATATCTCTCCTTTCTTGTCTTAATTATCCCATAAAAAAAGAGTAGAAACCTACACAGTTTCTACCCAAAAACTATACATTTTATAATTTTATTTTTAATCTTTCTTATTATCTTATTTATATTGCTTTCACAAGTTCCTAACTTAAATGCAATTGCAGTTATTGTTTCTTCTTCCCGTCTTAATTTCAAAACTTGTTTCTCTATTTTAGTTAGCCTTGCGTTCTTAACAAAGTAATCGTATTCTTCATCTGTGAACTGAAAATCCCAATGTTTCCATTTAGATTCTGGTTGCAGTTCTTTTGGCTTTAACATTTTTATTCCTTTTGCTAGCAGTTCGTGTAATTCTTCCCGCTGCTTGTTTATTCGTATTTGTATTTCTATGTGTTCTAGACACCACTGTTACTCTTTGATGAGCGTATGCCATTAATAATCACCTATCCCATATTGATTTATAGTAGAACTATCATTGTTGCTTGCTTCTTGTTCTACACTTTGTGTTGCAAAATCAAATTGATTTATATACCAAATCCAAATACCATTACTTACAACCAAGCAAATTATCAGCAATATTATTGTCCAAAATTGTCTTGCTATAATTTGACTTGCCAAATCTTTATTTTTCATATCCTTCCTCCACTTATTTTAAATAACCCGTAGGTTTTATTTTCCACTTAAATGACTTATCATACATAGGATGAATCCAACTGTCTCCTCCTAATTCAAAATACTTTTCACTTTTTTCTCTAAAAGCCATTACTAAATAATCATCTACTTCAGACAAAGAGTCATATACAAAGAATTTATTTGATAAATCATTCCTCATGTCCATCAATTGAGTTTCTTCTAAACCTCTTAGTTTCTTTCGATAGTCATTTACTTTAGCAGTTAAATAACCTAATGCACCTGTCGTGATAAAACCAACAACAGTCAAAACCACTTTCATTATAATTTCTTTTGCCATTATGTCACCTACTCAATAACCATTTGAAATTTAGTTGCTGTTACACCATAAACACCCGCAAAATTTTCACCATTTTTGTCATATTCATCATCATATTGCCAAGCATAGTTATTAACTTTATATTTTGCTTTCTTATAAGGTCTAATATTGTCCGGTGTCGTATAGTAAACTCTTACACAATCTATTACTCTACCGTCGCCTGCATAACCATTATGAAAATCATTTATATCATAACCCGTTACTTTGGGCAGCCATCCTTTACCTTTTATGTGTGCTTGATACCAAATATCGCCTTTATCTACACCAATAGCAACGGCTATAATAGGTGAATCCTCCCAACCTGCATAATCTTCTAGGTTTCTAACTTCGGGAAGCCAGCCATGCTTTTGAGTTTTAACACGATAAATTACATTCACCTCATTACCGCTCGGTATTCCACTATTTATTTTATTTGCTTCTGTAATAATGTAATCTATTTTAGAAAGCAAGTACGGACCAGGACAACTTGTGTTTGCAAACATACAATGCCACGTTAGGTTTTTACCTTTAACCAACTTACCTAAATTATTTCTTTTAGCAATGTCGGCAACCAATTTAATTAATTGATTTAATACCTTGTCGCTAACTTCCCAATTACCACCATATACACTATTTGAAGTTTCTATTGTTACGGATTTACAATTACTATCCCAATTAGAATTAGTCCATGCAGTATTTTCTTCACCTACATAGCAAGCAATTTCACCATTTTTGCCGATTCCATAGTGAGATGAACCTTCTCTACCTGGTGTTTGAAATATTTCACCACATTGTTTAGCAGTTAATACCCCTGCCATATGGTGTATTGTTATTGCTTCGATTTTTCTACCACTTCTTCCATATGTAAAGTTTCCACTATATGCAGGGTAAGTAGCAGTGACTAGGGGTGATTTAATCATTTTCATCACCCTTGCCATTTGATAATTCTTCCAATGTTTCATCTCTAATTTCGTCCATCATTGTTATCCTCCTTTACCGTTTTATTCTTATCAAACAACTCTTTAAATACTAACATAAGTATTGCGGTGGTTGTTGCTGCTTCAATTTGTTGAGTTCTAACAAGATAAACAAACACATACAAAGTAACAAAAGTTACTATAGATTTTACTTTAAGTAAATTCAATATAGATACGATTACTTTTTCTTTCATTTTTAATCTCCTCTCTTTACGATGTTTTCGTTACTTTCTGATAATTTATAACTGCTTCTAAAATAGCATTAGACGGAATAGTAGTATTACTATATATTTCTATTTTTCCAGAAGTATTTACAAGTAAATATACAGTATATAAATTTGCTGTTGTATAAATACCATCTCTAATTGTTACTACAAAAGACATATTTTTATTTGGTCTTAATTCTGCAGGTAAAGCAGTTGATACAAAATGAGTATCACTATTAAATCCTCTAAGTCTAATGTTCAAACAAATATTATTTCCATTTTTCATTCCTTGAACCCAAGATGTAGAATCGCTGAATGTTCCCATTGAACTAAAATAAGATAACAAATCAACTACTGTTGCACTAGATTCACATATCCTCAAATTACCATTCAAATCCTTCATCAACGTAATTTTTCTAGAGGGATTTTCACCATCTTTATAATGATAATAATCATTTACTTCAGTATAATTACCTTCTCTACCAGAATTTTTTATGGTTAGGCTTGCTTCGTTTACGTCAGGTGTAAATACAATATCGACAACACCAACATCAGCCTTATTATCCAAATAATCAATTATATGGTCTCGACTATATCTGATATAATAAATTGTATTAGGACATATACTCATATATAAAGTTTCTCTTATATTATCGGTTTGAATAGGAAATGGAATTTCATTGGTACTAAGACCCAAATAAAGAGGTGCTCTTTTTATTCCAATATCTCCCAATTCAAAATCAGGAACATTACGTAATATTTCCTTTGCTTTCGAGTCAGTAATTGTTATTGCACTTCCATGTCTAGTAGTAAATTTTCTTGGTGCTTTTACATCATCATATCCAATAAATGTAATAAAATCATCAGTGGTACAATGATACATTTCATTTTGACTACCTGCTTCTAACTGTGACGCATCTCCCCAAACATGAAATGTTCCGCCATAATAACATACTGTAGGTGCTTCAACATATCGCCAAAATACATTAGCATTTAGCATTGTCCAATTTGTTAAATCAGTAGAACTAAAAGATTCAATTGCCTTAGTAATATCGTTTTTACTCAAAGCATAATAAGTTCCATCTTTATATATCATGGTTGTGTCTATATGAGTTTTATTTGGAGATAAATTAGCATTACCAGATTCATAGAAAATTAATTTACGAACACCGCTAAAAGTAAATCCATTCGTTTCATCAAAACTTTCTACTTTAGCAATATAAGGTTCACATTCTTCCACTTGAACACCATTATAATCAGAAACATCTGTTCCTGTATAGATACTCTCTATCAAATATAGTTCTCCGTTTAGTATACATAACTCAGGTGCTGGTATTATAACTTGAGCACCTTCATATCTAACACCCAAAGTATAATCATACCATGTCCAATGAATTAAATCATCGCTAACTCCAATTGCACCATCGTTTACTGCATTTTTTAAACCTCCTGAAGTCAATATAAAGAACTTATCTTTCCAAAATACAATTGACGGTGCTCCTACCCATCCTGTTGGAGTAGAAGGTGCTCCAGAAATCATTAACGGGTATATTGCTTTATTAAATTCTGTAAAATTAACACCATCTTTGCTAAGTAAAAATCTCGGTGTTCTTCCGTCTCCAACTCCTCCTGTATAAGGATTATAATATGTATCACTTATATAATCATGAAATACGGCAAGTATAAAATCATCTGCATTCAATTCGTCTTTAACTTCTACAGTTAGTTCTCTACCTATCGCATCTTTAACGTCATATCCATTTAATTTACTAAACTCAGCCATTGTTCTCCTCCTCATTTATAGGTATAATACTTAATATCAAACTTTCTTCATCAGAATCATAATCTTCTTCGATGCCAAAAGTTAATGTTCCTGCTTCTATTGCTGCCTGTATGTTTTGCCAAACAATATCTGCTTCATCTTGAGTTATTTTTTCCAACCATTCTTCCTCAGTACCTTCGTAACCATGTTGGACTGCTATTTCATAATTAGAATAACCTCGAGTACCAGCAACATAAATTTTACCTGTTAATATGGTATTTTCTTGATTCATTTTTATTCAATCCTCACTTTCTATGCGTAATTCGGATAACTACTTGTAATGATTACAGGTGTTATTGTGAGTATTCTATAAGATGGCACCGTTATATCCATTGATGTATCATTAAAACTAATTGTAATATCACCAAACACATTATAGCATTTAAATTTTTTATCAGTTAATGATACAGGTCTAACATTCATTACAAATATACCAAATTGATTACTATGGTCTCTTGTACTTGGAGAATACATAGATACCATGAACATTATTGGCAAATATCTTCTATCTTCTGTTACATAACTAATATTAAAATCATTTAATAAAGTTTCATAATCGATACTCAATATTTGCTCTGTAGCGGAACTCTCGTTATATACCTTCGATGAAGTTTCATATCCGTATTTTGAATATGTTTTATCATTGTATTGATAGTTACCTAATGTCATAATTTTAGCACCGTTGTCTAAAAGTTGTCTAGTTCCAGAATTATTATTATTGACTTTATCTATTCTGTAATATTGCTTATCCACATTAGATTGCGACCTCTCGATGTCTGCCTTGTATATATAACAATTTAAATCATACATATAAGATTTACTTAAAACACTACATTTAACTATCTTGTTATTTTTCAATGTTAACCCCGTTAATGTCATCGATGTATCAATACTTAGAAAAGCGGGTATTTGTTCTCCATCGTTATCTATAATTTTTGTATGCATTATAGTATTATTGCTCAAACCAACATTGCCTTTTATTTCTATACATACGGGCAATTCACTTTCACTAGAAACATCTGTATTATGTGCTAAACCATCTGAAAATCCAAATTCAAATCTAGGATTGTATTGTCCTATGTATTGAAACAAATTGTTAATAATACTATTTGAACTTCTAAAAGTATTATAGAAATAAATGGCACTATTATATATAAAACGAAAATCATTGTTCATTATCAACGAATAATCAGCAGGTCTATCTTTTGTACTGTCAGCATTATATACACTAATAGCATGATTGTTAATCCACACAAATTTATTATCTGATATTTCAGCACCCTCTAGCGATATTAAATCCAAAGCATTTCCACTCAAGAAATAAAACCCAGAATTCTTTATTTTAAAGAATAAAGTTGAATACTGAATAGTAGGAGTGCTTTCCCTAGCGATAGCATTTTGATTACTTACATCCCATTTTCCAAATACATTTACTCCATCTATTATAAAATTTGTATCGGGTGTATATTCAAATATATTATTGGCTGTGGATACAATACCTTTTATCTTCTGCTCATTCAGATACTCCACAAATTCATTAAAATTTGTACCACCTGTCGTAACGTATGTCCTAACAATATTATTGGACCATATGTTAAATTTATTTGGTTTACAATTTATATCATCTTCGCCTTCAATAATTAAATTGCTTATATTTATACTTGATGTTAATTTAAATAGACCATTAATAATCAAATGAATATTATTTTTTTTAGCATAAGCAACACAATTATCAAAATATTGTGTATCATCATGTGTTCCATCACCATATGCTCCAAATTGTTTTACGTTAATTGT
>Ga0326513_10004122_pt1 | contig 10449 bp, 8 predicted proteins | sample 2_2465_0518_D_FD_203654 | JGI IMG/M metagenome (GOLD analysis project Ga0326513, IMG submission 203654) | Bovine rumen microbial communities from UC Davis, California, United States - 2_2465_0518 | ecosystem: Host-associated > Mammals > Digestive system > Stomach > Rumen | place: USA: California... | reverse complement strand
TTGATTTTGAAGATAACATGTATTATTACATTGATTCTGAAACCCAAAAATGGGAATGTATAGGATTAACTTCAAAAGCAATTAGAGTGCTTAGATGCTTATGTGAACACTATGAAGAAGAATGGGTCTCATTAACTGAAATTTTTGAATTTGTGAAAAAACGTGAATTACAAGTAAATGAATATAAATTTCAAAAGGATAGAGATGATAAGGAACGAAGAAATTTAGGAAAATATATTTCCGATTTATCACTTAATAAAATTAATCCATCATATCTTATTATAGACGAATCACGTAACTCACAATATAGATTAGAAATTTTGGATTCGCCATTTGAAGAAACTCAAAATAGTGAAGAAATAAAAGAAGAATCATGTAATGAAATCAATAAATTTATTTCTACATTAGATTTTTTTAATGAATACTTAACTCTATCCAAAGAAGATAGAACAACAGGCATAGACCTTACATTTTTTGCTGGAACTTTGTGGAGAGCAACTGATGAGAGAACTGCAATATTGGAAGAACTAAATGAACGACATATTCCTTGCCGCATTATAATTAATGAAGGTACTGAAGTTACAAATGCTGTGCATAGGCACATGAAAAATCCAAATAAAGCATTATCTCCACCAATAGATAACATAAAATTATGGCATGAACAGCAAAAAAAATTTGAAAATTTACAAGTAAAAATATGCCCTTTACCATTACTAAGAAGCTACTGTCATATAAAGAACGAAAATAATCCGAAAAAAGATGCCTTGCGAATCTTCCATTATGTCTATGGAAATGGCTATATAGAAAGAAATTGTATTCAGATTCTTCTTAAAGGTAGCCAAAAATTAGAAATATTTTCGAGTGAATTTGAATATTTGTGGGATATTTCAATGGACATAAAAGAATATTTAAAAATTTGCAATGACATAACAAGTATTACACCTCCACCAGAAATAACAGCAGAAACAATCAAAGATACAAGAGACAAATCTGGATTGACGCAATCTGTGTTTGCCGCCCTACTTGGAGTATCTGTCCAAACGTTAGAAACATGGGAATCTGGAAAAGAGTTTCCGTCTGACTTAGTGAAAAAAATTATCTCCATTATTCAGACTGACCCTGACTTCATTGAAAAATATCACTTGGTCAATTACTCATAATTTAAATTTTTTATCCTGTGTCTGTACAGTCGTGCAGATGCAGGATTTTTCTCGCCTATAAAGTAAAGGGGCGTTGAAATTTCATTTTATTTTTTTAAGGGATAACACCTTACAACGAAAAATTCATTCCTGTTCGGAGAGGTAATGCTGTAATAAATTTCATTATCTGAATCCATAATTATTTTTTTGGCTTTTTCCGGTAAAAGGGGATTATTTGTCAATGCCCATATCAGAATGTGTGTATCAAGCAGTATTTTCATAGATTACCACTATTTTCAAACAACTCTGCAATTTCAGCATCTGCTTCATCAAAAGCCTCATCAAACCCCTCTGGAAGATTGATAATGCCCACTCCTGCTCCGATGCGTCTGCTGACATCTGGTTTCTTCTTGGAAGTTGTAAGTTCAAACGGAATTTTCTGCTCTTTGAGAGCCTGTTTCACAAACAAACAAACTGCGGTACTCATACTCATGCCTAAGTCATTACAGAACTCGTCAAACATCTTCTTCATATCCTCATCCATGCGAACATGTAAAGTAGTTTGTGCCATAGTAACAGCCCCTTTCATTATTGTTAGACATATTGTATCACATATTGTACATCTTGTCAATGCCTTTGATAGCATTTCTCTAAATAAAAATATTTACATTTGTAAACAGCGCAAACAATTGTAAACATTCGCTTCATTTCATTTTTGCTTGACTTTCTCTGAAAAATATGGTAAAATAATATATGACAACAAAAAGAGCGCAGACTTCTCACTTCCTGCACTCTCATGTCCGGCACACTCGCCAGTATGTAAACTATTTGCCATCGGTTTACTACATAAAGTATATCATAAAAAAGACCATTTGTCAAGAACTTTTATGGTCAAATTCTCTTTATACTGAAAATAACGAGTGTGCAGGATAGGAAACAGGATTATTCTTGCACACTCTTTTTGTGCCGAAGTAAATCAATCGGAGGGGATTTTCATGACCGAAAAACTCACAGAAAGAAGGAGCATCCCCGTTGCTCAACTAAAAACAGGAAAAATCTGGACAAATTGGGTCTGGTATACCACCAAAGACGGCAAAAAGACCAAAAAGCCACTTTCTAAGGTCAACGAGCCGAATACATGGCTCACATACGAACAAGCCGTTAGTGGTACAGAATGGAACAATGCTGACGGAATCGGGCTGATGTTTGCAAAAAACAGTTCAGGACTTGCTATTTGTGGAATTGATATTGATGCTCATCACGTTGACACCAATCCGCTTGCAAAAGAAATCATGCAGATGTTCAGCGACACATACACTGAAAAATCACCATCCGGCAAAGGGTATCATATACTCTTTTTTACAGAATTGGCGAGATTACCAGATTCTACGACCTATAAAAGCCAGTATCAGCAGAAAAATTCCACTCTTGATGTGGAATGCTATATTAGCGGAATGACAAACCGCTACTTCACATTCACAGGAAATCAGGTATCAGATAACGATTGCCTGACCGACAAGACCGACACACTGCTTCAATTTCTGGACAAGTATATGAGAAAAGCCCCCTCTTCCTCTGTAAGTTCAGTAGACCAGTTAAAACTCACAGAGGGGGGGGGAAATATTACTCCCATTATCGACATAAATCAGCGGTTACAAGTCGCTATGAGAGCAAAGAACGGCAGTTTATTTACTTCCTTGTACAACGGCGATACAAGCGGTTATAACAGCCCGTCTGAAGCCGTACAGGCATTTGTGGATATGCTTGTATTCTATTTCGGTGAGGGCGGTCAGGAGCTTGTAAAACAGGTTTATATGGCTTCTGGCATCGCTGTCGGCAAGTGGGGTAAACGTGATACGATTATCGACTCAACGATTGACAACGCCTTCCAGAGGGTTTCTGAACGCTACACACCACCGCAGCAGCGGAAATCCACCACATTCAAGAAAAAGCTCACAGAGAAAGGAGAGGGCAGCTCGCATAAAAAACCGCCGCTTGAAAATTATGGTCAATTTGAAAAATTTATTGAAAGCCGTAAATATTCTATCAAATACAATCAGATTACCCATGATTTTGAGTTTTACGGATTTGATAAGAAAGAAAGTCCGGAACATCTGGCTGAAAATGTGCCATCAATCCTGCAAGATGAACTAAGAACAGTATATAGCCACGTTTCCAAGCAAATTGTGATTGACTATATCACCAGATATGCAACAAGACATAAGTTCAACCCCGTTCTGAGTGCGATTCAGTCCGTAAAATGGGACGGAGTTGACCGCATCAATCAGATATACGATATTTTCAAAATCCCTGCAGACACCGAAGAAGGAGCATATAGCCGTATTTTCATTCAGAAGTGGCTGATGCAGTGCATCTGCGGTTTATTCAATACGATTGAAAAGCCCTATTCTCTGGATATTATCCTTGTATTTCAGGGCAAACAAGGCATAGGAAAAACACGATTTTTTGAAAAACTGGCTCTCCGTTCCGCATACTTCGGCGAAGGCATCTGTTTAGACCCTCGTGATAAAGACAGCGTGATACAGGCTACAAGCAAATGGATTTCTGAACTCGGTGAACTTGGCTCTACAATGAAGAAAGACATGGATAGTGTAAAAGCGTTTCTTACAAAGTCTACAGACGAGTACAGAACCCCTTACGGCAAGGCAAGCCTGCACTATCCCCGCATAACTTCATTTGTCGGAACAGTCAATGAAGATGAGTTTCTGATAGACCAGACGGGCAACAGACGCTTTGTGCCAATTCCCCTACCGTTGGACTTAGTGATTGACTATGAAACCCAGATTAAGCCGTTCAATGCCTTACAGCTCTGGGCGCAGGTCTATGCTCTTGTAAACTCACAGGAGAAAGACAAGGCAAGCTGTTTCAGACTGACAGAGGACGAGAAACGGCACCTTGAAAAACGTAATTCAGCCTTTGTCAAGCCGATGAAAGGCGAATGTGAAGTGCTTGACATTCTGGAAGAACAGCAAACTCCAGAACAAAACTATGTTTGCACATTCAAAGAAATGACAGTCCACGAGTTTATCCAGATGCATAATTTGAGATATGATGCCCGTACGATTGGCAGAGTATTAAAAAAATATGGATATGAATCAAAGCTCAAAAGAGCTGACGGAACAGTAGCACGAGTCATGAATCTTCCATATAAACATTATCAAGGAACAAAGTGAATTGAAAGGAGACAGCAATTTCTAAAAGTGCTGTCTCTTTAATTTTTGGCTATATATGGACGTGTAACATTAAATTTTTAGGTGTAACATCAATTAAAAAATTCTGCTTTTCGTAGTAACTGTTTTGTAACTTTTAGACTTTTTCCCCCTTTTTTTTCACGTTTACCGTTTTGTAACTTTTTTCATCATTTTTGCCTATTTATAGCACTCTTTAAAAATTACAAAATAGTTACATTTTTTGTTTTTTACCTAAAAAAATGAAAAGAGGACTTTGAGAAAGAAAAATGCTTTTTTTCATGTAACAACACGTTTTTTAATGTTACACGGCTATATATAGCTATTTTTTGATTTTTTCACTAATAGCAAGTTTTTTATATAACAACACGTTTTTTAATGTTATACGGCTATATATAGCCATTTTTACTTTTTGTGAACAAATTATGATTTGTAACAACAATCTATTTTAATGTTACATGGCTATATATAGCCATTTTTTTATTTTTATTGTGCAATTTCACGGATTTTGTAACAACAAGCCATTTTTTTAATGTTACATCACTTTTTGGCTATATGTAGCCCAAAACTTCATTTTTTGTAACAACACTGTTTTTTCTTGATGTTACAGCTTTTTAAGGCTATATATAGCTATTTTTTTAATATTTGTAACATTGTAACATCAGTTTCTTATTAAAATGTTTTTTTTTCAAAAAAAGAGAGAAAAGTAACAAAGCGGTTACTACGAAACATCTTTTTTTGCATTTTTTTAAACTTTCTAAGGAATTTGATGTTACAACGTTACACAAAAAGCAGTTTTGCTCGATATATAGCTCAAAACATGCGTAACATCAATTTTCCTATTTGATGTTACACTCAGATTTTCTTTTTTTTATGTCATTTGTGCATTTTGACGAAGCCCTCCCTCTGTGAGCTTATTTTCCTCAATAAAAAACTACAAAAAGTATTGCAAAAAGTAATCTGATGTGATATAATAGAGAAAAGGAGATGAGAACTTGAAGTTTCAATGGGACGAAAACAAAGAAAAAGTTAATATTACTAAGCATGGACTGGATTTCAAAACGGCAGCTCGTGTGTTTCAGGATGAGAACCGTATTGAATTTTATGATGAAGAACACAGTGATGAAGAAGATAGGTACATCACTATTGGTATGGTGAATCAGATAGCAGTCATCATCATGTTGGTGTACACGGAACGTGAAGATGCAGTCCGAATCATATCCGCCAGAAAGGCAACCAGACAAGAAAAGGAGGCGTATCTCTATGGTAGAAATGAATATTGATTTCAGTGAAAATCTCACAGAAGAACAGAAAAAAATGCTGGAGGCTCTGAAAGACCGTCCGGTTGTTCCAGATGAAGATTGCCCGGCAATGACAGCGGAACAGCTTCAACAGTTCCGGAAAATTTCTGAAATCAAGCGTGAGGAGCGAAGAAAACAATCCGTCACAATCCGGTTATCTCCCCAAGCATTGAAAACAGCAAAGTCGCTCGGAAAAGGTTATACTTCCGTTCTGGGCAGGATTCTGGAGAGTGCATTGAGCGATAGCGAAACTATCAAGCATTATTTGTGATGTCATCTTCTGAAACTGGTGTCGTGATTCACGACATCAGTTTTACTTTTTTTGAGGCGAGAATGCCATTCTGATGGCAGTAAGTTAATAAGGGCATAAAACAATCAAAGCAAACCAACAGAACGCACCACGAGCCAAAATAATCGATTTATGAGGGGGATTTGATAAGGCTTTTTAATCTTAATATACCTCCATTTTGACACGGGGGGTACGTTGTTGCGAGTTAAAGCGGTGGGGTCGCCGCAGACACAGCAGCCGGCAAAGCCGACCGCATTTGGGCATTTCTGAAAGTTTGAAATAGGCGTTGTAAAATGGCATCAAAAAATTTTCCGGCGTTGTGGCTAATAAGAATGCCTATTTTCTCGAAAAATATTAGGCGTTGCAGGGTGTTTTCCCCTTTTCCCTCTGTGAGTTTTTCAGTAAAGATGAAGTTCACAGGGAGAGAGAAACAATCCCAGCAAGCACGGCAATGTGTGGGTACAAAATTGAAATTCCCACACATTGCATCGCTTGCAAAGGGGACACCCCTTGAACCCCGTTGAGTCAGTAAAAAGAAAAAAGTCGAGCGAGCTGATGCAGAGGATACCAGAAAAAATAAAATTCCTCTCATGAAAAAATTTAGAGAGGGTCACTGTTATTTTAATTTTGAAATATCAAATTCGTTCAGAGAGGATTCTGAAAAAATCGCATAAGGGTTTTAGGGAAGTTTTTCCCTAACAAGCGGTTGTGCTTTTGGGTCAAATCTTCGATTTGTACCCACAAAGTACTTGCTTGCTGTTTTTGTTTCACTCATTTTTTGAGGGGAGTGAATTTCATCACTCTGATATGATATAATTTTTTTTAGAAGGGTATTTGGTTTGAACCTGTCAAAATTCCAGAAAAAAATTATGGGGTACGCATATCGGAAGAAAAATCTTGTTGATGAGGTATCTGTATATTTTTCATTTTGGTTGGAATAGCAAGCCACAGAAAGTGTCGTATACTGATGCACTTTCTTCCTGTTCGGAAGGATACCCCGTTTCCCTCTGGGAAATTGAAATCAAGCATCTCACCAATCCGAAAAATTTAGCTGTGTCCTCAAAGGTCATTTCGGCAGTTGCGGAAGTTTCCGGATATACTTTGATTCCGCTGAACCCGTTGAGTATTTACAGACTGCCGGAATTGAAACGACCTGATTCCGCACCTCGTCACAAAGACCCGTTTGATAAGATTTTGATTTGTCAGGCAATGACGGAAGAAATGTTTTTTCTGACACATGATTCTTTGATTTCTGATTATGGCGTGTCAAATGTTCTTGTTGTGTGATGCCATATCGGAGAGTTTGAAAAGCCAGCATCGCATAGGGCAGTCCACCCTATGCTGCCGGACGGGGAAACCCCGAACCCCATTCAGCCGACAGAAAAAGATAGCGAAAATAACCGCAGGTGATAGCAAGATACTGTTGGGTGTGCTATCATCAGGCAAACTGTGAAAAAATAAATGAGAGCAGATTGCAGCGGAACGGCTTGCAGTCTGCTCTTACTTTTACCGGAATATGCTATCTTGATGTAACACATTCTGAACACGCTGTGTTATAACACGTGTTATACTGAGAAACATAAAAAATCTGGTGCAAAGATTAGACGGAGCAATCTGCCCCAGAAAGAATGGACTGCTAAGAACCGCAGCCATTCACAGGCAGGTAGTACCGTTGTATAGACAACAACGGTCTACCTGTTCAGAGGGGCAACCCCTCCGAAACCTCCCCAGAGAAAACGGCAGACTCCCGAAATGGGAATTTGCCGTCTGAAAAGTGATGCAATTATCTTTTATCGGCAATGGAATATGTGTCATTGGTCTGGTGGGACTTATTTGGCACAGATTTTTTTCTGCCGATAGGGTTAGACCGTATAAGTTCGTAGTATTTTGATGGAATATTAGTAATTCTTTATTTGCTTTTACCGATAATATAGAATTCATTACTAACACCCATGTTTTTCATTTCTTTTTCTGTTTTCCATGCATAGCTATTTGATGTTCCACGATTAGAGTTTGGCGAGGAATCCAGAACAAGGTATTTGCCGTTTGAATAAGCTACACACGCCATGATATGATTAGGGATGTTAATAATAGCTACATTTTCTTTTACAAGGTAGTTCCTTAATTTAGAGTATTCAGAAGTATAGCCAACATACTTTATGTTATAGCTGTTGCCTCTATTGTTGCAGAAACTCTTGTAAAGTCCGTGTGAAGTTCCCACATTGTTAATTCTGTAACCATTATCTAAGCTATATTTGGCTATGATTGTGGGATTGATGAAATTACCATTTAGATATTTAACTGCGTTTGTTAGTGAAACTATACCACAACCACTCGAACCGATTGTTGCTGTAACTTTTTTACCATTTTTGTCATAATACCAACCATATTTATAACTTGACCATTGCTGTCCTGACTGCTTGTAGACAGTAGGAGGTGGCGGCGGAGGAACTATTGCCGGAAGAATGTAAGCATTGGCATCTGATTGTGTAACAAAAGCATATTTATATCCACCAGATACTGGATATTTTACCTGTACCATGCCATTTTTTGTTCCAAGAACGGTAACAGAATCATTTTTGAAAATACTGCCGTACGATTTAGAAGTATTGGCTCTGATATAAGTTGTACATTTTCCACGTGCTGTGTAAGTTTTACCAGATGTACCTGTAAGAATTGCTGATGTTGCAATGTAGCCTGTTTTAGTTCTGCCGTTTGCAATTGGATATGTTACTTTGGTATATTTGCTTGTTACATCGTTAACTACAATTTCATCTGTTGGGAAGATAGAGCCTATCTTTGAAGTTAAGCCTGTGTTAGAGTAAACAGATGTATTCGAGGTAGTAATAGTGTAACATTTTCTTACTATAGCGGCATTTGCTGTAATTGTTTGAACAGCAGAAAATGTAGCAACAGATTCTGGAAAAGCAGAAGATGTTGGAATCACAAATAATGCACATGCTGCTATTGTAACAAGGAATTTTTTTGTAACCCTTTTCATGTAAATACCTCCTTCAAATGTTCAAAAATAGGCGATTGCGGAGTTCAGAAAATCGACTATAAACTTTTGCAATCGCCTATAAAAATTCGGAAAAATTACCATGTCTTGAAAGCAGATGCTGGATTTACAGCTTTGCCATTTTGATACAATTCAAGGTGAAGATGAGGACCGCTTGCATTTCCGGTCATTCCGGTGTAACCAATAAGTTCTCCTTCTTTGACTTTTCTTGTTGTTAAAGTTACAGTTTTACAAGAATATTTTGAGGCAGAGCATGGATAGGAAAGGGAAGTAGAATACTTAAGTTTTACATTGTTAAAGCTGGTAAGATGTGCCCCGATTACCTTATACTGGTTATTTGAGGACGTAAATACGAAATTGTTGCCATAGCTTGCAAGCTTATTACAGTTTATCGCATAAGTTTGCCTGAATGTAACAGTTCCATCACACGGTGCATATACAGGAGTTCCTGATTTTGCTTGATAGTCACAGTATTGTCCGTTTGTTTTGCAGTTGCTACTTCTTGTTATTTTACCTTTAAGAGGAAAGTATAAATTGTTATCTACTGAGACGTTGAAACACTGGTTATAATCCGACTGCGTAACGAAAGCATACTTATACCCGCCAGATACAGGATATTTTAACTGCACCATGCCGTTGCTTTTACCAAGAATGATGCATGAATCACCTTTATCAATATAGCCGTATGACTTAGAAGTATTGGCTCTGATGTATGTTGTACACTTTCTGGATGCTTTTTTAGTCGAACCAGATGTAGCTGTAAGAATTGCTGAAGTTGCAATGTAGCCAGTCTTAGTTCTGCCGTTTCCCACCGGATATGTAACTTTTGTGTACTTACTGGTTACATCGCTGACTACAATTTCATCCGTTGGGAAAATAGAACCTATTTTTGATGTTAAGTTTGTTTTAGCGTAAACAGGCGTGTTCGTAGTAGCGATGGTGTAACATTTCCTTACTGATGCAGCAGATGCAGTCATAACAATACTTGTATCAGCATTGAACTGATTGCTCGGAATAGCACATACGTTTGCTGTTAACATAATAGCCATTGACATAATTGCTGCTGCTATTCTTTTGGTTGTTTTCATAGCATACCCTCCTTAAAACTTGGTTTGGATTTGACTTAACACTTGACAACGCTCCGATTTTTTGATATAATATTACTAATTAAACTTAGTTTGTTCGGAGTTTTTTGTTTACAATTACAGTATAACCTATTTTCTTGTGTTTGTCAATAAATATGGCGTAGTTTCGCCTTTTACTTCCTAAATGTCGGCAGTAATAAAATCTTTGTCGTGAAACGGAGACATCAGCATATGGATATGAAATTAAAACGGAAAGTTTTTCTTGATACATCAGCATATATTGATTTTGAAGATAACATGTATTATTACATTGATTCTGAAACCCAAAAATGGGAATGTATAGGATTAACTTCAAAAGCAATTAGAGTGCTTAGATGCTTATGTGAACACTATGAAGAAGAATGGGT
>Ga0326513_10004121_pt1 | contig 10450 bp, 8 predicted proteins | sample 2_2465_0518_D_FD_203654 | JGI IMG/M metagenome (GOLD analysis project Ga0326513, IMG submission 203654) | Bovine rumen microbial communities from UC Davis, California, United States - 2_2465_0518 | ecosystem: Host-associated > Mammals > Digestive system > Stomach > Rumen | place: USA: California... | reverse complement strand
CCATCTTCCTTTTCCTTGTGGGCGTTTTCCTCGCCAAACTTATCGAAGATAAAGTCGCGAAAGGGGACGAAAAGAAATTCCACATCATCGAACTCTCGATCATCATCGGTTTGCTTCTTATCGTCATGGCTATTCCAACCGTTCTCGATCCTGCAACCAGGAAAGCGGACGAGACCGCTTGGCCAAACATCATCTCCAACTGCTTTATCGCCGTCATCGCAGGTTTCTTGACCAAGAGCTTTGCTTCCTTTGATGATCATCCATACACCGCGACGATGATGACCGCTAACTTAAGCCGTTTCGCCTTGTCCGCTTACGACGCGATATTCGGAGAAGATAAAAAGAGAGGCCGCAAAGCCACATTGAAATACGCTTTGATCATCCTTCTCTTCGCCTCTTCGGCAGCAGGTTGCTATGCCTTCTTCCACTTTGTATATGGAAACATTGGCGACAACCTCTTAGCGTCCTATTTCCCTAACCTTACTTTAGTGTTACCGCTGATCCTGATATCGATTTCTCTCATCCTTTCGGCAAAAGAAAAAGGGCTCGACTGAGCCCTTTCTTTTTAAGTTACTATTCAAACGAACCAAAGGTTCGTACGGCCTCGTCTACGCTCATGCCCTTCTGACAGACAGCGATGCCGGCTTTTCTAACCTGCTTATCAGCAGCATCGAGCAAACCAATATTAGATGGGTTGATGATGCGGCTGGCATCGATCTTACCGAACGCGGAATAAACCTCATCGAAGGTCATGTCTTTACATGGGGTGATCATTCGCTTGGCCTTAGCCATACGGTTGAGACAAGAAGACGAGATGACGAATCTCATGAACTCATTGGCCATGGCCAGGTTCTGGCTCTTCTTGTTAACGGAGAAGCAAAGGTCGACGGTGTTATAGAAATATCCGCCTTTATCGGTCGATGGGACTGGGTGGAAGCTATATTTGAATGGGTTGTTGGTGAAGGCCTCGGATTGGCTTTCTCTCTTTTCGGTGCCTGAGACGGTTCCGCCTTTGGCGAGCATCATGGCGACGTCGCCGTTATAGAAACGTTTGATCGTCTTGTCGTAATCGTCAGCGATGTTTGTCGTGCACTCTTCAAGATCGACAAAGCCTCTGCTCATAAAATCGTGGGCGAGCTCTAAGCTGGCACGCATGTGCTCACCGGCGGAAGGCGCCAACGAGTTGAGTTCATCCACCGCTGTTTTGTTATTGACCAAAGAAGCACAGAAATGCGGGAAATAGAGAGGGTACATGACCATGCTTTCGTGTCCAAGCATCGGATAGATCTTCGGGCTTGCTTTCTTGAAAGCGTCACACGCAGAAATGAGTTCGTTATATGTCTCTGGAATCTTGACGTTGTTCGCCTTGAAGAGGTTCTCATTGATTAGCATTCCATAGGAAGTCGTGTAGACAGGAAGATATGGGACCTTGTTGTTCGAATCACGGTAAAGAAGGTCGTCGCGGATGCACGAAAGATCAAAGCCGAGCGACTTGTCAGACAAATCTTCTGTGTATTCGTCGATCGCTGAGAAGTCGATGGTTGAGTAGGTAAAGAAGATATCCGGCGGGGTGTCTCCCTTGAGGGAGAGGGAGATGTTCTTCTTGTGGTCTTTGTCGTACTCGTAGCTCAACTCAACGTTCGGATAGTACTCGTTGAAATTGTGGAACTCGGCCGTCAAAGCTTCAAAATTCTCGTAGTGGCCTCTGACCGTTAAGTGGCACGCGGTCTCAGTATCGAGTTTGGGGGTAAATTCGCCGTTTTGGTTCTGTCCGCAAGCATTAAGCGCAAGAAAAGAGAGACCCAATAAAGCGAAAACACGTTTCGTTCTCTTCATGGAAATATCCTGCCTATTCTTTAATTTAATAGTATATCGGTTTTCTTCTTCCCTAAAGAAAATGTAAAATAAGTTAGATGAATAAGCCGTCCAAAAGGAAGATCGCGAATATCGCAATCATTTTGATTAACGTTCTTTTCGTATTGGGACTTCTAATCACTGAGTGGCAATACATACGTTTATCGAACAACCGCGCCAGAGAGAGCAACCTCGATCTTTTCAACGACACGAATACCGCTTTAGCGAACACCACAAGCACATACCTGAGTGGGGAAAGCCATCTCTGCCGTTCTTGGGCAAGGCACTTAAACAACAACGTCGGCACAATGGAAGAGGCCGTCGATTTCGTTCGCGATTCCATAGTCGACTCCGCCGTTATGGGCCACGTCATCTATAAAGATGATCTAAGCGGTTTATCAACCCGCGAAAGAGCCGACCAGCCAGGCAACTTCGCGGTCAACTATTCTTCATTGGGAAGCATCCTCTCCTCCTACAAAGAAGGCATGAACATCACCCCTTCTTACATAAACCCAACAAACGGCAGCCGTTCTTTGGCCTTCTATACGGGCATCAAATTAACCGATCCCGATGACCCAACCAAACAGGTCGATGCCTATCTCCTCCGTGTTGTCTTGCTCAACAATTTCAAGACGCGTTGGACCTTCCCGTCTGGTTCCTTCGACCACCTAGAAGTCGCGATCATCGACGAATCCGGTTCCTACATCGTCGCCGGAAACTCCTTCACTGGAGCTAGCTTCTTTGGCTTCTATGGGTCCTATAACCCTCTCTCCGAAGCCAAGATGGCTGAGCTCAAAGAGAGCGTCACCCATAGCAGCGGTTACCTCGTAATGAAGAACTCCCACAAGGAGGACTGCTATGTTTCTTATTCGCAGATCGCCACTAGCGACAACTGGAATTGGACCATTCTAACCTTTGTTCCTGCTGTCGACATTTTGGATGTCCATATCAATTGGCCGATCATTATCTTCTTGGTCGCTGGCTTAGGCCTTCTCTTTGCCTTTGACGTGGCCGTCTTCCTCTTCCTCAGCAAGAACCTTAAGGAAGCTGCGGAGGTCGCTAGCAAAGCTAGCAAAGCCAAGACGGATTTCTTGAGCACGATGTCTCATGATATCCGTACCCCAATGAACGCGATCGTCGGTCTCACGACCATCGCCAAAGAGGAAAAGAATAACCCTGAATCCACTCAGAAAGCGCTTGGCAAAATCGAGCAGGCAAGCAGCCACTTACTGACCCTCATCAACGATATCTTGGATATATCCAAAATCGAAAGCGGCAAGCTCGTCATCAACCCTCTCACCTTCTCGATCAAAGAGCTTTTCGATAGTTTGATCAATGTTTCCCATTCCTCCGCTCAAGCGAAGAACATCAGCCTCACCTATCGTGACCACGACCTCAAAGAGGATTCCCTCTGCACCGATAAGCTCAGGCTTAACCAGATCTACACAAACCTCCTTTCGAACGCGATTAAATACACGAACGAAGGCGGTTCAGTCCAAATAGACACATACGAACTCGAAAGCGAAAAAGAAGGCTGCATAAAGCTTGTCTTCAAGATCAAAGACACCGGCATCGGCATGTCCAAAGAATTTCTCGAGAAGATGTATCAACCGTTCTCACGCGCCACAGATAGCCGCGTCAATTCCATCGAAGGCACAGGTTTAGGCCTTGCCATCACAAAGCAGATGGTCGATTTGATGGGCGGAACGATTGAGTGCGAAAGCGAACTCGAAAAAGGAACCACATTCACCGTTACTATTGATATCCCTGTGGATAAGACCGCGAAGGATTCCTCTCTGGAGGAACAAGCCGCAGAAGACTCCGACCTTTCAAACGTCAACGTCTTGGTTGTCGAAGACAACGAGATCAACTGGGAAGTCATTTCAACCCTCCTTGAAATGAACGGCATCTCCTCCGAAAGAGCGGAGAACGGCAAGGCCGCTTTAGAGCTTCTCGAGGACAAAAAGAACGAGAACCGCTACACCATCGTGTTCATGGATATCCAAATGCCTGTCATGAATGGTTTAGACGCCACAAGAGCCATCAGAAAACTCGATAGCGAATACTGCAAAAACGTCCCAATCGTTGCCATGACCGCGGACGCCTTCTCGGAGAACGTCACCGAATGTCTCAACGCCGGCATGAACGGACACATCGCTAAACCAATCGATATCAATCTCGTCCTTGCGACGATCAAGAAAGCCAAGAACGGCTAAGGAGAGACGTATGGAAAGCAATAAGCGCGAAAAAGAAATCCAATCGAGACGCACTCTTTTGATTGCTGACGACGACGAGATCAGCGGCGATATCCTTGCCTCTTTCTTTGAAAGAGATTACGACATACTCCGTGCCTACACCGGAAGAGAAGCACTTCAGATTATCTCCTCACACCTTGATACAATCGATTTGGTTTTGCTCGACATCTATATGCCTGACTTAGACGGTTTCCATGTTCTGAAGGAAAGGCAAGAGCGCCCAGAGATCAAGAAGATCCCTGTCATCGTCATGACTGGCGAAGTCGACATCGAACACGAATGCTTTAAGCTTGGCGTAAACGACTTCATCAAGAAACCATACGAAGAGCCGGAAATCATCGTTGCCCGTGTTGAGAGAATGATTGAGCTCTATGAGGACAGAAGCATCATCAAGGAAGTCAAAATCGACCATCTCACCAATCTCTACTCCTTTGAGTTCTTTAAGAAATTCTGTCTCCAGTTCGATGTCGCATATCCAAACATCAAAAAGGATATGATCTCCATCAACGTCACCCGTTTCCGTTTGATCAATGAGCTATATGGAAAAGAGTTTGCCGACGACGTCCTAAGAAACATCGCCGAATATCTCAAAGGCTATGTGAATGAGCACAAAGGATTCGCCTCTCACCATGGCACAGGCGACTTCTTGTTATACTGCCCTCACATCGAAAACGATGACTTGTTCGTGAAAGGTTTGCTTGCTCACTTAGAGAAGCTTATCAACCCTTCTAGCGTTCATCTCCATGTCGGAATTTATCCAAACGTCAATCCGTCTTTAGACAAGGATATTGCTATCGGAAGAGCCGTGAATCTTTCGGAAAGGATTCAAGGTGATTCTGAAATATATTGCGTTTTTGACGAGGAAATTGAGAAAAAATCCGTTTTTGATGAGGAACTTATCAACGGTTTCAAAGATGCTTTAAAGAGCCACCAATTCAAAGTCTTCTATCAGCCAAAATACAAAATCCAGGGACCGAAGAACATCTTATCCAGCGCAGAGGCCCTTATCCGTTGGGAGCATCCGAAGTTCGGAATGATCTCCCCTGGCGTCTTCATCCCTCTCTTTGAGACGAACGGTTTTATCCAGGCTCTCGATTCATATGTTTTTGAAGAGGTTGCCAAGCAACAAGCCAAATGGAAAGAGGAGCTTGGCTTCTATTTACCGGTCTCCGTTAACGTCTCCCGCGTCGATATCCATAACCCTAACCTTGAGAAAGAGATTCTCGAAGCGGTCGATAGCTGTGGCGTCCCTCACGACAAATACTATTTAGAGATCACCGAAAGCGCCTATTCCCAGGACAAACAGGAAATCTTAGATTTGGTTAACTCTCTAAGAGGGAAAGGTTTCTATGTGGAAGTCGACGACTTCGGAAGCGGCTATTCGTCCTTAAACGTCATCACAGAGCTCCCGTTCGACGTTCTCAAAATCGATATGGTCTTCATGAGGAAGATCGATGAGCATCCAATGAACAAAGACATCGTTAAGATGATCTTGGCCTTGTGCAAGAGGTTTGGCGTTACCAGCGTCGTCGAAGGCGTTGAAACCGAAGAGCATTATCGTTTCCTTAAGGAAAACGGCTGTGATGTAGTACAAGGCTACTACTTCTCAAAGCCTCTCCCGATAGCCGACTTCACCGAGCTTCTTAAGAAGGAGATGCAAAATGAACGTTAAAGAATTCTACGCTGCGATCGGCGGCAACTACGAGAAGGCGCTTCAGACGTTGATGAACGAGGCTTTCGTTCTTAAGATGCTCAAGAAATTCGCTGCAGGCGATTACTATGATGAGCTCAAGAAGGCGCGTGAGGATGAAGATATAACTCACACGTTCGCTATAACCCACACCCTTAAAGGCGTGGCGGGCAACCTTAGCCTTACCCCTGTTTTCGAAAAGGCTTCCGCGATCTGCGAAGCGACGCGCAATAAAAAAGACGGCGTGGACGTCTCGAAGGAAATGGATGACCTTATCGAGACGACACTTTCCGTCATCAAGAAAATCGAAGAAACAAATCTCTAAATCTTTGAGAGCAATACAACAGTCTCAACGTGATAGTTCCGGCCAAACTCATCTACTGGCTGGACTTTTTCGACTCTGTATTTTGATTTAAGAATCTTTAGGTCCCTTGCAAGGGTCAATGGGTTGCAGGAAACATAAACGATCTTCTTAGGCTCAAGGGCTAAAGCGGCACTTAAGAACTTTGGAGTGGAACCTTTCCTTGGAGGGTCCATAAACAGGACATCAAGGTGTTCTTTTCTCTTGGCCATTCTAAGGATGAAAGCTGTGGCGTCGTCCTGATAGGCTTCAAAGTTGTTGATGCGGTTGGCTTTCGCGTTCTTGATCGCATCTTTGACCGCTTCTTCAACAAGCTCAACGGAGATGACTTTCTTGGCCCTCTTGGAAGCGATGAGACCAATTGTTCCAATTCCGGAATAAGCGTCCAAAACTACGTCTTCTTTGCTTATTTCCGCGAAATCCATTGCGGTTTTGTAGAGGATTTCCGTCATTACAGGGTTGGTTTGATAGAAGCTCGCGGCAGAAATCTTGAATTTGATTCCACACAAAGAGTCTTCAATGAAACCTGGCCCAAACAGAGTGATATATCTTTTGCCTAAGATGACGTTTGTTCTTTGCCCATTGATGTTCTGGACAAGGGTCGTGACTTCAGGCATTTCCTTCTGAATGAGAGCGGTAAGGATTGGTTTTCTCGGAATGAAGGCTTCCTTGGTGACGAGGACAAGCATGATTTCCTTCTTGTAGTAGGAGGTTCTGATCATCGCGTAACGGATAGATCCGGTTTCGCTTATCTCATCATATGGTTCGATGCCTAAACGGTTAAAAATGTCGTTCAGTTTCTCAAGAATTCTTTGGGCTCTAGAGTCTTCAATGAAACACTCTTTCCTTGGGACTATCGCATGGGTTCCTTCTTTATAAAAACCATAAGTGGTTTTTCCTTTGTCGTCTTTACCAAAAGGAACTTGGATTTTGTTACGGTAGTTGATTGGATTCTCCATGCCTAAAGTAGGCAAAACCTCAACATCGATTTCGCCATATCTCTTTAGCTGGTCGGCAACTTTTCTACGCTTGTATTCAAGCTCTGCCTTGTATGCGTATTTCTGGAAAACACATCCACCGCAAGCAGAAGAAACCTTGCATAAAGGTTCAATGCGATCAGGGGAGAAAACGGAAAGCTTCTTTAACCTTCCGAAGTGTTGTCCATTGCGTTTATACTCAATCTCCACTTCCCCTTCATCACCTGGAAACATAGCCGGAACGAAAACAACAAGGCCGTCCAACTTGCAGACTCCTTTGCCTTCGATGCTTAAGTCAACGCACTTCAGGTTATAGGTTTTGTGAAGAACTGATTCGGTCATCTAAATATAGTTTTGCAGAGAAAAATTCAAAATATTCCCAACAAAAATCAGCTAAATTAAGCAGCAGCTTTCTCTTTTGGAGCAGCCATTAAGTCTTTGATGAACTGGACTTCCGCTTCAACATCAAGACGTGGGAAGAGCTGATCGCCCTTAACGACTTTCTGTCCTCCGAGAACGCCGAACTTGGTGGCGGTCTCGTAGTTTCTCATTGAAGGATCAACGCCAAGCTGGTCGAAGATCTTCTCAGACTTGGTGACAAGGATTGGGCTAAGAAGCATACCGGCAACGAAGATAGCGTTTGCAAGGTGAGACATGCAACTAGCAAGCTCTTCGGCTTTGGCTGGATCTTTGGCAAGCGCCCAAGGAGCGGACTCCTCAATGTATTTATTGGCAGCGCTGACGAGATCCATAACGGCACCATAAGATTCGGTAACCTTAAGGTCATCGCTAAGGACTTCGTAGGCTTTGACGGTCTTCTCAGCGGTCTCTTTGAGGTTCTTGTCGAGATCATTGAGTTCGCCTTTGTATTCTGGGATAACGCCGTCGAAGTACTTGTTGATCATGGAAACGCTGCGATTGAGAAGGTTTCCAAGGTTGTTGGCAAGGTCGGCATTAAGTCTTTCGACGAATTGCTCTGGGGTGAATTGTCCATCCTGGCCGAAGATGATTTCTCTGGCGAGGTAATAACGGACAGCGTCGACACCGAAACGATCGACAAGAGGTGGGACAGGAATAACGTTGCCTTTGCTCTTGCTCATCTTGCCGTCTTTCATCATCATGAGGCCGTGGACGAAGACTCTATTTGGCTCACGGAGATTGAGAGCCTTTAAGAACATTGGCCAGTAGATGGTGTGGAATCTAGTGATATCGGCACCGATAACGTGGACAATCTCGGATTCTGGGTCATTCCAGAACTTCTGGAACTTGGAATCGTCTTCCTGAAGATATCCGAGAGCGGAAATATAGTTCGTAAGAGCGTCAAGCCAGACATAGATGACGTGGCCTTTGGCTTCTTTGACAGGGATGCCCCAATCGAAGGTGGTTCTGGTGATGCAAAGATCGTTGAGGCCAGGTTTGATGAAGTTGTTGACCATCTCCGCTTTGCGGCCCTCTGGGGTAATGAAGGTTGGGTTCTCGTCATAGAGCTTAAGAAGCTCGTCGACGTATTTGCCGCATCTGAAGAAATAGGAAGGCTCCTCTTTCTCCACTACTGGACGGCCACATTCTGGACAGACGTGCTCAGGACCGACCTGGGTTTCAGTCCAATAAGACTCTTCGTGGACGCAATACCAACCTTTGTAGGCGCCAAGATAGGCATCATCGTTTTTGATGAAAGAAGAGAAGATCTTCTTAACGGTTTCGTAGTGACGTGGCTGGGTGGTACGAATGAAGTCGTCGTTCGAAATGCCCATGGTTTTCCAAAGGCTGGTGAATTTGACGGCAACCTCATCGACGAATTCCTGAGGGGTAACGCCTTTGGCTTCGGCGTTTTCCTGGATCTTTTCGCCGTGCTCGTCTAAGCCGGTGAGAAAATAAGTCTCAAAGCCCCTCATTCGTTTTCCGCGGGCGATGATATCGCACATCGTCGTGCAGTAAGCGTGGCCAAGGTGTGGCGAAGCGCTTGGATAATAGATAGGCGTTGTGATGTAGAACTTTTTACTCATGGCTAATGGAACCTCCTCGCATTTCTAATGCGATCTCCGTAATGATAACATAGTTTTGTTTAAATAAAACAAAAGGCCCCTAGCAAACTAGAGGCCTTTATTTTATTTTTGCTTAGCTTATTTCTTGGAAGCTTCGGCTTTGGCAAGCTTCTTGTTGAATCTGTCGATACGGCCGTCGACGGCAGCGCTTCTCTGTTTGCCGGTGTAGAATGGGTGGCAATTTGCACAGGTTTCAACCTTGAGCTCGGTTCCAAGAGTGGATCCGGTGGTGAAGGTGGTTCCGCAGCTAATGCAGGTGACCTTGCACTCGTGGTACTTTGGGTGGATGTCTTTCTTCATTTTTTTACTCCTTTCGCCTTGGCACTTACTTTTGCCAAAGAGAGTTCGCGTCTAATCATACGCGAGGGAACTTGCTTTCGCAAGCAAAAAGTAGGGCTAATTGTAAAGATAAGTTTTGAGGCCTATTCTTCCTTCTCCAGATTAACCCCATTACTTTCGATGGGCTCTGGCTTTGCGGCCTCTTTTCTTTCCTTCACGAAGAGAACGATTCCAACGGCAACTTCCGTAGCAGCAACAAGGATTGTAGGAACGGTGCCTGCCACCGCATACCAGACGTTAAGGGTGTTGTCTTTGCTGCAAGCAACTATCGCTTTTCCTAAGACGACAGCGCCGGCAAAAAGCATCGCGGTGAACAAAACGATAAGTAGCCAAGGATAAATGTTTTTCTCAATCTCTCTAGGTTTCTTGATGACAAGAAGCTGGAACAAAAGCATCACACCAAGGGAGAGAACGGCGTACATGAACGGCATAAACGATTGGTCGTATGCCTTAGCCATATCGATGTAAGGCGCTAATGCGACGGTGACAGAGTTAAGCATGAAAAGCGATGCCGCCACCACAAACACCGCATAGCTAGCGATTCTTCTAATAATCTTCCAGGCTTCCATAGTTATTCCTTCTTTAGTTCAATTTCGTCGTTTGGCCTCATAAGCATGGCCATCGGCGCAGTAACCATCATAGCCTGTCGGTACTCCCAAGTCATTCCCGGTTTCATATGCATTGGGATCATATGTTTAGGGTTGATGGCTGCAGCTGCTTTTGTGGCGTCTTGAGGAGTCATTGTGTAGGTGCCGTCGATTGGCAATAACGCATAGTCGATGTTCTCGTTTTTTAAGTCTTCCATTTCAGGGATAAAGTCAGTGTCGCCGGCGTGGTAGATTTTGACCCCGTCAACCTCGATGATGTAACCAACACATTCAGACTTATTGTGATGGGAGTTGTAAGCAGGGACCGCTTTGATTTTTAGG
>Ga0326513_10004120_pt1 | contig 10451 bp, 11 predicted proteins | sample 2_2465_0518_D_FD_203654 | JGI IMG/M metagenome (GOLD analysis project Ga0326513, IMG submission 203654) | Bovine rumen microbial communities from UC Davis, California, United States - 2_2465_0518 | ecosystem: Host-associated > Mammals > Digestive system > Stomach > Rumen | place: USA... | reverse complement strand
GAACTCCCTGACAAGTTTACGTTCCTTAATAGGACGTGTCGTGTCATCGACAGTGAGTCTGAACAAGAAGTCTGTAGGGGTATCTGTAGTATGGAAAGGTGCAAACGACGGTAACAGCTCCATATTATTCTTACCGTCATCGGTAAACGACAGCTGTATGTTGAAGTCGGCAATCCTGAAGGTGTGATTATTCATAAGTATATGCTTATTCTGTTTCAGAATCATCACTTATATTGATAGATGTAAACTTGAAGTCGGAGATGGGTATAAGTCTGACATCATTGTGGGTCTTTCTCTTTTTGTCACCAGTGTATAGCTTTTTCACCTTCAGATATTTTTTCTGGAGCTTATTGAGTTTATCATCATAGAAAATGATAGTGGTGCGGTAGGGCATTTGCTGGTTAGTGAGATAACCGCGTAATTGCAGCGAATAGCTCTCACGGCCCAGGAGAAAGTGGCTTTTCTTATCGATTAAGGCACTGTCGACTTTTTGGATCTCGGTGAAGTGGACGATAGTATCGTTGAATGAAGCTGCCAATCCGAACATATAGATGTTTGGTGACACTTTTTTCTTGGCTATTGCCGTTGTTGGGAAAACACACACCATAATGATGGCGGTGACGATGGTGTATTTTATGAAACTCATTGTCCTAAGTATGCTTTTAGCATTTTATTCTTTGTTCCTTCGCGTAGGCGGCGGATGGCCTTTTCCTTTATTTGGCGTACCCGCTCGCGTGTTAGTCCGTATTTGACGCCAATTTCCTCCAATGTCATCTCAGGGCTGTTAATGCCAAAGAATGCTTCAATAACGTTACGCTCGCGTTCGTTCAGGATGCTCAAGGCCTGTTTGATTTCAGCCTGAAGCGACTCTTTTACCAGTTGCTTGTCGGCCATGGGGGAATTATCGTTGATGAGAACATCAAGTAAAGAACCTTCGTCGCTTTCTGAGAAAGGGGCGTCGACAGAGACGTGACGAGTATTGGCACTCATGGCCTCATCGACTTTCTCTTCTGGAAGATTGGTCCCCTCGGAAATCTCCTCTAAAGAGGGACGGCGCTCGTTCTCTTGTTCAAACTTGCTGAGCATGCGGTTTATCTTATTGACGGATCCCACTTGGTTAAGAGGAAGCCTGACGATGCGGCTTTGCTCGGCAATGGCTTGCAGGATAGACTGGCGAATCCACCAGACGGCGTATGATATGAATTTGAAACCACGCGTCTCGTCAAACTTCTCGGCAGCCTTTATAAGCCCAAGATTGCCTTCATTGATGAGGTCGGGTAGGGATAATCCTTGATTCTGATATTGTTTGGCAACTGATACCACAAAACGGAGATTGGCTTTCGTTAGACGTTCCAAGGCTTTATGGTCGCCTTTCTTGATACGCTGCGCAAGCTCAACTTCCTCTTCTGCGGAAATCATTTCTTCACGACCGATTTCTTGAAGGTACTTCTCAAGAGATTCGCTCTCTCGATTAGTAATCGATTTTGTGATTTTTAATTGCCTCATGGATGATCTTGGTTATAAGCAGTTTGGCAAAGGTACGTCAAATTATTGAAACGGCCAAAGAAAAAGGTGAAAAAGTTACCCTTTTCACCTTATTTCTGTAATTTTAGGGAGTTTAGTCGTTCTGCAGATACACTACGAAGCCACCGCGTTTGCCTGTTGGGAAGATACCTCGGATGACCAGCATCTGGTCTTTTGATGTTGAGGCGTCTTTCACCACTCGCTGCAGGTCGTCGAATGTTTTCATAGGCTCATCATTCACACGCTGGATGATAAAGCCCTTCGGCACGCCGGCATCCTTCATTTTGCCGCCGTTGACCTTCAGCACTTCCAGTCCATAGCTGATTTCAAGCTGGCTCTTTTGGCTGTCGGTGACTGGACGTACGTCGATGCCCAGTGCGTCAACATCGGCATTTTTCACCACTTTGGTGTTGCCCTGCTCGTTTTTCAGCGTCAATGTGGCAGACTTCTTTGACTTATTGCGCAAGTAGTTTATCGTGATCTTGTCGCCAGGACGTTTCTGGGCAATGACGTTCTGCAACTCGCCAAACGATTTGATTTTCTGGTTGTCAATGTGTGTAATGACATCACCCTTCTTCAGGCCGGCTTCTTCAGCGGCCCCGTCTTCAACGACTTCAGCGACGTAGATACCTTCCATGGTACCGAGGTCAACCTCGTTGCCCTTCTCTTTCTCACTGTCAACGTAGACGTTCACGTCGCTGCCCTTGATGCCAATCATGGCGCGCTGCACGTTGCCGTACTGCTTGAGGTCGTCCACCACCTTATTCATAATAGTGGTAGGGATGGCAAAGCCGTATCCGATGTTCGACCCCGTCTGCGAGTAAATCATGGCGTTGATGCCTATCAATTCACCGCGAGTGTTCACCAACGCACCACCTGAATTACCCTGATTGATGGCAGCGTCGGTCTGTATCATCGACTGTACGCCCTGACCCATCGTACGAGCCTTGGCTGACACGATGCCAGCAGTAACGGTGTTGTTCAATCCAAGCGGGTTACCCACTGCCAGTACCCATTCGCCAATTTTTACGTCATCGCTATTTGCAATGACTATGGCGGGCAGACTCTTTGCGTCAATCTTAATGAGTGCCAGGTCTGTAGTAGCATCAGTACCAATGATGCGTGCAGAGTATTCTTTGTTGTCGTTCAGAGTGACCATTAGTTCATCGGCTCCATCAACGACGTGGTTGTTGGTTACGATATATCCATCTGCAGAGATAATAACACCACTTCCGGCAGCGGTGCGTTTAGGAGTCTGCACCTGACGCTGACGTCTGCCACCGTTACCATTGCCTCGGCCAAAGAACCCACCAAACGGATCGCTGAAGAAATCTTCGAACGGATCACTGTATTCTACGGTCTGTACTTTTGAATTCTGGGTGTTTTTAATGTAAACCACTGATGGCAGCGATTTCTCTGCGGCCGCTGTCAAGTCCACAGGCTGACCGGCAGGCATGTTCGAAACAACAGGGGAAGGTACTTGTTCTGGCGATGTAGCGGCATTGGTGTTGTTGAATGCTGCAATAGAGAATACGACAGCAACTATGGCTGATGTCGGAACTGCAATGTTGATAATCTGTTTCATGTTCATATTCATTTATATTTAATTAATTACTTGTGTTCGTAATTTCTGACTGCAAAATTAAGCGCAAAGTTTAATATTCTGACAAAATGTCGTAAATATTTGTCCCAATTTAACAATTTCTTATTCTGTATTAACGCTGCTTTGCGATTAACACTTCAAATCTTAAAATATTGACAAAATTAAGAAATACGCATATTTTAATAGCGTATTTTAAAATAATCACGCACAGAAGCATATTTCATTCTTTCATTCTTTTATTATTTCATTTTTTCTGTGTAACTTTGCAGGCTGAAAGCAGTGTCCCGGTCTGTCGCTGGTGTCAAGGAGACGCGAGAGGAAAGTCCGGGCAGCGTAGGACGCCTCACTTCCGAAAGTAGAAGCTATTGGTGACAGTAGGTGTTGGCAGAAGAAAACAACCGCCCGTTATCGGGTAAGGGTGAGAAGGTGGTGTAAGAGACCACCAGGCGGCTGGTGACAGTCGTGCTGTGCCATCTGAGGGCTGCAAGTTCATGTAAACCATCGTCAGAGGGCTGTCCGTCCGAAGGCTTTTTAGCATACGATGGAGGGTAGAATGCTTAAGCCGTGAGGTGACTCACGGATTAGATAAATGACAGACGCTGACATTTAGTCAGTACAGAACCCGGCTTATAGGGGCAGTGCTTTCTTTATAATTTAGTTAAGGTTGGGCAATTGAAAGGATTGGCTCATCGTATTTACAGAACACTCGTTCTGACCATTCGTTTCTTTACGGCCAAACGGGTGATGGCCAAAGCTTCGGCTTTGACCTATAATACGTTATTGGCTATAGTGCCAATCTTGGCAGTTGTGTTTGCAATAGCACGCGGCTTTGGCTATAATAAATATATAGAGGTGTGGTTTCGTGACATTCTTGCGTCTCAACCTCAGGCAGCCGACGTTATTATCGGGTGGGTGAATAGTTATCTGATTCATACCAAGAGCGGCATTTTCCTGGGTATCGGTCTGCTATTTATGCTTTATACGGTGCTGATGTTGGTGAGTAACATAGAGGAAACTTTTAACGAAATCTGGCAGGTAAACAGTTCACGAAGCATATATCGGTCGTTCACCAACTATTTGGCGGCTTTTTTCCTCATACCTATTTTTATTGTTATCACGACGGGTGTGTCGATAGTGATGACTACTGTAGTCAGCAGTATGCCCAATGTATTGATGTTGGGGTCGGTAGTGAAATTCCTGATAGATTTTTCACCTTATGTGCTATTGTCTGCCTTGTTTGTGGGATTATATGTCTCGATGCCTAATACGCATGTGGAGTGGCGTTGTGCTATCGTGCCCGGCATTATAGCTGGCGTAGGATTCCAGTGGCTCCAGTTGTTTTATGTCCATTCACAGATATGGGTGACAGGCTATAATGCCATTTACGGTTCGTTTGCTGCATTGCCGTTGTTCATGCTATGGGTTCAAATATCGTGGACGATCTGTCTGTTTGGTGCCGAGTTGACGTTTACCAATCAGAAAATCAAACGTATGGGCTTTAATATAGAACAGACAGACTTCCATCCGTATGTTGAAATGGGTGATGATGAACGTGATGACCATTCGGTTGACATGTATGCCGGAGGCCTTGATAATTTGTAATGATGGAAATATGAAGAATGTGCCGTTATTATTTGTCATAGTGGTTATGTTGTTGGCCTCATGTGGCGATAAACGTCTTTCGCCAGCGTATTTGCAACAAAAAGTAGATAGCGTCAATGCGTTGGAGTCTGAGCGGAAGCTGAAGATGTTGGGAGTGAATTTGGAAGAGACGAGTCCTTTCCAGATGTTCTATGACAGTTTGGCCGTTCAGCCGTTGCCACTTGTGTATTCAGAAGACTATGTCAGAATGTTGCCTAACTATAGTTATGTTCCAGAGGCCATCATGAGATTTCTTGAACTGGAAGGAAGAGAGGCTTCAAGGGCTATTGCTCTTCCAGAGACACTTGGGGCCCGTTTAGTATTGTTGGCTGCTGATATGCAGGATGGTGTATATGAACTATGGCTATACTCATTGGACAATGAGTGCTATCCTGTTGACAAGCTTCAGCTTTATGCGCCTAATCATGTGGATGATAGCAAATTATCGACAGAAGAGCAGGAAACATATTTCTCGATTACCAGTGACTATGAGATTCGCGTTAAGGAGTATGTTGACGAAAATGATCTTAAGGGACAAGTCAGCTGTTTTATCGTTGACAACAGTAGAATGTTTGTAGAAAAGACTCAAATCTGAAGGTTATTCTTTCAGTAGTTTCTCAAAAAACACATTCAAGTCCTCATCCAATCCCGACATGAGGTTCGTGTCAATGATGACAGTATCATCATCCACCACGTATAGTTCGCCGATACTCTCTTTGTCTTCATCTTCAAGTACGAAAGAGTAGGGTTTGAGAATGCCCATGTTTTCAGCCAGTGTCTTCTGATTGTCAATAGCACGTCGGATGATGGTGATAATCTGATTGTAGAAATCGTCTTCTTTGTTGTTAATCCATTGCTCAATGACGCAGCGTGTAATTTCTTTGTCATCATCATCAAAAGCCAGTAGTTCTCCTGTTTCCTGAATCACGCGGATATGGATGTCTGTCAATTGTGAATGATCTTCAATAACAGGATATTTATCCGCAATCTTGCGGATAGCTCTTTCAATCTGTTGAATTGTTTGATCTGTCGCTTTCATGTTTAATTGCTTTTTGCTGGCAAAAGTATAAAAAAGACTTTGTATTTGCAAACGAAAACGCTATTTTTTTTATATTTTTTTTACGATTCCTAATTCTAATTCTCTTTTTATTCGTACCTTTGCAGGCCGTAAGCCATTGCAAGGTCTCAATGAACGACAAAATAAGCCATACAGGTATTGTGGAACGAATCGCTGAAGGATGTGTCACGGTGCGCATTCTGCAGGCTTCGGCCTGTGCAGCCTGTAAGGTGGCAGGGCACTGCAGTGCCGCAGAGACGAAGGAGAAACTCGTTGATGTCAGTTGTAACGATGATGCGGCATACAGCCAGGGACAGACTGTGATGGTGACAGCTTCGCATGATGTGGCGTTCAGGGCTTTGCTGTTGGGCTTTGGGCTGCCGCTTGTCCTTATGGTCATGGTGCTGGTCTTGGTGCTGAGCATGTCGGGCGATGAAGCAGTGGCGGCACTCGGCGGTCTTGGGATCTTGGCGCCTTACTATTTGTTGCTCTGGTTGATGCGCAGCAGGATTGGGCGAAGTGTCTCTTTCCATATAGAACAAATATGATTAAACGATTAACATAAACACAACTTTTATGAATTTTATCTTGATTGCAGTAATTGTACTTGGAACCATTGGTCTGACAGCCGCTGTTGTGCTGTATGCCGCCTCCAGGAAATTTGCTGTCTATGAAGATCCCCGCGTTGCACAGGTCTGCGAGTTGTTGCCAGGTGCCAACTGTGGCGGTTGCGGTTTTGCGGGCTGCGGCGGCATGGCTGATGCACTGGTGAAAGGAACTGATGCAGGTTCACTTGACGGACTGAGCTGTCCGGTGGGCGGTGCCGACGTCATGGGCCGGGTGGCCGACTTGCTGGGCATGGCCATTGCTAACGGTGAGCCGAAGGTGGCTGTGGTGAGATGTAACGGAACGTGCGACAACCGTCCCCTTATTGCCGAGTATGCCGGACTGCGTACTTGTGCCGCCATGCATGCCTGCGGTGCGGGCGAGACGGCTTGTGGCTATGGCTGCTTAGGCTGTGGTGACTGTGTGGAGGCTTGCCAGTTCGGTGCCATCCGTGTGAATCCTGAGACGGGCATTGCCGAGGTCGACGAAGAGAAGTGCGTGGCTTGCGGTGCCTGTGTGAAGGCTTGTCCGCGTAGTATCATCGAATTGCGCAAGAAAGGCCCGAAGGGTAGGAGAGTGTACGTCAGCTGTGTCAACAAGGACAAGGGCACGGTTTCGATGAAGGCTTGTAAGATGAGTTGCATCGGCTGTAGCAAGTGTGAGAAGGTGTGTCCCTTCGGCGCTATCACCGTGGGCAACAACTGTTCTTATATTGACCCGCTGAAGTGTCGGCTGTGCCGTAAGTGTGTGGCTGTCTGTCCTACAAAGGCTATCGTGGCAGTGAACTTCCCTGTGCCGAAACCTGTTGAACCTAAAGAAAAAGAGGAGGCTATCGCATGAAAATCCGTACATTCCGTATCGGGGGCATTCACCCCGAGGAAAACAAGCTGACGCACGACGTGGCGACACAGGTAGCTCCGCTGCCGCAGCAGGCCATTTTCCCGTTGAGCCAGCACATCGGTGCGCCAGCTGTGCCTATCGTCCAGAAGGGCGACAAGGTGAAAGTGGGCACGAAGATTGCCGATGCAGGAGGTTTCGTTTCCGCACCGATATTCTCAAGCGTCAGTGGGACGGTGGCGAAGGTTGATACGGCCATAGACGCTACCGGTTACCGCAAGCCCGCCATTATTATCAATGTAGAGGGCGACGAATGGGAACCTATGATTGATTGTAGCGACAAGCTGGAACTGCTAAAGGACCACCCCGAACTGACGCCCGAGGAAATCATCAACCGCGTGAAGGCGGCCGGCATTACGGGTATGGGCGGTGCTGGTTTCCCGACATTCATCAAACTCACCCCGCCGCCAACGTCCAAGGCTGAGTGCGTGATTATCAATGCCGTGGAGTGTGAACCCTATATTACTGCCGATTACCGCCTGATGATGGAGCATGCCGACGAGATACTCGTAGGTCTGGAACTGCTGATGAAGGCCACCAAGGTAAACCGTGGCTACATTGGTATCGAAACCAACAAGCCCAAAGCCATCGAGCTGCTGACGGAGAAAGCCGCGAGTGTATTCGGGGGAACCGAATACAGCGTCGAGGTGGTGCCACTGAAGCAGCGTTACCCGCAGGGCGGTGAAAAGCAGCTCGTCGATGCCGTCATCCAGCGTCAGGTACCCGCACCGCCAGCCATTCCGGTCAATGTGGGCGCCATCGTACAGAATGTGGGTACGGCCTACGCTGTCTATGAGGCAGTGATGAAGCGTAAGCCTTTGTTCGAGCGCTATACTACCGTGACGGGCAAGCGCCTGCAGCATCCCGGCAACTTCCTCGTCCGCATGGGTACGCCAATGAAGGATCTTATCGAGGCTTGCGGTGGTATGCCTGAGGGCGATAATAAGCTGTTGGCTGGTGGGCCGATGATGGGCAAGGCACTGACCTCCGATGAAGTGCCCGTCTGCAAGGGAACGAACTCCGTGACCATACTCTCTGCCGACGATGCCCGCCGCAAGGAACCGCAGCCCTGCATCCGCTGTGCCAAGTGCGTAGGCGTCTGCCCTATGGGCTTGGAGCCTTACCTGCTGGCCAAGCTCTCGGAGATCAAGAATTGGGAGCGTGCCGAGCGCGAGGACATCACTTCGTGCATAGAGTGTGGCTCGTGCCAGTTCACCTGTCCAGCCCATCGTCCGTTGCTTGACCACATCCGTCAGGGCAAGACAACGGTCATGGGAATCATCAAAAACAGAAATGCAAAGAAATAGAATATGGGAAAACTAATCGTATCACTCTCACCACACGCCCATGGTAAAGACTCTGTAGAGCGCAACATGTATGGCGTCATCATGGCCTTGATGCCCGCTTTGCTTGTGTCGTTTTTCTATTTTGGCCTTGGCTCGCTCATTGTCTGTCTGACCAGTGTGGTTGCCTGCGTCTTTATGGAGTGGGCCATCAATCAATACATTCTCAAGAATCCTCGCCATACTGTGCTCGACGGCTCTGCAGCCCTCACGGGACTGCTGCTGGGCATGAACCTGCCGTCGAATCTTCCCGTCTGGATTATCATCATTGGTGCCCTGTTTGCCATTGGCATAGCCAAGATGCCGTTTGGCGGGCTGGGCAATAATATTTTTAATCCCGCATTGGTAGGCCGTTGTGCGCTGTTGGTGGCCTTTCCTGCACAGATGACGTCGTGGCCGGAGCCCGGACAGTGGCTCAGCTACACCGACGCTACCACTGGTGCCACGCCGCTGGCCCTGATGAAGGAGGCTATCACGAAGGGTGACGCACGGGTGCTCAGCCAGCTGCCGGATACCTTCTCGTTGCTGCTTGGCGATTATTCGCAGGGCGGAGGTGCCGGTACCATTGGCGAGATTTGTGGTCTAGCACTGCTGATGGGTTTCGCCTTCATGCTCTGGCGCAAGATTATCACGTGGCACATCCCCGTGAGCATCCTCGGTACGGTGTTTGTCTTCAGCACTCTGCTCAATCTCGCTAATCCCGTCTATGCCAACCCCCTCGCGGTCATCCTCAGCGGTGGATTGATGCTCGGTGCCATCTTCATGGCCACCGACTATGTGACATCGCCGATGACGCCGAAGGGCCAGGTCATCTATGGCATTGCCATCGGCGTGCTGACCATCATCATCCGCAACTGGGGCAGCTACCCTGAGGGCATGTCGTTCGCCATTCTCATCATGAACGCCTTTACGCCCCTCATCAACAACTACGTGAAACCCAAAAGATATGGAGAGGTAACGAAATGAAGAAACTTGAATCATCATTACTGAATATTGTGCTGGTGCTCACGGGGGTAGCCGTCGTCATGGGTGGCATCCTGGCCTATGTGAACCACCTGACCGAAGGCCCTATCGCAGACCAGAAAGTCAAGGCACTGGCCGACGGCATCAAGACGGTTCTTGCGTGCGACGATCTGGTTGTCGCTTCAACTGATACCGTCAGACAGAACGATGCCAAAGGCAAGGAGCATACCTATATTATATATCAGACCAAGGATGCTAAAGGCAACGACCTTGGTGCTGCCGTGGAGTCGACTACAGGCGGTTTCGGCGGCGACCTGAAAGTGCTTGTCGGTTTCGATTCCGATGGAAAGATTCTGGGATACACGCTGCTGGAACATGCCGAGACGCCAGGACTGGGTGCCAAGGCCGATAAGTGGTTCCAGAAAGGCGAGAAGGGTGACATTATAGGAAAGACTCCTGCCGAGCCACTGACGGTGTCGAAGGATGGAGGACAGGTGGATGCCATCACGGCCTCAACAATTACCAGTCGCGCCTTTCTGCTGGCCGTGAACAATGCTTATAATGCTTACAAGAACACGCCCGCTACCGATGCGGAGACGGGAGCCTCGATGCAAGCGACGAAATAATGAAATACCGTAATCACGTAATAACGAAAAATATGAACTATATTTCAATCGTCAAGAATGGCATCGTCAAGGAGAATCCCACGTTCGTCCTGATGCTGGGTATGTGTCCCACGCTGGCCACTACCACCTCGGCCATGAACGGTATGTCAATGGGATTAGCCACCATGGCGGTGCTCATCTGCACAAACTTT
>Ga0326513_10004117_pt1 | contig 10456 bp, 8 predicted proteins | sample 2_2465_0518_D_FD_203654 | JGI IMG/M metagenome (GOLD analysis project Ga0326513, IMG submission 203654) | Bovine rumen microbial communities from UC Davis, California, United States - 2_2465_0518 | ecosystem: Host-associated > Mammals > Digestive system > Stomach > Rumen | place: USA: California... | reverse complement strand
ACCATCAGCAACGTCTTGTTGCCTCGTGAGAGATACCCCTCCAGCCATTCTATCATCTCCAGGTCCAGATGGTTCGTCGGCTCGTCGAGAATCAGCAGGTCGGGTTCTGTCAACAACACATTCGCCAGTGCCACACGTTTCTGCTGACCACCAGAGAGCTGACCCATCGGTTGCTGCAGATCCCTGATTTTCAACTGCGTCAGTACCTGCTTGGCCTTCAAGACCTTCTCCGGGTTACCCTGATGGTTGAAGCAGGCATCCAGCACGCTCTCCTCAGGATCGAACTGCGGCGACTGTTCCAGCATACCCACTTTCAGGTCTCTGCGGAATATGATACTGCCCGAGTCATAGCCCTCCTTACCGGAGAGCACACTGAGCAGCGTGGACTTTCCCGTGCCGTTCTTGGCTATCAGTCCCACTTTCTGTCCTTCGGCGATAGAAAAACTGATATTCTCAAACAACACCAGCGCGCCAAACGACTTCGTCAGCTGTTGGACGTCCAGATATGGGATTTCCCTAGCCATTGGCAAGTTCCTGATTAATCTGCTCGATATAATCCAGCACCTCGTCCCTACCCTGTTTCTTCTCCGATGAGGTGATGAAGATCGGCGGCAGTTCCTCCCACGTCTCCAACAGCACCTTCTTATAGGCCTCCACATTGGCGTTCACCTTGTTGGCGGTCAGCTTGTCGGCCTTGGTAAAGACGAGGGCAAAGGGTACACTCGACTCACCGAGCCACTGGATAAACTCCAGGTCGATCTTCTGCGCCTCCAGTCTGACGTCAATTAGTACGAAGACGTTCACCAACTGCTCGCGCTGCAGGATATAGCCCTGTATCATCTGCTCCAGCTTGTTGATCTCCTTCTTCGAGCGTTTCGCATAGCCGTAGCCAGGCAGGTCCACCAGATACCACTCATTATTAATAACAAAGTGGTTGATGAGGAGTGTCTTACCAGGCGTGGCCGAGGTCTTCGCCAGCTTCTTGTTGTTGGTGAGCATATTGATGAGGCTCGACTTGCCTACATTCGAACGCCCTATAAACGCATACTCAGGTTTTGTATCCTTCGGACACATCGACACCATCGGTGCGCTGAGCGTGAATTCTGCTTTCTTAATCTCCATAATGATCAATTTGGCTGCAAAGTTAGTTATTTTTTTCTAAAAATTTTGCTAGATTAAAAAAAAGTATTACCTTTGCATCGTTTTTCGAAACAGCGTTTCCGTCCGGGAAGCGTTTTACACCTCAAATTTAAACATTCAATAGTCATTTTAGTACTGATTATCGTATTATCGTATGTATACAAAACAAGAATTAGAATCAATGGATATACCCCAATTGATGGGTATAGCAGCTGAACTGGGTGTGAAGGTGAGTCCTGACGACTCGCTCGAGACAGTGGTTTACGCCATCCTCGACAAGGCCGCAGAAGAGGTGGCTTCACCCAAGAAGAAGAGAACGCGCATCCTGAAGAAAGATACAAGCCGAGTATATACTGTCAATGGTGCGGACGGTGAGAACCTCGACTCGAAGAGTAACCGTAAGTCGAAGACAGAGGCTCCTTCCCTGTTTGGCGACCTTCCCGTCGCCGCAGCACCCGAGGCTGAGGCTCTTGCCGAGAAACCCGCCGAGGCTCCCGCTCCCAAGAAGAGAGGTCGCAAGACCAAGGCCGAGAAAGAGGCCGAGGCCCTTGCTGCACAGCAGGCTGCAGAAGAGACCACAGAGGTTCCTGAGACAACCGTCGATGAGGTGCCAGAGGCTGCCGAGCCCGAGTTTATCCCTGAAGCCGAATTTGCCGGAGGCGAGACCAGCGAGGAGGAGTCTGAGGAGCAGAAGAACCTCCTGATGCAGCTTCAGGAGAAGATGGCCCAGCGCGCCCGTGAGGAAGAGACGCCTCAGGCTTCTGAAGAGATCACCGCAGAAGGTGTCTGGGAGGGAGATCCTGGAGACGGCACCGACTTCATCACCGTGCTCGACATCCCCATCGAGGACCAAGGTGCCATTCCTTCACTCGACATCTTCGACCGTCCTACAGTCAATGCCGCTCAGGAAACTGCTGCGATGCCTGCACACCGTGCGGCTGAGGAGCGTTTCAACTTCAACGACCTCATTCCCGGCAACGGTGTTCTCGAGGTACTTCAGGACGGCTACGGCTTCCTGCGCTCCAGCGACTACAACTACCTGTCGTCACCTGATGACATCTACGTCTCACAGGGACAGATCAAGCAGTTCAGCCTGAAGACGGGCGACGTGGTCGACTGCACCGTACGTCCGCCGTACGAGAACGAGAAATACTTCGCCCTGTCTACGGTGAAGACCATCAACGGCCGTAACCCATCGGAAGTTCGCGACCGCGTGGCCTTCGAGCACCTCACGCCACTCTTCCCCGAAGAGAAGTTCACCCTCTGTGGCGACAAGGCCACCACGAACCCTAGCGTACGCATCGTCGACCTCTTCTCACCTATCGGTAAGGGTCAGCGTGCCCTCATCGTGGCCCAGCCGAAGACCGGTAAGACCGTGCTGATGAAAGACATTGCCAACGCCATTGCCGCCAACCATCCCGAGGCATACATCATGATGCTGCTCATCGACGAGCGTCCTGAGGAGGTAACGGATATGGCCCGCACCGTCGATGCAGAGGTTATCGCCTCGACCTTCGACGAACCCGCCGACCGTCACGTGAAGATTGCAGGTATCGTGCTCGAGAAGGCCAAGCGCATGGTAGAGTGCGGTCACGATGTCGTCATCTTCCTCGACTCCATCACCCGTCTGGCACGTGCCTATAACACGGTGGCTCCTGCCTCTGGCAAGGTGCTCACCGGTGGTGTCGACGCCAACGCCCTGCAGAAACCCAAGCGCTTCTTCGGTGCAGCCCGTAACATCGAAGGCGGCGGTTCGCTCACCATCATCGCTACAGCGCTCGTAGATACCGGTTCTAAGATGGACGAGGTGATCTTCGAGGAGTTCAAGGGTACGGGTAACTCCGAGATCCAGCTCAGCCGCACGCTCTCCAACAAGCGTATCTTCCCGGCTATCGACCTGGTGCTCTCTTCTACTCGCCGCGACGATCTGCTGCACGATACGACCACGCTCAACCGCATGTGGATCATCCGCAAGTTCATCGCCGAGATGAACCCCGTGGAGGCCATGAACACCGTCCGAGACCGTCTCGTACAGACCCACAGCAACGAAGAGTTCCTCATGTCCATGAACGGATAAAGAAAATTGACAGCTAATGGCAGAAACGACAAACAGCATTCTACAGAAGCTCGACGGTCTGGAGGCCCGTTTCGAGGAGGTGTCGACGCTGATCACCGACCCCGAGGTCATCGCCGACCAGCAGCGTTTTGTGAAACTTACGAAGGAATACAAGGATCTGGGCGACATCATGGATGCCCGCAAACGCTATATCGCCTGTCTGAACGGCATCAAGGAGGCCAAGGACATCTTGGCCAACGAGACCGATCCGGAGATGAAGGAAATGGCCCGCGAGGAACTGGCGATGAACGAGGAACTCCAGCCCAAGTTGGAGGAGGAAATCAAGATCGCCCTGATACCGAAGGACCCCGAGGACGCGAAGAACGTCCAGATGGAGATCCGTGCAGGAACGGGTGGCGACGAGGCCTGTCTCTTCGCTGGCGACCTGTTTAAGATGTACAAGAGCTACTGCGACTCGAAAGGCTGGCAACTCTCTATCACAAGTGTCAGCGAGGGTGCCGTAGGCGGCTATAAGGAAATCGACTTCGCCGTATCAGGTGCCGACGTCTATGGCACACTGAAATACGAGTCGGGTGTGCATCGCGTACAGCGTGTGCCAGCCACAGAGACTCAGGGACGTATGCATACCTCGGCAGCAACGGTAGCCGTACTGCCCGAGGCCGACAAGTTCGAGGTACATGTGAACGAGGGAGAGATCAAGTGGGACACCTTCAGAAGCTCAGGTGCCGGTGGTCAGAACGTGAACAAGGTGGAGTCAGGTGTTCGTCTGCGCTATATGTGGAAGAACCCCAATACGGGCGAGACGGAGGAGATCCTCATCGAGTGTACCGAGACGCGCGACCAGCCGAAGAACAAGGAGCGTGCCCTCTCGCGCCTATATACCTTTATATATGATAAGGAGCATCAGAAGTATATGGACGACATCGCTTCGAGGCGTAAGAGTCTGGTGTCGACAGGCGACCGTTCAGCCAAGATCCGTACCTACAACTTCCCTCAGGGTCGTGTGACGGACCACCGCATCGGCTATACGACGCATGATCTGCAGGGATTCCTCGGAGGAGATATCCAGGCGATGATCGATGCCCTCACCGTGGCCGAGAATGCAGAGAGAATGAAGGAAACGGAACTTTAACGCTTCGCTAGTGAATAGTGAAGGTCGCGATTAAGTGAGAACAGAGCTAAGCTTGCTTAAGCTATGTCGAACGTGAGCGACCTCGATGTGAAACATCAACAGTGATTAGTTATGACAAGAGAAGAATTAATAAATCAGATCAAGGAGAAGCAGAGCTTTCTGTGTGTGGGACTGGATACGGATATCGACAAGATTCCGCAGTGTATCATCGACGAGGCCAAGGTTCACGACGGCGAGGACTACGTGTTCCGTGCGCTGTGCGAGTTTAATGCCCTCATCATCGATGCTACAGCTCCTTACTGCGTAGCATACAAGCCAAACCTGGCCTTTTATGAAGCCTACGGCGTAGACGGTATCCTGGCCTTCGAGGCCACCATCGACTACCTGAAAGAGGAATACCCCAACCACTTCATCATCGCTGATGCCAAGCGCGGTGATATCGGCAACACCTCGAAAATGTACGCCAAGACCTTCTTCGAGCAGTACGACGTGGATGCGCTGACCGTTGCCCCCTATATGGGCGAGGATTCAGTGACACCGTTCCTCGGCTACGACGGCAAGTGGGTCATCCTTCTCGCCCTGACTTCGAACAAGGGTTCGCATGACTTCCAGATGGAGGCCCTCCATACGCCGCTCGTCGGCAGATGGGGACCAGGCAACTTCAAGGGAGAGCGCCTTTTTGAGCGAGTGCTGAAAGCCTCTCAGCAATGGGGCAATGAAGAGAACATGATGTACGTCGTGGGTGCCACGCAGGGCAAGATGTTCGAAGACATCCGCGACATCGCCCCCAACCATTTCCTGCTCGTACCTGGTGTAGGCGCACAGGGCGGTTCGCTGCAGGAGGTCTGCAAATACGGTCTGACGAAGGACTGCGGCCTGCTGGTGAATTCCTCTCGCGGCATCATCTACGCCTCTAACGGTGAAGACTTCGCCGAGGCAGCCGCAGAAGCCGCCAAGACCCTGCAACAGAAAATGGCAGAGATCCTAAGAGACAGACTGTAAATGAACGAAGCAAAGATCATCAACGATCCGGTATTCGGTTTTATCAAGATACCTCGCGGACTGCTCTACGACATCGTAGAGCATCCGTTGTTTCAGCGCCTGAACCGCATCAATCAGCTGGGACTGGCCTCGGTGGTCTATCCTGGAGCCCGACATACGCGTTTCCAGCACTCACTGGGCGCCTTCCACCTGATGACGGAGGCGGTACGTTCGCTGCAGGAGAAGGGCCATTTCATCTTCGACTCCGAGGCTGAGGCCGTACAAGCCGCCATCCTCATGCACGACATCGGGCACGGACCGTTCTCGCACGTTCTGGAGAACACGCTGATTCACGGCATCTCACACGAAGAAATCTCGCTGATGATGATGGAGCAGATCAATCGCGACCTGAACGGACAGCTGAATCTGGCCATCTCGATCTTCAAAGGCGAGTATCCCAAGAACTTCCTTCACCAGCTGATCTCGAGTCAGTTGGATATGGACCGTCTGGACTACCTGCGTCGCGATTCGTTCTATACAGGTGTGACGGAAGGTAATATCGGTTCAGCCCGTATCATCAAGATGCTCAACGTGGTAGACGATTCGCTTGTAGTAGACCAGAAGGGCATCTACTCGCTCGAGAACTACCTCACCACCCGCAGGCTGATGTACTGGCAGGTGTATCTTCATCGCACCTGTGTGGCCTACGAAAAAGTACTCGTCAACATGCTCACCCGTGCGAAGGATCTGATACGGATGGGACAAGACGTGTTTGCCTCCCCTGCCCTACACTACTTCCTCTCGAACGAGGTCGATGCAGAGTGGTTTGCAGCGCATCCGGAGACGTTGGCCTTGTACGGTGAACTCGACGATTCTGACATCTGGAGTGCGATGAAAGCGTGGAAGCATCATGACGACAAGATCCTCTCCACGCTGGCCACCGATATGCTCGACCGTAGGATCTTCAAGGTGGAAGTCCATGAAGAGCCTATCACTGACGAACGGATTCAGGAACTGCACGAGATGATTGCCGAAAACCTGCAGATCCCTATCGAGGATGCCCACTATCTGATGAGTGTCAACACCATCTCGAAAGATATGTACAATGTGGACGACGATAGTATCACAATTCTTTACAAAGACGGTACAATACGGGATATTTCCGAAGCTTCCGAATTGCTAAATGTTCAATTACTTTCTAAAAAAATAAGAAAATACTACCTCTGTTATCAACGTTTTTGATTTTTTTTGCTATCTTTGCAGGCAATAACGAAATTAACATAAAAAAATGGAATTTACAGCCAAGCAAATAGCCGACTTGATTGGAGGACGCGTGGAAGGCAACGAGAATGCCTCCATTAACACTTTCGCTAAAATCGAAGAAGGAAAACCGGGAGCCATCTCTTTCCTGTCGAATCCCAAATACACCCATTACATCTACGACACGCAGTCGAGTGTGGTGCTCATCAACGAAGATGTCGAGCTGGAAAAGCCTGTCGCCGCAACACTTATCCGCGTGAAGAACGCCTACGAGAGTGTGGCCAAGCTGTTGCAGTTCTACGAGTCGATGAAGCCCCGTAAGACTGGAATCGACGCCAGCGCCTTCATTTCCGAGAAGGCCACGATCGGTGAAAATGTCTACATCGGAGCCTTTGCCTATATCGGTGACGGTGCTGTCATCGGCAACGGCACGCAGATCTATCCCCACACCGTCATTGGCGATGGTGTGAAAATTGGTGAAAAATGTACCATTTTCCCCAACGTTACAATCTATCAAGATTGTCAGTTAGGAAATAATGTGACAATCCATGCAGGTAGTGTGATTGGTGCCGACGGCTTTGGCTTTGCCCCCAACACCGAAGGCTACGACAAGATTCCACAGATTGGCATCGTGATTATCGAGGACAATGTCGAGATCGGTGCCAACACCTGTATCGACCGTTCTACGATGGGTCAGACGGTGATCCACAAGGGTGTGAAGCTGGACAACCTGATTCAGGTGGCCCACAACTGTGAGATCGGTGAGAACACAGTGATGTCGGCCCAGGTAGGTATGGCCGGATCGACGAAGATCGGAGCCTGGTGTATGGTAGGTGGACAAGCCGGTTTCTCTGGACATATCCAGGTGGCCGACAAGACCTTCGTTGGCGCCCAAGCCGGTGTCATCGGCAATACCAAGGGCGACGGCGAACAACTTATCGGTGCACCAGCCGTGAATCCGAAGATGTACTTCAAGGCGCGTGCCCTCGACGCCAAGCTGCCCGACATGTATCGTCAGATCGCCCAACTTCAGCGCGAACTCGACGAATTGAAGAACATCGTCAACATCGAAAGATAGTCAATTTGTGAAATAGTCAAATAGTCAAATAACAAGATGAAGCAGAAAACACTGAAAGGCAGTTTCTCCTTGTTCGGCAAGGGACTGCATACGGGCTTGAATCTCACAGTGACATTTAATCCCGCCCCTGAGAATACGGGTTACAAGATCCAGCGTATCGACCTGGAAGGCGAGCCTGTGATTGACGCCATCGCCGAGAATGTGGTCGACACACAGCGCGGAACGGTGTTGGGCAAGGGCGAAGCCAAATGTTCCACCGTTGAGCACGGACTCTCTGCCCTCTACGCCCTGGGCATCGACAACTGTATGATCCAGGTGAACGGTCCTGAGTTCCCCATCCTCGACGGTTCGGCCATCAAGTATGTGGAGAAGATTCAGGAAGTAGGTATCGAGGAACAGAATGCCCCCAAGGACTACTACGTCATCCGTAAAAAGATTGAGGTGAAGGACGACAATACAGGTTCGTGCATCACGATCCTGCCCGATGAGGAATTCTCGATTACGGCCATGTGTTCGTTTGAGTCGAAGTTCATCAGTTCGCAGTTCGCCACCCTCGACGACCCTAAGAAATACGTCTCGGACATTGCCAGTGCACGTACCTTCGTATTCGTTCGCGACATCGAGCCTTTGCTACAGGCCAACCTCATCAAGGGCGGTGACCTGGACAACGCCATCGTGATCTATGAGCGTCAGACCACACAGGAACGCCTCGACATGCTGGCAGATATGCTGCACGTAGAGCATCGTGATGCCACCGACCTCGGCTATATCCAGCATAAGCCCCTGCAGTGGGACAACGAGTGTACGCGTCATAAGCTGCTCGACATCATCGGCGATATGGCCCTGATCGGCAAACCCATCAAGGGACGAATCATTGCCACCAGACCTGGGCACACCATCAACAACAAGTTTGCCCGTCTGATGCGTAAGGAAATCCGCAAACACGAGGTTCAAGCCCCTTTTTATGATCCCAACGAGGAACCTGTGATGGATGTGAACCGCATCCGCGAACTGCTGCCCCACCGCTATCCGATGCAGCTGGTGGACAAGGTCATCTCGTTGGGTGCTTCGACCATCGTCGGTATCAAGAATATCACCTCCAACGAGCCTTTCTTCCAAGGGCACTTCCCACAGGAGCCCGTGATGCCCGGTGTACTGCAGATCGAGGCGATGGCACAGTGTGGCGGTCTGCTGGTGCTGAACACCCTTGAGGAGCCTGAGCGCTGGAGCACCTACTTCATGAAGATCGACGATGTGAAGTTCCGTCAGAAAGTGGTTCCTGGCGATACGCTCATCTTCAAGGTCGACCTGCTGGCACCCGTCCGTCACGGCATCTCTTCGATGAAGGGATACATCTTCGTAGGCGACCATGTGGTGGCAGAAGCGACATTTACCGCACAAATCGTTAAGAACAAATAAATATGGCAAATCAGATACATCCATTAGCCGTCGTCGACCCAGAGGCAAAACTGGGTGACGGCAATATCATCGGTCCGTTCTGCGTCATCGACAAGAACGTAGTCATTGGCGATAACAACAAACTGTTGAACAGTGTGACACTTCACTTCGGCACCCGTCTGGGCAACAACAACGAGATCTTCCCAGGTGCCAGCATCTCCACGAAGCCTCAGGACCTGAAGTTTCAGGGTGAGGAGACGACCTGTGAGATCGGCGACAACAACTCTATCCGCGAGAATGTCACCATCAGTCGCGGTACTGCCTCAAAGGGCAAGACCGTCATCGGCAACGGCAACCTGCTGATGGAGAACATGCACGTGGGTCATGACTGTGTGATTGGCAACGGCTGTATCATCGGCAACTCTACGAAGTTTGCCGGCGAGGTGGTGGTCGACGACTGTGCCATCATCAGCGCCACCTGTCTGTTCCACCAGTTCCTGCACGTTGGAGGCTACATCATGTTCCAAGGCGGTACTCGGACCAGTCAGGATATCCCACCCTACGTCATCGCTGGTAAGGAGCCCGTACGCTATGCCGGCGTGAATCTCGTGGGTCTGCGTCGTCGCGGTTTCCCCCGTGAGACCATCGAGGCTATCCATGAGGCCTATCGCATCATCTACTCTCAGGGTGTCCTGAAGGATGGTGTAGCGATGGCTCGTGAGCAGTTCCCCGACTCGAAGGAAGTGGAGTACATCTGCTCGTTTATTGAGAATTCAAAACGTGGCGTCATCCGATAAGACACTCATCGTCGTTACTGGCCCCACAGCTGTTGGAAAGACACAGCTCTGTCTGGACATCGCCAGGCATTTCGACATTCCCATCATCAATGCCGACTCACGACAAATCTATCGTGAACTACGCATCGGCACTGCACGTCCTACTGAGGAAGAGATGCGTGAGGTGAAGCATTACTTCGTAGGCACACTCGGGTTGGAGGACTACTACAGTGCATCGCTCTTTGAACAACAAGTGCTGGAACTGCTCGAGAAGCTCTTCAAGACCAGCGACTACGCCCTGATGGCTGGCGGCAGCATGATGTATATCGACGCTGTCTGCGACGGTATCGACGATATCCCCACCATCGACGACGAGACGCGGGCTACGATGAAGCGCCGGCTGGCGGAAGAAGGACTGCAGAAGCTCCGCGAGGAACTCCAACGGCTCGACCCCGAATATTATGAAATCGTAGACCGTCAGAATCCCAAGCGCGTAGTTCATGCCCTCGAGATCTGTACGATGACAGGACGGACTTACACCTCGTTCAGGAAGAAGGAGAGAAGGAGACAGGAGTCAGGAGTCAGGAGTCAGGAGACTGGAGACAGGAGTCAGG
>Ga0326513_10004114_pt1 | contig 10460 bp, 14 predicted proteins | sample 2_2465_0518_D_FD_203654 | JGI IMG/M metagenome (GOLD analysis project Ga0326513, IMG submission 203654) | Bovine rumen microbial communities from UC Davis, California, United States - 2_2465_0518 | ecosystem: Host-associated > Mammals > Digestive system > Stomach > Rumen | place: USA... | reverse complement strand
GTGATTGAAGGATTACTTGGATTAACTGCTGGTATTACAATAACAGATTTAGGAATTCTCGCCGCCTTAGTTACAGTTATAACAGAGGTTCTTAAAGCAATTTTACCAAAAGAATTTCCAACATAGATTTTAACAGTTATTGTTTCTTTACTCTTAACAATAATTACTACAGTGGCAACTCAAGGTCCAACTCTTGGTCCAATTGTTACAGGAATTTTATTCGGTTTTATTATTGCTTTTGTTTCCATGAAAGGGTTTGATGCATTAAAAGAAATTTTTAGTCGTTACACTGTTTATGCTTTAAGTAAAGTAAAAAAGGAAGAAAGCGATGGCGACGATAATATATACGGCTAATATTGGGAAGAATAGTCCTGAATAGGCTGTTAATTTTACAACTCTTTTTGAAGACAAGGAAGCAGAAATTAGGAGCATAAAACCGACTTTAGACCAACATAAGAATAAATTCTATCCAATAATTTTATAGGTTAAAAGTGGAGGAATTGAGTCTAATTAGAGAAAGATTTATCTCCATATAAGGGAGAAGGAATAGAAGCATTTCATGATTACTTCGGAATAGTATCAGATTTATAAAAGTTAGATAGATGTTGCTGAAGTAGTAATTTTTATTAATGATGAAGCAGGGGCGGTTAATGAGATTGAAGAACTTAAAGAATACTTAAATATAGAGTAAAGGGAAGTCAAAATATTTGATTTCCCTTAAATTTTTTGATATAATATTATTATAAATGGAAAAGTTATATTAAAAGGAGGATTTAGTAATGAGTGAAATAAATTTAAACACACGTTAGAAGAAAGTCGTACAGGCACAAGATTCACGAATTCTATGCCTAGCTTGCGCTGCGGCAGGAAAGTCTAGAGTACTTACTGAAAGAATTCGTTATGTAATAGAATAGGGCTGGTGTAAACCTGAGGATATAGTGGCCATTACGTTCACCAATTAGGCAGCAAGCGAGATGTATTCTAGATTGGGAAAGCTAGGAGAAAAAGCGTTTATTGGAACAATTCACTCTTATGCTAATAAACTTTGTGCCTTTAATGGACTTGATACAGAATAGTATATAAGAGAAGAAAAATTCGATAAAATTATTGAACGAGCAATGACGATTCCTAGAGATAAGTTAAAACCCATTTCTTATTTATTCATTGATGAGTGTCAAGATTTAGGTGATTTGGAATTTAACTTTTTAACTTATCTATCGAAGAATAATGAGTACTGGACAGGAGACGATCGGCAAGCGATTTACGGTTTCAAAGGAGCTACTGACAAATATTTAAGAGAGATGTATGAAGACCCAACTTATACAAAATATTTCCTTGTAGAAAATTATCGTAATACTCCTGAGATAGTCGACTTTGCAGAGGGCTTTTTAAATGGAACAGAGCCTCTAAGTCCTAAAACAATTCCAAGAAAAACAAAGAATGGTCTTATTGAGCGTTGTAGATTTCCAGAAGCTCTTGAAGAATTAGAAGTCTCTGGTAACTGGGGTTCTTGGTTTATTATAGCTAGAACCAATAGAGACGTTTATTCAATAATGGAAATGCTTAAAGAAAAAGAAATTCCCAATACAACTTTTAAACGTTCAGAGCTTAGTATCGAAGAAATGGAAAGTTTAATGGCAGAAAATACAGTTAAAGTTATGACTATTCACTAGGCAAAAGGTCTAGAATCGCCTAACGTAATTGTCATTGGTGCGTTAACTTATAATAAGGAAGAAAGAAGGATTGCTTATGTCGCTGCAACAAGAGCTGAAACAAATCTTTGGTGGTGTCCGGCGCTAAAGAAAGAAGAAGGTAAGCTAAAAGAACCAAATTAGAATTTTAAAACTAATAGACAAATTCAAAGAGCTTATGGAGAGTTAATTGAATTTTAATGGAGACTTATGTAATTTATTCGGACGATAGATAGAAAATTGAGATTTTAAAACCATTACATGATTTATTAGAAGATTAGAGAGTTAAGTGGCTTGAATTAAATCCAGTTGCTAAAGATTACTTATATGGAATGGTTCTCAAGACTATAGACTTAAAATAGAGAGGCTGGGATACTTAGGAAAGATTAACTGCTGGTTCAGTCCCTATTGTAGAACCAGGACGACCTCTTGCACTTTCATCACCTTTTGATATTTTTAATTAGGCGTTAAGTATTATTTCTTATGAAATGACGAGATTATAGTTTAATCAAGAAGAAGTAAAATTATAGATTTAGGAGTTGGTATAGGATTAGGATTATTAGTTAATTTGTGAGTTTTTTGATTTACGATTATTTAAAGTTGATGGATTTTTAGCTTACTATAAAAATAATACACTTTTAATTTTATTGTTTAGTTTAAAGGAGGATTCTTAAATGAGAATTAAGATTATAATTCTATCCCTATGTTGCGCCGCGGCCCTTAGTAGCTGCGGGAATAAACCAGCTACATATCATACAGAAACGAAAGTTACGCATCCGATAACAAGCACTACATCTGAAGCAGTAACTAGTACCACAGGTGAAGCTTCCCATAATCTAACCAATACAGAGAGCTGGATAGAAATAAAAGATGATACCGCGGCACAAGGTGAGGAAGAAGTTTTAGAAGAAACAAGTAAAGTTACTACGCGAACAGAAGTTGTTAGTATAATTGTCCCAGAGATTTCAGATAAAGAAACTACAACTACGACTACGACTGTAAGAGATGTACAACCAGTAATAGATACAGAAGTTGTTTACGTAGAAGTGCCAACAGAAACTACAACAGCTCAGAGTGAAGTCGAGTTTTATGATGAGGATGAGAATCCTTATACTGGAATTGATGAGTACTCATATCAGTTACTTGCAGAGATAGTTTGGCATGAAGCTGGAATGGAGACAATTGGAATTTATGATAAAGCGCATATAGCTGCAGCAGTAATGAATAGGGTTTATGATGAGAGGTTCCCGAATACAGTTTATGATGTATTGGTTGCTCCTGGGCAGTTTACTGGTTATTGGCCGGGATGTTGCGTGCCTACTCAGGAGTGTTATGAAGCTGTTGATTATTATTTGGCTAATCCTTATAACTTCGATAATTCTAATTCTTGGTTCGGAGATGGAAATCAAAACTATTTTTATTATCAGTAAAGATGTAAAAGTCTATGAAATTCAACCTTCATAGACTTTCTTTCTTACAAATGCGCCGCGGCTCGATGAAACCTTAATGTAGATTTTTAAAGCTATATATTTAAAACTTTGCTACCGCGGCACATTATAAGAGAAGAAATTTTAATTAAAATATAAGTTAAAGACAATAGAATAGAAATTTCTACTTAATTATATGAACTTAATTTTAAAAGGAGGGATAATATGCCAAATATAAATGAATTTGTAGAACAATGTTCTCTATTAGGAATTGACCATATTGAAGTCGTTCCAGTTGATGTGTATGATGATACTGCGGAATTTGAAGGGTTAAGTAATGATGAAGCAGTAAGATTGATAAAGACAAAAGAGAAAATAAGTGATACTATTTATAAGAAATATAAAGAAAGTTTAAATACAAGCAATATTGTTTTCTTTTTAAATAATGGAGCAGATGTAAGTGAGGAAGTCGTCTTTCTTGGGAATTCAATAATTCTTGGAGAGAGAGGAGGAGGAAATCCTGACGAGTCTTGGACGTATAACACTCATGAGGTTAATATTCCTTTAAAAGCAGGAGTTAGGACTTTTAATGAGGCGTTTAAGGACGAGATTGTTGCAAGTGGAATTCTTGGAATTGTTGCTGATTCGCTTGATGATATGGAAGGAACTATTACTAGAGATAGTAAAGGAATTAGAAGAGGAAGTTATAAAGAAAGTAGTCTTTATGGGAAATTAGAAGCAAAAGTCTAGGCAAAGATTAAGGAAGCTGGATAGTGGGATGAAGAAACTTAGACAGGAGATTTGAGTGGGGTTAAGATACCGTGGTTATATAATTTAACGTTAATGGGGAAACCAATAGCTGGGTATAATAATATTTATTTACCCAGTGGTATTTTAGGTAATTTGGATTCTTCATATTACAATTCTTCTGCTGCTAATTATATATGGGCTTTTTATAGTAGTTTATATGAATATTCTTAGAACACATATAAGTATGGTTTTTAGTAGTTTTATACTACTGGTTCTTCTCATAACCGTTTTATTGATAATACTAGTAATATTCCTAAAATAATTAATAAAGAATATGATGAAATTTTTATTCCTAATATAAATGAATCGACCAATACTCCCTCTATGTATGATGGTCAGTCATATAGTACATATTATGGATTATTATATGGAGGATATAATGCACCACATACTAAAGGCGTATCAAACTCTAGCAGTTATCGCGGCGATAGAAGTTATGTTTATTATAATGAACAGCCATTCCTAATAGGTCATGTCCTTTGGATAACTTCCATCCAGCCAAATATTACCCCTCCTCGTATAAGTGGTTATTTAACAATAGTCGCTTTCAATAAGCAAGGAAAAATTATTCGCCCTTTATGTCCTTATTAGACTAAAGAAGGTAATACATGGGCAGAATACTCTGAGGACATAAAAGATACCTTAGAGTTAATGCCAGACTTTTCTCCCTATTCTCCATTAGAAGGCAAGAATTTGCTTGAATTATGTTTGCCTCTAACTGAAGCAGAGTCCTTATATGCTTAGAATTAGGATTACGTAATTGTTCCAACTGATTATGTGCCAGATGATTGGAAACAAGACCCATAAGGTGAGGTTATGTTATATAAATATCTACGAACAGCAATTAAATTAGGAAGTCAATAGACAGTTAATGATGATATAATTGATATTTATAGAGATAATTCATTTTATTAGACAGATATAAATATATATAATGATTAGTCTCTTTATAAGCATTAGTATAATTTAATTAAAGATAATATGATTCATGATTATTCTTTTTAGTTAAATGATAGAATTGTCGCTGCTTCTGAAGGGTATAGAGCACCCGATATTGAAATAAAAGAAGGAGAAGAATTTTAGATTGGAGAAGATACATACTTAATAACAAAAGAGCAAATGTCTAACGAATATTTGCCAAATGAATACTATGAACCTACATGGATTTAGCCCAAAGCAGCATATACTAATCAAGTAGAAATGATTAATACGGGAATAACTCATACGCCTAATACAAAAGTTTAGTTAAAAATAATGCCGCGAACTTATAGTGGCTCATATAATATTGTCTTTGGAGCTAGAAATGAAAATTTAAACTAGGATTTTGCATTAAATACTAAATATAGTGGGACTTATGGTCTTAATGTAATAGTAGGAAAAGATTCTAATAATCGTACTCGAATTATGGACTTAAATCGAGATTCAAGTATTTATTCAATTGAAGTAACTCAATCTTATATTTCGGTTTCTACAGATAACGGAGAACCAGTAATTACTAACTTAACCAATACTGTTGAAAACACTGGTTCTTGTTCTATGAAGATATGGGATGTAAACTGGAACAATAGGACTTCTATTGTAGATGGTGGATACGATAGAATATATTATCTTAAGATATATGAAGATAATACATTGGTAAGAGATTTTAGACCTGCGATAAATAAAAGTACTGGATAGGCAGGATTATATGATTTAGTAGAATAGAAACTATATGAGACAGTAAATACTTCAGCTACAACAAATTATACGACAGATTTAGATCCTTATTTGGCAGTACGTAATTCTGGAATTGCAGAAGATTAGAATTTATATAAAATAAAGATTTTTAAAAATAATGAATTATTTGGTACTTCTTTCTCTGACAGTTCTGTAAATTATAAAGTACAAATGAATTCATAGTATTAGCTACTTTTAATTATAAACTCTAGTTTAAATTCAGAGGAATTTTCCTTAAATTAGCCGGCAGAAAAATATACTCTAGATAATACAATCTATGAGGTAAAAGATACAAACATTAACAGTTCCGATTATCCGATTTATACGGATTATTCAGATTCCTAATAAAAAGAAAAGACAGTTGAGTTACATCAACTGTCTTTTTCTTTTATTTTTTCTAACACTATAAACTATCTTATTTTTAAAAGTATTTAATAACCCATGTCTTTTAAATTACTCATTATCTCTTCCATTGATAAATTCCCACCACTACAATATTCTTTCATTATCTCATCATTCATATAAGTATGAACTATTTGATTATTAACCAATTCTGCACCAAATCCATTAATTCTTAATTCAAATCCGTTAGGATAGTCCCTATGCATTAGTTTAATTAAAGCCTGAATTGGTTCGTTGTATTCTTTATAACTATACATTTTAATCACCTCACTTTAAAATTGGAAATTTAAAGATTTTATTTAAAAGAGAATTTAATAAGAAAAAGAAAATCTATGTTTTAAACAAATTTACTTTTAAAATTTTGTTTAAAATTTACAATGCGCCGCGGTATCATCCATACCTTTATTCTACAATGTTTTGCCTATAATGCGCCGGCGCCCTTTGAAATTTTCTTAATGTAGAATTTTTAATAGATGTGTCTAAAAGTTTGGTAGCGCGGCGAAGTAAATCTTATAATAGGGCGGCGCGTTGTAGATTTAAAAACCTTTTAAATATTTGTATTTTTAAAAAATTTTTAGTATAATTATTATAGAAAATATGAAAGAAGGTAATATAATGAAATATAAAGTGGGAGATGTTGTAAAAGTAATCAAAGGTTTTTGGAATGAAAAGACAGATCCTAGTATAGGACAGCTTGCTGTAATTACTGAAATCTCCTCTGGCTATGAACTTCGTTTTCTTGAAAGTGGTGGAACTAGTGCCTGGTGGCATGATAATCAGTTGGAATTTGTCCGCTCTTCAACAAAAGAAGATTTTGATAATATGGATAAGGTAATTGAGGAACGAGAGAAGAATAACCACTCTTTGACATATCTTAAAAATCAGATATTAAATGATGAAGGAGCTTGTATTAGTCCAAATGGCTGGACATTTCTATTTGAACAAATAGGCTATACTTCTTCATTCTCTTATAATGGAGAGTATTATTGTCTTTTTAGTGACATAAGAGTCTTATTTCCTTTGTTCGTTGCTATTTTTAAGAAGTCTCACGAAGAAGTAAATAATATTATTGATTCTCTTTTTAAAGAGGAATATAGAATTGAAGTTAAGGAAAAATGTTGTGATTTAATGAATAAAATTTAAGGAGGCTCATATGCAGGGATTTTTGTATAGAAAAATAAAAGATGACATAAATGATAACGGAAGAAGAGGTATCGGTAGTTTTGCGATGGATGATTATAAAGTATCAATAAAGGATGAAGTAGAAGATAATGATGCTCTAATAGGTGTAGTGTTGGAATATTCTGATAATACTAACGAGTTATATAATTTTCTTAATTCATCAGTTGATAATCCTAATATAAAGATTATAATGGTAGATGTTCACAACGTTGATGTGGAGTCGAAATATATAGATGAATTTATAAAAGATTATTTTAAAAGGAATAAAGATTGGACAGACCTTGAATCCTACGAAGATAGATTTGCCTATGGACGAAGATAAGTTGAAAGGGGTTTTAATGAATGAATAAATATGTGGATATATCAAGACTTAAAGCTAAGTATAATGAAATATTTGATGTGGGCGAGCATATCGTAGCACAGACTAAGGTTGATGGCGCAAATGCAAGCCTTACCTACGACGTGGAAACTAATTCAATTATTGCTTTTTCTCGAAAGACTCAGCTCTCCGAAACGAATAGTCTTCGTGGTTTTTGGGAGTGGACTCAAAAATTTTCTTTGGAAGATATAAAAGAAATTACGGAATCTGGACGATTTATTATATACGGAGAGTGGTTGGTTAGACATTCCGTTTCTTACCCAGACAGTGCATATAATAACTTTTATGTATTTGATGTATACGATACGCGGAAGAATTGCTATATACCTTACCATGAAGTCTGGATAATTTTTGGTAAACTTCTTTTTGCGGCGGAGAAAGCTGGAATTGAGATTCGTCTTGTGCCTCTCCTTTATGACGGTCCTTTTAAGTCTTGGAAAGACTTAATGGAACTTATGAAGCTAAAGACACTTGGTGGGCAACCAGTTGAAGAGGGAATTGTTATAAAGACTCAAGATCGTCTTGAGGATAAGGATAGTTCTAGTCGCCCTAAGTATATTAAGATCGTTAATGAGCAGTTTGGAGAAGTTCATAAGGGAGCTAAAAAGCCTATTGACCCTGAAGAATTGAAGAAAAGAGAGGAAGCGCGAGCTTACGTTGCTCAGTTTGTAACGCGCCGGCGCATTGAAAAAATTCTTGAGAAGCTTCAGGATGAGGGACAGTTACCTATTGACTGGGACGAGACGAATATGAAAGATATAAGCAAAGCAGTTCCAAAGCTAGTGTTTGAGGATGTAAAAAAGGAGGAGCCAGAAGCTGTCCTTGCTATAGATGGGTTTGGAAAGTTTTCTGGTAGTATAACAATGGAGATTATAAGAACTATTCTTAATGAAAGATAAAGTAAAAGAAGGCAGTAGAATTATTTGATTTTACTGCCTTTTTGTGTTATACTTTTATTAGAAATTAATAATGGAGGGAGGAATTTGAATAAGACTTTTATTGCCGCAGATATGAGATTATTTGATGCTACCGCGGCGCAGAGTAAGAAAACAAATCTTTGGGGATACAACCAAATGGTTATTGATAGAATAAATGAGGTAGTAGGTGAGGATGATTATTTAATTGTCTTTGGAGATATAACTTTTGGAAGTCTTGAAGACTCAAAGGAGTTTCTTTCTTAGATTAAAGCTAAGTGGGAAGTTGTTGACTTAAATGATTAGCGTTGGTATCGACTAGATGATTTCTGGAAGGAAATGGGAGCTGCAAAAACTTGTTCTATTGATGGTTTCGTAGTAGGAACTATTGGAGGTCAAAAAGCAAATGTTATAATTAGCACCAATTCTACAAATACAAAATTATGGCTTGGAGAGAAAAATTATATAGCTATGGCTGAGTCTGCCGCGGTAAAGTATAATTTACTAAAAGAAGGAGAGATTTATAAAGATTAGATTTTAAATTTAAGTTTAAGTGCTTGGGATTTCTATCCAATTAATTATGAAGACGTTCCGAGACTGATTGATGATGAAATTTTATTTAAAGAAATGGAGGAATAGATTTGAATTTTATTAGAAATTTAGATAAGACAAAGGTTAAGAAGCAAGTAATTACCAATGGAATTGTATTTGGTATGTGGTTAATACTTTATATAATAAAGGAGATAATTGAATGAGTGCAGGAGAAATTGTAGGGATTATTCTTAGTATTATTGTCTTAATTCTGCTTGAATGGTTGGTTGGACTCTATCTATGGGGAGCAATAGCAGTTGCGATTTTTGGACTTCCTTCTTTAAGTGCATGGCAGTTTTTAGGACTGCTTATCCTTATAAAAATTTTATTTGGTAGTGGTATGTCTGTGTCATCAAAGAATAAGGAGGGATAAGATGTTAGCAAGACGTTGGAACCAGACTAAAGGTAAAGTTCAAATACTTTCAGAAACAACAGATGAACCTTTAACTCTTGCTGGTGCACTATGTGGTGTTTGTTGGGGAGCTGATACCACTAATCCAGAAAAGAACTTTAAACGGGGACTTGATTGTCTTAGGTCGGGTCATGGACGAGTTCTTGAATATCCTCAAATTTACATGATACTTGATGGATGGTCAGCCCGTGTAATTCGTGAATTTACTCGTCATCTTGGGGGAGCACCAACCTATCTTCAAGCATCAACTAGATATATAGACTATAATGATTTTAAATATTTTATTCCACCCGCGATTCAAAATATTGAAGAGGCAAAACAAATTTATATTGATTGTATGAATAATACTATGAAAACTATACAAAATTTAGAAACAGAATTTAATATAAAACGTGAAGATACAGCAAATTTGCTTCCATTGGGAATGGAGACTAAAATCGTTTATAGAACTAATCTTAGAATGTTAATAGATATGGCTAAAGTTAGAAAATGTACTAGAGCATATCATGAATTTAGAGAATTATTTAAAGCAATAGAAGATTCTCTTTGCGTTTATTCAGATGAATGGGAGTACTTAATAAAAGAAGAACATATTTTTAAAACAAAATGTGAAATATTAAATTACTGTAATGAAACTTATGGTTGTGGAAAATATCCAAAAAGAGAGGAAGTTATCAATGCTTAAAAATGCAAAACTTTATGAAGAAATAATAAATAACTGGTGCTATGAACATCAATATGATATTGATATTCAGAAAGCTTGTTATGGCCAGGGTTGGGAAATTTCCTCTTACCCTGATAGCAATAGAAATAATCATAACTTCGTAAGTGTTAATGAAAATAATGAAGTGCTTGGAATGCTTGGGTATGAAATTGATTGGGTTAGTCGAAGTGTAAATGGAATTTGGATTATACGTTGTGCCGCGGCACCATCTG
>Ga0326513_10004112_pt1 | contig 10464 bp, 14 predicted proteins | sample 2_2465_0518_D_FD_203654 | JGI IMG/M metagenome (GOLD analysis project Ga0326513, IMG submission 203654) | Bovine rumen microbial communities from UC Davis, California, United States - 2_2465_0518 | ecosystem: Host-associated > Mammals > Digestive system > Stomach > Rumen | place: USA... | reverse complement strand
GGCCGGCTGATATAATTGGTTAATATTTATACAGATGGTGCTTGTTCAGGAAATCCAGGTCCAGGCGGATGGGCAATGGTAGTTATATATTCAGATGATACATTTATTGATTATGGTGGAGAAAAGAGAACTACAAATAATCGCATGGAATTGACTGCCATTATAAATGCATTACAATATGTATATGATAGATGTGCAACAGAATGGACTATATATTCAGATTCAGCATATTGTATAAATGCTATTAACTCAGGTTGGATTTATAATTGGATTCAGAATGGGTGGAAAACCTCAAAAGGTGATGAAGTAAAAAATAAAGATTTATGGCAAGAATTTATGGCTTTATACAGATTGGCAAAACCAATGGTAAAATTTATAAAAGTAAAAGGCCACAATGGAATTGCTGGAAATGAACTCGCCGATGAATATGCAAGAAAAGGAATTGAAGAACATGCTTGAATATTTCAAAAGGTTATTTGATAAGTGGATCAAATTTACAAATAGATATTACAAAGCAATAATATCAATTCTGATACATGCATTTATTATGATTTTGACAACGTATCTGATGTGTTCAAATTTAACGTGTATGGGCTTTGAAATTTTGATATATAATTTATCTTATATTTTCTTGCAATTGATTCTGGGGTACCTGGGGACACGTGGGAATGACCCAGAGAGTGAATTAATAAAATTAAAGCATAAGAGATTTACAAAAGAAACAAAAGAAGGCTTTATCAGAACTGAAAAGTCAAGATTACCCGAAATGATTCAATTCGTTTATAACGTTGAAGAAATCATGAAAGATATACATGAAGTGAAAAAATAATAATTTGAATAAAATCTTTGTAAATAAAAGCAATAACATCATATTTACATACGAATGACAAAAAATCTCGTTTTCTGAATTATGGATGCAAAGATTGAATAACTCAGTATGAGTATTCTGTATCTGCTTTTATAAAGTAACGAATAACAATGGACGTTCACTTTCCTACATTAGTCTATATTGTTATTCGTTATTTCCATTTATAAAAACAATAAGGAGTATCAAAATGAAAGTAGTATACAATAAGCCAGTAAGATTAAAGAATGCAAAGGATCTGAAAATTGAAGAACTGGAAAAAGAAATCAGAAGATTGAAAGAGGAAAACCAGAAGTTAAAAGAGAAATTGGCAGAATATGAAAGCTGTCAGAAGGTGAAAACAAGATGAAAAATAAAGTTGCAGTATATTCAACTTTGGGTGCAAGAAATTATGCAAAGAATGTAAGGCAAAAAGATGATTTTTATGCTACACCTCCTATAGCAATAACAAAGCTTTTAGAAAAAGAAAAATTCCATAATAATATTTGGGAATGTGCTTGTGGTGAAGGTCATATATCAAGAATTTTGAAATTCTACGGTTATAAGGTAAGATCAACAGATTTATTCTACAGAGGATATGGAAAAGGTGGTATTGATTTTATGAATGTAAGTAAAGAGGATTTATGGTATTACAAGAAATCAGATATTATAACAAATCCGCCATATAAATATGCTCTTAAATTTGTAGAAAAGGCTTTATCTTTAGTTGATGATGGTTATAAAGTAGCAATGCTACTTAGAATACAATTTCTTGAAAGCAAATCACGAAAGAAGCTATTTGAAGAAAATCCGCCTAAAGTTGTATATGTGTTTTCTGAAAGAATAGGTTGTTGGCAAGATGGAAAGCCCACACATGGAAGTGCTATTTGCTTTTGTTGGTTTGTATGGGAGAAAGGTTATAAAGGAGATCCAATAATAAAATGGATATAAAGGAGGAATAAAGATGGGAACATTGAAAGATAGTTTAGGTTTGAAGCCTTGCCCGTTTTGTGGTAAAGAGCCAAAGTTATATTCTTTAGCAAGAAGAACTTTGTCAAATGAATCGGTAAGAATTACATTTGAAGTAAGATGCGAAAATTGTGGAACATCAAAAGAATATACCTCAGATTATAAAATAAATTCAGATTTAACATTATCGCCAATAGGCGAATTTGATGCAAGAGACAAAGTTTTTTCAGAATGGAATACAAGGCTTTATCCTTGAGTAAAGGAGCCAAATTATGGATATAAATACAATGATTGAAATAGCAAAGAAAAATGGTTTTACTATAGAAAGAAATGAATATATAAATTAAATAAATTCTTAAAAAAACAAAAAGAAGGTGAGAAAAGTGGTAACAAAAAAGAAAATCGAAAAATGGAAAACGGAGCAAGGACTATTGCTTTTAACTTGTTGGTCAAGAGACGGCTTGACATTAGATCAGATAGCAAAGAAAATGGGAGTTAGTTATGTAACTCTGTTTAATTGGAAAGAAAAAGACGAACAGATATTTGAAGCCTTGAGTAACGGGAAAGAAGTTGCAGATTATCAAGTTGAAAATGCCTTGTTTCAAAGATGTATAGGTATGGATATATCAGAAACAAAAGTGACTATAAAGCCCAGAGCTGATGGATCAATTTCAACTACAGAAGAAAAAACTACAAAACATATTATGCCAGATGTTACTGCTTGTCTTGCTTGGTTAAATAACAGGCAGTCAACAAAGTGGAAAAGGAATAGGGATAATATACCAACTCAGGAAGAGCTCGATGCAAGCAAGGTTACAATCAATGTGGTTAATGCTGGTAAGGATTCCAAAATTTCTGCCAATGGTGAATCTGATGAAGATAAGTGGGAAGCTGAATGGAATGCAGCCGAGGACGATGAAAGCTGGGGCGATGAGTAATGGAAATCACAAAACAAGTTGCTCCATTTTATAGTGATTTTCTATTTGATTGGGACTATGAAAAATATCTTGCTATTGGTGGTTATGGTTCAGGAAAATCATATCAGATAGCATTAAAAATCATTTTGAAATTGTTTCAAGAAAAGCGAACAGCTTTGGTTGTAAGGGAAGTATATGATACATTAAAAGATAGTTGCTTTTCTCTTATGACAGAAATACTCGAGGATATGAATTTACTAACAGAAAACAGATATGATAAAGAAGAAAGAAAATATAAAGTATTAAAAAGAGAATCACCTTTGGGATTTGTATTTCCAAATGGTGCAAAGATCATTTTTAAGGGTATGGATAAGCCTGCTAAATTGAAATCATTAAATGATGTTTCTATAGTATGGCTTGAGGAATGTTCTGAAATTAAATACGATGGCTATAAAGAACTTTTGGGAAGAATCAGAACCCCAAATGTTTCAATGCATTTTATTTTGTCTTGCAATCCAGTTGGTAAAGAAAATTGGGTGTATAGGCATTTCTTTGTTAATATAGATGATGATGGGAAAGAAACGGTTATACTTGATGATAATAAGTTATATGAAAAGAAAATAATAGTTAAGAATGGTACATACTATATGCATAGTGTTCCTGATGATAATCCGTTCTTGCCTAAGGCATATATAAGACGACTTGACGAATTGAAGCTATATGATGAACCATTGTGGAGAGTTGCAAGATTAGGTCAATTTGGTGTAAATGGTACGAGGGTATTACCTCAATTTATGATAGCTCAATCGGCAGAATTATTCAAATCAGAAATTGAACAGCTTGGACCTGAAAATCAGTATTTTGGAATGGACTTTGGTTTTGAGGAATCCTATAATGCGGTTGTTTCAATGTCAGTAGATATCAAGCATAGTATATTGTATATATGGGACGAAATCTATAAAAACAAAATAACTGATGATAGGTTTGCAAGGGATCCGAGAATGTTAGCCTTGAAAGAGAGAATAAACGAGTATAATAGGCAAGGCTATCGAAAAATGATAGTTGCAGATAATGAGGATCCAAAAGCAATTGCATATTATAGGCAATGCGGTTATCAAATGAGAGCATGTAGAAATAAATTTGCTGGCTCACGTTTGAGTAATACAAGAAAGATCAAAAGATTTAGGCATATAATCGTAAGTCCTAAATGTAGAAATACAATCAGAGAACTACAGTATCTGACGTACAAGAAAGATCAAAAAGGCAATGTAATTTATGATGACTTTAATATAGATCCGCATACATTCTCGGCTATTTGGTATGCTTTAGATTTGGTAACAGTAGCTGATATTAAGGAAAGAAAATCAAACAGTATTTCAGGAAGTGTTGGAGGTGGAAAGTATGGAAGATAAAACAAAGCAAGGCGAATATATTTATGTATGGAAGAAAGTTCCTCAGTCAATGATAAGCCAAGAGCTCGGACAAGATGCAAACGAATATCTGACTGAGATACACAAAATACTTAAATATTATGATGTATATGAAAATGGTGCAGAATTTTCACCAGAGGGAAGCAATGGAGATTATGAACCGTCAGAAACAAGATATAAACGTTGTGCAAGGCTGATCAATAAAGAGGCAAGGTTCTTATTTTCACAAATGCCTGATATCGTAATCAATCCAAAAGGTGATATTTCAGAAGTATCAGACGAAACAAAAGATATGATAACTATTGTTCAGGAGTATGTCAGAAAGGTTTGCGAAAAGAATAACGTAGGGAGGCAATTGCTTCAGGCTGCAAAGGATTGTTTTATAGCTGGCAGAGTAGGGGCAATAATAAATTTCAATCCCGATGATGGCGTAAAGATCACATTCCTAAAGGCAACAGAATTTGTATATAATACAAAGCTAAGCAATCCCGATGAGTTGGAAAATTTTACGGCATTTATTGTTGTAAATGACTCAAATCAATCTTCGTCAAGGCGGATATTCAGAAAGAGGTATTTCTTAAAGTATAAAACAGTAAATGGTCAAAAGACTCAGAAATGTTATGTACAAGAAGATCTGTTCGATGGTTTGGGAAATCTGATTGAATCGGTTACACCTGAATCCGAAACAGAATTCGATAAGGTCCCTGCTGTTGTTATTCTGAATGATGGTACTTTAGGTAATACAAGGGGTGAATCTGAAATTAATGCTTTGATGCAGTATGAGTCAGATTTTAGCAAGCTATCAAATTCAGATATGGACAACGAAAGAAAGAACATGAACCCGGTTACCTTTGCCATTGATATGGATCCAAACAGTACAAAGGGTTTAAGCAGAAGGCCTGGAAGTTTTTGGGATTTATCGACAGATCAAAATTTGGATCAAGCAAATCCTCAGGTTGGTACTCTTGAAAATAACATGTCCTATAGTGCCCCTCTTGAAACAACATTAAAGAGGATAGACATGGAAATGCATGAACAGATAGATATGCCAGATGTTTCACTCGAGTCCATGCAAGGCGTGATTACTTCTGGTAAAGCATTGAAGGCAGTCTATTGGCCATTGCAAGTAAGATGTAATGAGAAGCTTGTGACATGGGCTCCAAAGCTCAGGTATATTATGGATATTCTGATTGAAGGTGCAGTATATTATCCAGATTGTATAAAACAATACACAGAGGATATAATAACACCAATTAACTATGAGGTATTTATTGATCCTAATTATCCTTTACCTGAGGACGAAGAAGAAGAAAAACAAATGGATCTTGCTGAGGTAGGTCAGCAAACAATGTCAAGAAAGGCCTACATGAAGAAATGGCGAGAATTAACCGATGCAGAAGCAGATGCAGAAATTGAGCAGATAGCAAGAGAAAAACAAATGCTTGAAGAAGCTGCATTTACTCCTGGTTCCTATGAAACATAAAATATAAAAAGGGGTGTTTGAAGTGTCTGTATCATATAAGATTGGCGAATCGGCTGGTTATAAAACAGCTTTGACAATAAATCAAGAAAAACGAATCAAGAATATTTATGGGCAGGCACTCAAGACCGTTCAAAAACAATTGAAAGATGCTCAAAAGCCTGGAAGCAATAAGAAATCATATCAGATAACATACTTGAAAAATCTGGAGGTCCAGTTGCAAGAATCATACAAGAATATTTCCAAACAGGTGTTATCTGAAATAAAAAACAATGTATTAGATATATCTAAGTATGTTGTAGGTGAAAGCAATGATCTGATGAATAATTTGGGGATCAATGTTAAAGGAGCTTTTTCGTATATTCCAAAAGATGTTGTAAATACAATTACCAATGGAACGATTTACACTCCGAAAATGAAATTATCTCAAAGAATTTGGGGTTGTGAAAGTGCAACAATGAAAGACATTCGATATATAACAGCTCAAGGTGTAGCATTAAATAAATCGACTTATGAAATTGCAAAGGACCTTGAAAAATATGTTGATCCGGCCGCAAAGAAAGATTGGGCTTGGTCGAAAGTTTATCCTGGTACCAGTAAGCGAGTTGATTATAATGCTCAGAGAGTGGCAAGAACAACCATTATACATGCTTATCAGCAAACGGTGAAAGAATACACAGAACAAAATCCTTTTTCTGATGGTATTGAATGGCTTGCTTCGGGTACCGAAAGAATGTGTGAGATCTGTGCTGAAAGAGATGGGAAAATTTATAAGCCAGAGGATTTGCCTTTAGATCACCCGAATGGTATGTGTACAATGGCAATTCATTTTCCTAAGTCTTTAGAGGATATAGCTCAGGAGCGACAGGAGGCCCTTGGCGATGAGGCAGCCAAATTACAAGATAAGATTAATCAATTCAAACAGAATGCCGCTGCACCACAAAATATTTCAACTGGCGACATTCAGAAATCTGCTGAAAAGAAGATAGCCGAAAAGAAGGTCAAGGTTCCTCAATTTACCAACTGGCAAAAGACATATTTGGAGCCTTATGGTTATACTCCTGAAAAAATTCCTAGTTATGATGAATGGCTCAGCAATACAAGTATTCCAAATGATATTTTGGATAAATTTTATGATCAAGCTCAAAAGAATGGCAAGACAATGCATGAGTTTTTTGATGCTAAATTAGGTAAAGTAAAATATAAATATAAATCTGTATCAGAATTAACAAATACAGTAGTTCAGAAAACTATGCCTGAAGCGGCAGAAAAAGTAAAAGCGATTGAAAAGGCTGTTAAGACCGAAAAGAAAGTCAAGGTTGCAGAGTTTACAGCAAATCAAAATAAATATTTAAGTCCTTATGGTTACACTGTTGACAATATGCCAGGAGATTTTTGGGAATGGTATGCAAAAGCCGATCCAGCTATATGTTCTAAATTAGAACAAGAAGCAATAAAAGCAGGTATGTCAGATGTTGAATATTTTAATTCTAAGCTTGGCAAATTGAAATATAAATATAAATCATTGGTTGAGGTAGAAAAGGTCGCCACGACCGCCTCAGAGCCTGTGGTAGACTATGTAGCTCAAATGAATTTAGCTAAACAAGAAATGGACGATATAGGAAGTAAGATCATTTCAGGTGTTTGGAAAGATGATGTGACAGTTTCTGAGTATGCAAGTAAAATAGATTCTATTCCAAAGAAAAAACAATATTACATGGACGAAATCTCAAAATTAACTACTTCAGCCGACGATATGTTGAAGTATGATAAATTTCACAATCTGTTGAATCAGCTTGATGATTTTGAAGCTGAAGGCAAGAAATATATGGCAGCCAAAGCAAAATATTTAGATGCCAAAAAGGCCTTAAATCCAACAGGAAATGTTGTTGGTAAATTTTCTGATGATCTTTATACTGACGAAGCAAAAGCGGCTGCAAAGAATTATGCCAGGAGAGTAGAAGCTGATAAATACTATAGGGAAATATTGGATAGACAATGGGCCGATATGACAGAACAAGAAAAATATTCTGTTTGGGAATACACCAGAAATTCCAATCCTATGAATAGATCATTAAGTGGATATGCTGAGAGTTGGGATAGATATGATTTTAAGGGAATTGGTAATGTTGATTTAGGTTATGAAGATAAATATAGAACTATAGACACGGCAGCTATGCAGAAGTTTGCAAAATCTGATGGACATGTTGATTATAAAAATGCAATAAAAAATCTGACAAATGCAATCGAAAAAACCGCAATGGAAGATTCTTGCATGCTGGTTAGAGGATCCGATACAAATGGTTTGGTTGGTTTGTTGGAAGGTGATTTGTTTAGTTTTGATGACGCTAAGCAAATTATTCAAAGTGGAAATGTTGACGAAATGAAAAATGCTTTTGTAGGTCAAACATTTACAAATCATGCTTTTACTTCTACTGGAATTGCAAAAGATTCAGGTTTTAGTGGACAAGTTAAATATAATATTTTTTGTCCAGAAGGTACAAAGGCCATTTATTGTGAACCGCAAAGCTATTATGGAGAAACATCAAGTGCAAAAATATATAAGGCTGGACAAGATTATTATGGCGTAGGTAGAGAGGCCGAGATGCTGATCCAACGAGGTACTCAATATAGAATAACAGATATAAGATATAAATATGGAGATATTGAGATAGATATGGAGGTTGTAGGTCAGCCAGATTATTTTAAGACAGGTTTGGAACATACCCATACAGGTGGTATTTCTTCGTTCACAAAATAAATTATTAACTTTTTGTAAACATTACCAAAAACCTATTTACAAATGCAATTTAGTGTGATATAATATAGACAAGATAAGAGATAAACATCAAGGATAAAACAGAATACTCACTGGTTCAACTCCCACATTAAGAGCTCTGAACAAATAGTTGTGAAAGGTAACCTTGAGGAATATCTTAAATTCAGAAATAAAAATAACCTAAAGACCTTAGAGGAGGAACTACTATGAATGCAACAACATTGATTACAAGAGCAGCAAAAAGGTTTGAGGAACTTGGTTACACAGTAGATTGTGAATCACAATTTGGTACTTGCTACACCATCAACTATGCTAAAGAAAATGGTCACAAGCATATATGGATGGAAACAACTTACAGAAACAACGGAACTGATGAAGATGTTACAGTTACAATGATTATTACAGAGATAACAAACAGTGAATATGGCATTTGCAAACAACTCGGCAAAATTAAAATACCTAAGAACGCAAGTGAAAAGGTTCTGAACAACAGAATAAATAAAGCCATTGAATTTATGGCATAATCTCAGAGGAGGCATAAAGCTATGAAAAAATCAAAATGGAGAACAAGGTACACAATCACATTTTCAAATGGTGAAAAGATTACGGCAACAGGCTCAATGTTTAATGACATGGCTATAGCATTTAGTGAATGTGCCAAAAGACAGGTAAGTTTTGGGTGTGAAGCCATTGCAAAAGAATATTCAAATATGTCGGAAGAGATATACAACTATTTAGAAAGTAAAGGCTATTATGAGGACTAATACGGAGGTATAATTATGAAATTCAGATTAAAAGTAAAATATGGAAAAAGATGGGTGTGGGGATTGAATACCTACAAAACTTATGAAGAAGCAAATGCAAGAATGCAGGAAATGCAGAAGGCTGGTTGCAAGGTCAGAATTGCACCTGAGGCTGAATTATTTAGGGGGTGATCTGATGACTATTGAAAACAATGAAATCAGACCACAATGGCCAGATCCAAATAAAATAATGTGCAAAGATTGCAAATTCAGAGATAAGACAGAAATTAAAGTAAATGATAAAATAATAAAATGTGGTGTAACCAAAGATTTGTGCAAAATTTATCTTGGTCCACCTCACGATAATGGAAAACCGCATGATGTATTGTTCCTGAACGACTATTGTGAGTTTTATGAGGAAGAAAAAATAAATAAAACAAAAATCAGATGATTTTAATATAAATGCTCTTGGTAGAAATATCAAGGGCAATTTCTGGTTATAAACAAAAGGAGAGAAAAAGAAAATGTTTGAGGAAAACAAGATAAGAATTTCAATGCAATTTTTCGCAGATGATCCTGACGATAAGAAAGGGGACGACGACAAGGGCAACACAGACGATTCTGGGAATGAGCCCAATAAGAATCAAGATTCCAATTCAAATAATTCTGCAGATCAGAGCAAAAACGATGATGAAAAGAAAGACGAAAAGGAAATTGATTATGCCGAAGTTTTTGGTATGTCCGAGGCCGATATTCGTAAATTGATTCAGGATAAGAAAGACAAGGACGAAGCAAACAAAGACGCCGAGACAAAACTTGCTGAGGCAATCGCTGCAAAGAGTCAGGCAGAAGCAAAGGTGTCTGCTATGATGTTAGGTGCAAAGCCAGATTGTGTAGACGATGTGATAATTCTTGCAACGGCAAAATCAAATGACGGTAAGCAGTTTAAGACGGTTATTTCTGAAATCAAGAAGAAACACCCTGACATGTTTACTTCAAGTGATGATGATAATGCAGGTAAGAAGGGCACAGGTGGTTCTATTGGAAATAGCAAAAATAAGTCTGGCAAGAATGAAGAATCTATTGGTGCAAGACTCGGTAAAATGAAGGCAAAGAAAACTCAAAGTTCATTTTTTGGGAAGTAAAGGAGGAAGATTAAATGTTCAATCAATCGGGAATTAAGACAACAGTTGGAGCTGCTCCGAATCAAATTCTGTTTAATACAGAATTTCAACTTTCTGTAGGTGTGGTAGTTGCTCAAGGTTCAACAACTGCAGATTCAGAGGGAAGAAAGATTATTAA
>Ga0326513_10004109_pt1 | contig 10469 bp, 7 predicted proteins | sample 2_2465_0518_D_FD_203654 | JGI IMG/M metagenome (GOLD analysis project Ga0326513, IMG submission 203654) | Bovine rumen microbial communities from UC Davis, California, United States - 2_2465_0518 | ecosystem: Host-associated > Mammals > Digestive system > Stomach > Rumen | place: USA: California... | reverse complement strand
CCATCCGGAGATGGGGCAGATGTTGGAGTAGGGGGAATAGGATGTATCAGACCCGCTCGCTATCATAGACTTCGGAGTAATGCCTGAAATATCAGAAGTGTCGGTGTTTCTTAAACTGATTTTGAAATTTGCTGTCGAAGATATAGTGAAAGACATACTTTGCGCTGTGCCACCGGATGTTGCAACATCATCAATCAGATACCGAACAATGACGCAATTTTCAAGGTCTGTACTGAAAGTATACGTTCCCGCCGGGAGATTAACAGTATAGGAAATTCGAGAATTGTTTTCTGTAAAAACACCGTTGGCGTTATAATATCCACGTAATGGCTGAGAATCATCCAGCAGATTCTTCCCGCCCCCCGCAGGCCACGGATGGTCATACCCGTGCAAATCCTGCACAGGCTCGATGCCCACGGTCAGGTCTTTCACCGGCAGACCGTCTGCACCGTCAGGGAAACTGGCGATGTCACCGCTGGCAGTGTCGTAGATGACATCAGCTTTGTGGCTTAAGGTGTTCTTTACATCACTAATGTCACCGTCTAAATCGTCATATGCTGTCTTCAAATCCTCAAGGGAAACAAGTTTGTCTTTATCTTGTACAGCCATAAACATTTCACTCCTTTCTCAGCTATCCAAGCCGAGGAATTGTATTGTCTCCTCAATGGTTGCAACCGTGTTGTTAATGCCCAAGTCCTCTGCCGTGAGGTCACCTTCCAGCAGAACACCATTGATCATCGGACGGTTTTTCAGAGCATTGTAGTCATCACTCTCAACTACATTCACATCACGGATTTTTGCGCCTACCGGCTTCCTTTTCGGAATGTTCACTTGAACTGTACTCATTCCGTCCACTTCCTTTTTATGATGCTGTCCATCACAACAACCCTGATAATGTCTGACATGACAATATCATCACCGTACTTTACAGCTACTTGCGCCTTCCGTTCCCCGGCATAAAGGGAACTGCTTTGCTCTTCGGTCAGCGGATACAGCCATGTGCCGTCCTCTGTGTCATATTCCAGTTCCCCATTCGGATACTCACACAGCCTATTTTCAATCTGAATCCTTACCCCATCAACACTTGCCGGAGTAACCGCATTCTCTCCAACAGTAACCTCAAAAGGAATGACATACTGTTCGCCTTTATGAATGTTCATGTTGTATCACCCCTCATGTTATGCCAAGAAAACTCTTGGTTTCCGCAATTGTTGCTACTTGAAAATTATCAATCTGCGTTTTCAGTCCAGATAGCACTTCACCGATGGTCACTCCCGTCCAGTGTGAACTGTTCCACGTTTCGCCAGCGGCAGGCGTCTCTACGATACAGCGGTACATCTTCTGCTGGTAAAGACAATAATCGCCGACATGGTACTGCAAATGATAGTTATACGCTGTGGCCTCATTGTCTAGAGCGTTCGATGCTTTTGTTCCTGCACCAGTAACACTGTTCCAAAGGGACTCCACACTTACACTCAATGTGTAAATCTCATCCCCGGTTTTCTTTGCATCAGCGGCCTTTCCTGCCACTGAAAGAGTGCTGTCAATGTCGGAACTCTGCAATGCGGTATCGGCTTTTCCGAGAGATGTCTGAACCGCCGAGGCCATGTCTGTCTTTGGAATACCACCAGACGGTTTTGAGTATGTTCCCTTTGTTGCAATATCCTCTTCGTTTTGGATAATCGCATCCTGTATGGCGTTCAGGTTCTCTGCCGTAATAACGGTTTCCTGATCGACATATGTTCTTTTTACAAGCGACATAATTGATCACCTCTCATGTACAGAAGCATATATAAACCGGTAATGCTGTTGTCACGGTTTTACTGCTTATTCCAGCCGATCTGTCGGTTTCTGCATACCCTGAAATCACGCGATATTCGTTAAGAATTTTGTAGTTATCTGCCGCATCCCTGCACCAATAGGCATTGGCATTGCTTGCATTGATGTTTTCCTTTTTGCGGTATTGATACTTCCAAACGTCAAAGTCCACGCCTTTAGAATTCCAAGGAAATTTTCCTACAATTTCAGATGTTGACGGTATGAAAATATCCGCTTCACACGTATCACTATCTATATACTCATAATATGGGGGTTCAGTTTTTGACCGTACTCCCCTTTGCGTCAACCGTGCTCTCATAATTCCAAGTCTCAACACTTCTGGAAGCAGAGGCTTTATATCTGTCTGAAGCCATGAGCACAACTCACTTGCTCCGAATCCACCAATCTCACCATACTGATACCCTACAACTTCATCTATCTTATTCACAGTGCATTGCACGCTGATTTTTGAACTGCTGGAACTTGGGTTTGTCCTTTCGTATATATAAAAATACTTCCCGTCAGCACTTGTATCCGTAACTCCCAAATATCCATCCACTTCAAAAGTGGTGGTTTGTCCAGCTGAAAGCGATACATCTACCGTTGTAGAATAATTGTAATCCTGCACATACGGTTCTCTCGTTCCATCCCTGTAAATGGTAACACCATTGAAAGTGTAGTTGTTGTGGTATGTGTAGATTGTAACGGATTGTAAAGCTGTAACGACTATTGTTGCTACACCCTTGTTGCTCGATGTCGCATTTTCATTGATTTGAAGCCGATAAGCATACTTGCTGTTGACAACTCTCTGGCCTTGATAATCCCACCCATCAACCGCATCTTCTTCAATCGTTTTCACCAATGCTGGATTCATTCTATGCTTTGTTGCAAGCTGGTTGTCGGCCTCCCATGAAATGTGAGTTCTGTGCATACCGGAAGTGAAATGCATATCAAATCCCTTGATCCTCATTTTGATTTCACCTTGATCTCCAAGGTCTAACATCTTCCAGTTGCCCATTTTGTACTTGTCTTTATAAGTCCCATCAGCACATGCCGCTACGATGTCTTCCCATTCATCTTCAATTTCCTGATCAAAATAGAACTGAGCAATTGCCTTTTCACTTTTTTCTACATATCTGCCTGACGGCATCCACCCAACAAAAGTGCCTCCCTCTGGTGGCGTTGGACTCAAATCCGAATACTGAGTATACGGCACTACGCCCTGATACTCGACTTCATTAAATGCACGGAGTAATGTTGATCCATTATAGAACCCAACGGTATAATACCTAACTGCCTCGAGGAATGCGGCATAAATGCTTCGATATGACTGAATGTTCTTCAATGCGTTAGGGTCTGCTGTTGAAGACCCCTGTGTAAGCGTCCAGCCGACAAATGAATAAGTTCTTGTGTTTGTTGACTCCCTGTACGGAACTTCTTCCGGCTCTGTAGCATCACCATTTAACAATACCCACTGCCGTTCAAGCAAATCATAGCCGTTATAAAACGTAACCTGAAACTGACTTGTGCTTCCGATATTCGCCGCAAACTGCTCAATAGCATCCATTCTTGACGCCATCTCTTTAATCCACTGGACAACATCCACATTGTTCAGAAGCATCTTGTATGCTACCAAATCCCAATTCTGGCCAACTTCCAGTGCATATTCCATTTCCGCAACCTTGCCAAAAGATACGCCTCTTCCGCCAAACAGCCAGTCCATGATGACGCCAGCCGTGCTAAGCTGAATGCTTCTTGTAATTGCATTGCTTCCGTTGTAAATGCTATCAGAAAGCATAAACACAATATTGTAGGAAGAATCCGTATCAGCCTCTACGATCAGTTCCCCACTCATAACATAATCATCAAGCGGGTTATAGCTTTGTCTTCCCTGCGGATGATCAATAACCAAGGATTTTGCGTTCTGATTGTTAATAGAAACAATCATGACTCCCCACTCAATTTTGACATATCCGCCGTTATCATTTGCTGTTCCATCCTGATTGCATCTATGAACAGAAAGGTTTGTGTAAGAAGGCGCAGAGTAATTCACGATAGAAGCACTGAATGTTTCTGTATCAAGTTCGTAGCCGTACACTGAAATAAAGCAACGTGTAGTTCCTGTTGTACCAGTTGCCGGAACATATTGATCATACACCACATCCGCAGTCCTATCCATGTTGGCAATCAGTGTATAATTTGTAGCTCCAAACTTAACGATATATGCACGGGCATTCGCACCATATCTAAGCGTAGCACTCACAGTCGCCCGAATGACGCTGTTTGTATTACGGAGCATGACTCCGAATTGATCATAATATCCTGCTAAATCCGTAATTGTTATGTCTGTTGAATATGCAGTAAAATCATCCTGCGACCGTATTTCAGCGTCCCCACTTTTAGTTGTCTTGCTTGCCAAAACTTTAAATGAAGAATTGCTCGGGTCAGTCACTTCAAGTTCTATAATTAGTGAATACCGGAAATTTGTGAATCCTCCTGTCTTCCATACATAGCAACCGCCATTCCAGTAAACAGCATATGTGTGAGTTCCTTGGGTAATATACGGATAATTTTCATTCCGTACTGGTTGATCAATATCAGTAATGCTAACAGGACTACCATTGTTCTCACATGTTAACTTCATGCTCAATTTGGAATAATATTTTGCCTCTATTTCTGCCAAAAACGAGTTCAATCCATTTATATAAACATTGCTGGGTGCTGTAACTGAAAGCCGAAAAGGCGCATAAGTGTGGTACTCTCTTGTTGTACCGCAATAGCTCCACTCAGGCGAACTGTATCTATAGTACTTTTCAACTTGAACTGTAAAATAGAATTCCTGACCATAAATACTGGATGGCAAAGATATTGAAAGGTTACCGGACATTCCATGAGCACATTGAACCTGCGTTCCACCGGTTATGTTTCCATACTCTCCCGTTCTTTCGTAAAGTGTGTATGACTGATATGGATTCCAATAATAAGCCCCGCTGTTATTGCTCGGCGTATACTGCTGTGAATAAACCTGTGTCCTGCTTTGGTTATATATTTTTATCGTAAATCTTAACGTGAGACTATTATCAATACTTGGAGGTGAAGATGTAATATTAGTTCCATCCAAAGTAAATCGCATGTTTAGTTTAGGATTGAAAGTAACACTCGGATCATCGTTGTATTCAACATCTGCGTCAAGATACATATAAGCACTGCCATTAAGACTGAAATTAAAACTCGTTGGCGTTGGCGTGATACTTCCGTATTGACTTGCTTTGCAAACATCAGTGTCCATGTAAATATGTTGAACACTCATAATGTTTCACCTACCCATAACAGACTCATGTTACCACTGCTTCTCGGCTGAAACAGAAAATCTCCCATCATCAAAGAACCTGAAAGCGGTATTTTCACCTTTCTTGGCGAATACATTTCATCCTGATTGATACTCACAACAGTAGCATTATCAACTAACATACTGATACCGTCATTTGAAAGCCGAATGCTCTTATCGCTTCCGTCATGCCCTATAATTTCCCCGGTTTCCGTGAATTTATAGTGCATTCCGAACTCTGTAAGTCTTCCGTTCAGATCATTGTCTTTCCTATCAGAATCCTCTTTTGTCTCATACTTTGTTCCGACAAAAACCTCAAAAGCTGATTCCGTCTGAGAAATCTCGGTCATTTGCTTTCCGAGTTCTTCCTGCCCTTTTACCAACTTCCGGTAATTCTTCCCCTGCTCACTGATAACCTTGTATTCGTGGTCTACTTCCTCTTCATATGCCGCCGAAATATCCGCTGTAGGCCATGTTGAGATAGTCCAGTCAATTTTCATCATCTGGTAAACTTCACTCTTTATGACCACAGCATCGCCAATTTCTGCCGCAGGATCGAGTTGAGCAACCTTTGCGTCAAAAGGCCTGTAAATATAATCTCTTGTCTTTTCAAGGCACAGCTCCGCTACATCAGTAGTATTTGATGTATTGCACACTCCCTGCAACACATACCCTGAATCATCCCCGTATTCCATCACCGTGCCTGAATCAGTTTCGAGGTGAACACCCGTGATTGCCTCAAGTTCTGGTGTCGTTTCCAAACTTTGTACATTAAAGCCGAGATACTCTGAATCTATTCCACTGCTTCCGCCCGATCCGCCTTCAACACCAACAACCGCAATACCTGCAATTGCAATCCCTGCAATTGCTGAGTTTTGAACAGACGCATTTCCAAACTGGACGAGCCTTAACTTGTTTTCAAACGTAACTATCCAGTTGCCGCCGTGAGCCGCCGCAATTGTCTTCAAAACATCCCTGACCGTGCTCCCTGTATCAAATCCAACAATAGGTTTCACATTGTCAATCACGGTTCGGCTGTCGATGTCAACAAGCCCTGCATCTTCCATCAGTGCTATCCATGCCGCACATGTGATAGGCCAGCTTTCCGGCCTGTCCTCCGGCGCTATGGAGTCCGTCCAATATTGCTCCATCAGAAGCATCCCGTCATAAGCACTGATTGTCAGCGTTCCTGCTTCTTTATCCTCCACACGCTCATCAGTGTAGTATGTACCCATAGGAAGCCAGTCAACAGTTGACTCACCTTCTGAATCAAGAATCTTTATATCAACAGTGAATTCTGCCATTCTTGGCCAGTTTTCGCTTTCTTCTCTCAATATCAGTTCGCAGAACGCACTGTTTGCCTGTCCTATCTGCGGCCCACTATCAGCAAAAAGAGAAGACGAAATGTTAATACTGACAATATCCGCCTCTGTGTAAACTGCATTCCCGCATGTAACTCGAATAGCATAATATGAGCCGACAGAGTGTCTGAGAGTTTTGTACTCTTGTGAAGTTACTCTCATTGTGTCACCTCTCTATGACATTAAACGATGTTTCGTCATAACAGACCTTTCCATCTGTGTCTATGATCCCAATGCCGCCGCTTCTGGTTGAACAATACATGTTCATCTCCAAGGGGCCAGCCCCCGGAAACAGGTCTGTTTGCACCGTGAAATACTGTTGCCTGAGAAGCGGAAGAATAATGTTCAAGTCTGCGGCTTTCACCCTTCTCAACTTGATATCAGCCCTCCGCTTCTCCGCTACCTTGCTTCTATGCATGACACCATCAAGCGTTCTACCGGATTTCGGTGCATCCAGATCATTCTCTGACCACTTACAGCCGCCAAGGTCGATGTATTTTATGATGTTTTCACCATCTATCCTGAAATACGCCACGAAAATCACCCCTCAGCTCTTTCTATCTGCCTTTGTACCTTGTTGATTTCTCTTACCACAGCCCTGACATTTCCAAACTGCGCCACCCATTCCATGTTCTCAATGGCATTTTGCAGTCCGTCAATCGTTTCATTCAATCTTGCTAACGCATCCGCAACAGAAGCATTTGTCTCCACATTGCTTCCTGTTGTTGCAGAAACGTTGTATGGTAAGAATCCGCCACCTGCCACTGCTGGCATTTTCCACTGTATGTTCTGACCGATTCCCTCAAGCGCAGACAGATTTGTTCCAACAGAAAGCTCTGCTCCACTCAGCCTGTCAGCCATACCCTTTGCAACCTTCTCTACAGCCCCATACACCTTGCTACTGCTCTTCAGGATTGTGCTTGAATACAATTCCATCATATCAGGCCCATAGGTGTGGAAGTCCGACAAAGGCCCTTCTTCAGGCTCTGAGAAGCCCAAGAACTTCTTCACTCCCATTGCCGCACCGCTTACTGCGTTTGAAACGGTATAGCTTCTGGAATTGATACCATCCGCATAACTGTCCATCATGTCCTGACCCCAATAATAGGCGTCATAACTGAGTTCACTCAGCCCATCTCTCAAAGCCCACGACATATCATTGATTGCGTAGGTTACTTCTCTCGCCAGTCCACTTAAACTGTTTCCAATAGAATTGACCATGCTGTTGATAGACTGAACAGCCCTCTGACCCATCTGCTCAAACGAATTCACAACATTGTTACTGAGCGCAGTCATACTTCTCTGTACTTCCGAACTCATCGAAGAATACTTGTTTTTTACATCGTTGGAAATCGCTGTTGTTATATTGCTGACACTGCTTTTGATGCTCTGCCATTGCCTTTCACTGTCAGATTTCATAGACTGGTTTGCTGTTGTCACCTTATTAAGAGCCGCTTCCATGTGTCTCGCAATATTTTCGCTGAGTGCCGTAAACGATTTATTTGATGCTTCTGCTACAGCCCCGCAAACAGTTACCAAAGAATCCTTCATCTTTGATGCGGCAGTGGTTACCTTCGTAACTCCTGCACTTACCTTTGTGGCTATATCAGCCCAACTCTTATCCATCTGCTGTGAGCACTTTACTGCCGCCGCTTCTACCAGCTCCGAAATCCTGTTGAAATCTTCCTCGACAGACTTAGACATTTGATTGTTTTTCTCTTTAAGTTCCTTGCTTAACTCTTCATACTTCTTCTTGAACTCTTCGGCTTTCTTCGTCATGTTTGCGAAAGCTTTTGATATTTCATCGTCCAGTTTTGTGCTCGTCTTGACAAGATTGCTCTTCATTGTTTCAAACTTTTCGAGTGCTTTGTCTTTCAATTCGGTGAATCCTTTGACAAATTTCTCTTTCAGTTCATCAACATGAAGCTTTTCCTTCAATTTCTCCCACTTTTCACTTGCTTTGTCCTTCAATTCTCCAAACTTATCTTTAACTTGAGCAAGCCCTTCCTTTAACTCTGTAAACTTTGTCTTCATTCCATCAATAGCTGTTCCAATTCCGCCTTTTATTGTGTCCCAGATTGCCGCAATACCGTTCTCTTCAAACTTTTGCTTCAGCGTATTATAAGCTTCTTTTAGCTTCTCCCACTTTTCGGTTATCCAATCGACAACCGTTCCTATTGCAGTTTTAACAGCATCCCAAGCGGCATTTACTTTCTCTCTGAATTCTTCATTCGTGTTATACAAATTTACCAGATACCCAATAAGTGCACCAATGGCGGCTATGATAAGAACAACCCAGTTACCAGCAAGAAATGTCCCTATCAAACTAATGATCTTTTCCATTGAAGAAATGATCCCGTACGTGCCAAGCGCAACTCCTACTCCCTCTATGATGGAAATAATAGCTTCTTTGTGTTCTGCGCAGAACTTTCCGACCGCATCAATTGCTCCGGCTATTGTATCAATGACATTTGCAACCGTTTCGGATTGCATAATGAACTCGACAGCCTCTTTTATATCTGTCCAAACCCCACCAAGAATCTCTGACAACGTATCAGCAAATCCAGCGATAGCATCTCCAATGTTTTTCAACGCACCAATTGTAGGAGGTTCTTCTTTTGAGTCTCCGGCTATAAGCCCCCATAAAAACTCTACAGCCCCATCCCACATAGTTTTGAATAATTCAATAACCTTGTTTTTGATCTCTTCCCAGTCAATGCTCTCGAAGAACAATCTGATTTGTTCTCCTATTTTTTTAAAGTCAGCTCCTTGAATTGCGGTTGTTATCGCATCTATAGCTCCTGTTATGATCCCGGAAAATATCTGTCCCATTCTCGCCGCATCTATCTGTTCAAGGAATCCTGTCAGAACCTTGAAAGCAATAGTAAACTGTGCCACAAGTATCTTTCCGATATCTTCTCCGAGATTTATACCTTCTATATCCCTTAACAGCCCATTGAAGAAGTTTGCTATTCCCACTCCCAACTGCTTCCAATCCACTTCATTTAGAACTCTTGCAATAATATGCAGTGCTCCCTGAAGGTAATCACTGCACTTTATTCCAAATTCCTCTGCCTTGTCCCTGAACAGATAAATCAGATCATTCATCTTCTTTATGATCAGGTCTGCGGCTTCATCCCACATCTTGTTCTTCAGAAATTCTGCAAGCTGTCCCATGAGTTCCGGAAGCTCTTTATCATCCAGACTCCCGCCGCCATTGTCCTGAAGAACATTTAACTCATCAAATCCCGCAAGCGTCTTTTGCAGTGTCCCTGTGGACTTTGACAGTTCCGATGCTTTCTTTGATGTAATTCCGAGAGCATTCATGAACCCTACAAAGTAGGATGTTGCAGTTGCAATCAGATTGATAATTCTCTCAATGATTGGCCCTATCAGGTTGCCTATCGTTGTCCAAACAGCATTCATTTTCTTCCCAAGTTCTTCATGCTGGGACAGGTAAGTGCTGACGCCTTTGCTTAAAATGCCAAAAACAGAACCGACACCCGCAACAAGAGGAATCAGCCTCTTGAAACTCCCTATTGCTCTGTTGGTAAACTGCTTTGTTGTCCTGTTCAACGATTCTACGGCGGTTTTTACAGCCTGTGTGCCTTTTTTAAACGCCTTTACATTTGCATCGAAGAATATGGTTATAACATCGTCACCCATAGGCTCACCACCTTTGCATCGTTATCTGAGGAAGTTGTTAAGCCACTCTTCCGCTTTCTTCTCTTCCTCTGTGAGTTTCGGCTGAATAATGACCATTTTCTTGTTAGCATCAAAGAACTCCTGCTCATGCTTTTCCAGCTTTTTGCCCTTGGCTTTCTTTGACCGAATTGTAAGAACTGTGGAATAGGTGCATTCCCCTATCTCCATAAACCATCCAAGAAATGTCCACCAGTGAATCCCGTCTTCTCCACGAATCTCACGCCCTGCAACCCTGTTGATTGCCGGTATCATGATTT
>Ga0326513_10004108_pt1 | contig 10470 bp, 9 predicted proteins | sample 2_2465_0518_D_FD_203654 | JGI IMG/M metagenome (GOLD analysis project Ga0326513, IMG submission 203654) | Bovine rumen microbial communities from UC Davis, California, United States - 2_2465_0518 | ecosystem: Host-associated > Mammals > Digestive system > Stomach > Rumen | place: USA: California... | reverse complement strand
CCGGTGGATTCTCACAGAAAGCCCGCAAGAGTAATGCTTACATCATCTATATGAATGGTATGGTAGCCAAGATCAGTCAGGGAGCCAAGGTTCAACCAGGCTGTGAGATTGTAGTACCAAGTAAACTGAAAAAGAAGGCCTCTATTGCCGAAATGGCAACCATGGGAACCAGTGTTGCAAGTATCGCTACGATGATAGCAACTATTGCTAATTTGAGTAAATAAATGAAAAATCCGAAATTAACAGTATTAATACCAACATATAATAGAGCACTTTCTCTATCCACACTTCTAGACATTCTTTCTAATTATCAGAAGTGTGGATTAGATTTTGCTGTCACAGTAAGTGATGACAATTCTCATGATGACACTATAAGAATATGCCATGAAATGAAGAGTAAAATACAACATTTCAGCTATATCAAGACAGCAGAGAATAAAGGAATGGATAATAACTTTCAATTAGCATATGAATCTGTAAAAACCGATTATTGCTGGATGTTAGGTGACACAAGATACATAGCTTTGGAAGAAATGAAAGCATTACTTTCGACGTTAGATGAAAATAAATACGATGCATATATCCTTAAATGCAGAGATGAAATCTTTAACGAGGATGCGGTTTATACTGATATCAATGACTTAATGAACAAACAAGGTTGGCACATTACAAACAATGCTTCATGTGTAATCCCCAAAAGATTTATTAAAAAAGAACTCTATCACCGCTATATGGGAACAACATTCCTTCATCAAGGTATTTTTGTAGAAGGACTTTGCATGCAAGAAAGTTTTAGAGTAAAGTACTTAAGCAAAATAGTAGTTAAGGATCTTGTCATTGATCATTTTAAAAAAGTTGGTTGGTTACGGCATCCTTTTTTAAACTTTGGACAACTATGGTGCAAATATGTATTATCCCTACCTAATCAAATAACATTTGAAACAAAACTAAAAGTCATCAAGGATCACAATCATTATACACATATATTGGATGTTACTAAAATCCCAGGGTACAAGAATCTATACGGACAAGAATTCGTACAAAACTACAAGGAAAATAGACAATACCTTAAATATATTGTAGACCAACCTAGTTGGTTATATGATATAGCTATTTTAATGCCATCTGGCCTATTTAGAAGGCTTAAGAGGGCTTATTATCTTTTAAAAATACATGAACAATAGAGAAAAAACAAAAATTATAGCAAAGAACACATTTGCTCTTTATGTAAGGCTTTTTGTGCTTTTAGTTATTGGTCTATATACCTCAAGAGTAACTTTAGAAATTCTTGGAGTAACAGACTTCGGCATATACAACCTTGTGGGTGGCATTGTCTTCATATCTAATTTTATCTGCAATTCGATGGCACTCGCCATTGACCGATATTTAGCATACAATCTAGGACTTAATGACAAAAAGAAAGCACAAGAAGTCTTTTGTATGTCCATAAACATACATATAGGGATAAGTCTACTAATATTAATTTTAGCAGAAACTATAGGTTTGTGGTTTATCAACACGCAGCTTATTATCCCTGCAAACAGAATCGAAGCTGCTAATGTTATATATCAAACATCCATACTATCTTTCATTCTCTTTATAATTACAATTCCGTACAATTCTGATGTTATAGCAAATGAGAAAATGGACTTTTATGCATTAGTTGGCATCATTCAAGGAATACTAAAGTTAGCAGCTGCAGTTATCCTTCCATACATTGCATATGACCAATTGAAAACATATAGCTTACTCATGACTATCCCCTCGATAATATACTTTTTATCAAATTATTTTTTCTGTAAAAACAAATTTAACGAGGCTAAATTCGTATTAGTTTGGGACAAAAGATTATTTACAGAAATGCTGACATTTGCAGGGTTTAGTACATTTGGAAATATGGCTACAGCTGTTGTAAACCAAGGACAAAGCATCTTACTTAACCTTTTCTATGGTCCCATTCTAAATACTGTTAGAGGACTATCACTGCAAGTAAATATCGCATTAACTCAATTTGCAAATGGCATTTATACAGCTATTAACCCACAAATTATAAAGTCATATGCACAAAACGACAATAAATATTTTGAATCGCTTATATTCCGGTCCACAAAATTCGGATATTACCTTTTATTCATTCTATCATTACCTATATTTCTGGAAATACATCCAATACTAAATATTTGGCTAAAAGAAGTACCTGAATATACAGAAATTTTTATCAGATTATATATCATCAACACACTAATATATAACTTTGTAACACCATCTTGGATGGCATTACAAGCTACAGGACGAGTTGCAAAGATTCATTTAATAACAGGAACTATAAATCTTCTAAATTTAATAGTTACTTGGATTCTATGGAAAATAGGACACTATCCTCCTTTTAGCATTGTAACTGTCAACATTATTATAAGCTTTCTTATGCAAATAGCCACACTTTTCATACAAAGTAAGCAATTGGATATAAAAATTAGTAAATACTGTAAAAAAGTCGTTCTTCCAACAGTATTTTCATCAGTGGTTGCATTGGCTATACCTACTTTTATGTATTTACTCTTTCAACCAGGTATCATACGGTTTATCGTGTCAATACTTAGTTCTGTAATAAGCACACTTTGTACATTCTATGCTTTAGGAATAGAAAAACAAGAGCGACAATTCATAAATGAAATCATAATCAGAAAAATATTAAAAAAATAAAGCAAAAGAAATATGGAAACAAATAACAAACAATTGAATCAAATCGATTTTGATGCAATAATACGAAAAATATGGAAAAACAAAAAAATATTTATTATTACCATACCTATTGCATTAATTATCGGGAGCATTTACATTTTCAGTCTTCCCCGATATTATACATGTAAAGTTTCATTGGCACCAGAAGAGAGCCTCGGAGGAAATATGTCTGGCTCACTTGGAAGTTTAGCTTCTTCGTTTGGCTTTGATATTGCCAGCAAAGCTATTTCAAGTGACGCAATTTCTCCTGAACTATATCCAAACTTGATGAAATCAACAGACTTTAAAATAAGTATGTTTCCAACAAGAGTTGTATCATCTGATGGTAAAATCAATACAACATACTACAATTATCTTGACAAAAAACAAAAGTGCACATGGTGGGCTCCTGCTATAGATTTCCTTTCAAATCTTCTGAAGAAAAAAGAAGCTACTACTTCATTTATGGGAACAGAAAAAATTAATCCATTCAAGCTTACAAAAAGACAAGCAGAAATTGCAAATACAATTGAAGACAATATTGAATGCAGTATTGATAAAAAGACTAATGTTATCACAATTACAATAAAAGATCAAGATCCTCTAATATGCGCTACAATAGCAGACTCCACCAAAGAACGTCTGCAAAAATATATAACAAATTACAGAACCAAAAAAGCGAGAAATGATTTAAGATATACAGAAGATCTATATAAAAATGCTAAAAAAGACTATGAGAAAGCACGCAGAAAATATGCATTATCAAGTGATGCAGATCAAGATGTAGAATTAACAAGCAAAAAATTAGAACAAGAAGATCTTGAAAATGAAATGCAGATAAGGTTTAACATTTATTCAAGCCTTACGACCCAGTTACAAGCTGCTCAGGCAAAACTACGAGAGAGAACACCTGCATTTACAACTATTGAATGCGCAACTGTTCCTATAAAGCCAGCTGGACCAAAGCGAATGATGTTTCTATTCATTATCGTCATAATCACATTCTTAGGTACCTCACTTTATATATTAAAGAAATGCTAATATTCGTGTTTATTGCTATATTTACAACCCTCTTTCTCTTTGCATATCTTGAGGATTACATCGAGAAAGAAAAATGGTATGCTTATATAGTAATATGTATATTGCTTGTACTTAATGCTGGACTGCGACCAATAGGATGCGATCCTGACTCTATTAATTACGAAAATGCATTTTTTAATTTCGATAATCAGTTGCTTGCCCTCAATTACGAAGCTTCTTTTTTAACATTATGCAAAATAGGATATAGCATTGTAAGTGACGTACACATCGTATTTCTTTTTTATGCAATGATAGCTATCCCTTTAAGGTTTCTTGCAATAAAAAAATTAACTCCCTACTTATTTTCTTCACTTATTATTTACTTTGGAAACTTTTATATACTACATGATTATACTCAACTTCGAGTTAGTATAGCATCAAGTTTATTTTTACTTTCTATACCCTATATATGTGAAGAAAACAAGAAGAAAGCATTTGTCCTAATGCTTTGTGCTCTAATATTTCATTATTCATCGCTCGTACTATTTATTATATTATTTCTCAGCAACAAGCCGTTAAACATAAAATGGAGAATCGGACTAGCTTGTATAGTACCGATAGGGATAGCAACATTATTATTGAAGGTTGACTTAATTACTGTTATACCAATTCCATATATACAAGATAAAATTGAAGCATATCGAAAAATTCAAGAATATACAGATATGTTTGAAGAAGTATCTCTAGTAAATGCATTTTTATGGATAAAAATTATATTGTTTTTATATGCTATATATTTTTACGATACCATATCTCAACAATGTAAATATCTACCCTTATTACTAAAAATTATGGGAGCTTCAATCTTTGCTTTTTTTGGTTTTTCACAATTACCAGTGATAAGCGGTCGAATCTCAGAATTGTTCGGAATAATAGAAATCGTATTCTACCCTTACGTCATTATGACAACTATAAAACCCAAATACATAGCCACACTATTGGTATGCCTAATTGCTTTTATAGAATTTGCATTCAATTTATTTATATGGAAATTGCTTGATTTTACGAGTAACACACTATGAAAGAATCGATAAAATTTACAATTGCTCTACCCGCATATAAAATTCAGTATCTTGAAGAGTGCATTACAAGCATTACTAATCAAGATTATGAGAATTGGGAATTAATCATATTAAATGACCAATCACCCTACAATCTTGATAAGATTATAGAGCCATATCTTAAAGATTCTCGGATAAAATATCATGAAAATAAAAAAAAATGTGGTGCAAGAAATCTAGTCAATAATTGGAATAAATGCTTAGAACTTTCCACAGGAGACTACTTTATATGTATAGGTGATGATGACATGCTAACTGCAGAAAGCCTAACTACCTATAGCAAATATATAAAAATGTATCCAAACATACCTGTTGTACATGGACGTACTGCAATAATTGATGACAATAATCATATTATTGATATACAAACAAAGAAACCTATACATCAATCGCTATTTGAAGAAATGCTAGTTCTTTATAAAGGCGATCGTCAATTCATTGGCGATTGGTGCTTCCGAACCAAAGAATTGAAAAAAAATGGAGGTTTCTATTATGAACCATATGCCTGGACAAGCGATCATATAACTGTATTCCAATTAGCAATTAACCATGGAATCATTAATACACAAGAAATTGTATTCCTCTACAGAGAAAATGATCATAGCATTACAAATAATACAAGCATTTCAAAAGAGAAAGTTCTCATTATGAATGATTTTGAAAAATGCATACACAATTTTCTGAATAGACCTGCTAAAGATACAAACGATCTTGCTGTAAAAGAAATACTGACAAAAGAAACGGGCAATTATATCATGAAACTCAAAGCCTACCTTATGGCACAGAGTATTGCTTCTAATATTTGGTTTATCTTTCATTGGACAAGAAATCGAAAATTATATAAGATTACTTCTTCACATATCATAAGATCTTTATTACTTGGAATTAAAATAAAATTAAAAAAATGAATATTACTATCATTTCAAATATACTTCCATACCCACTTGTCTCAGGTGGAGCACAAGCTCAATTCAACATGATTGATGAATTAAGGAAGAAACATAATATATCATTTATATTTACAGAAGATGGTAAAAACAAACGTTCTGCCATGAAGGAGCTAAAAAAAATGTGGCCAGAAGTAAATTTTTATCTATTTTCTTATGCACGACAATTATGCTATCCTAAATTTTTATATGAAAAAGCAAGAAGAGCTATCCAGCTCAAATTTATTCCAAACAATTTACATTTCCAAATAGAACGAACTATACGGCCTTACGGAGTAGAATTTTCACATGATTTTATATCGTTTGTAAACCGCATCATCAAACAAAATCATACGGATATCATCCAGGTAGAATTTTTTCCATGCCTACACATTGTAAATTATTTACCAAAAGATATCAAGAAAATATTCATACATCATGAAATTCGTTATGTTAGAAATAGAAGACTTCTAAAAGGCTTTAAACTATCAAACAAAGAAAAAAAACAGCTTGATTTATCATACAAAACTGAAATATATGATTTAAATCAGTATGACTCTATAATAACATTGACAGAACAAGACAAGAAGATTCTTGAGCAAGATGGAGTAATATCACCGATACACATTTCACCTGCTGCTGTAAACACGGAGGTATTACCATATCAAGAATGGAATGGCAATATTAGCTTTGTCGGCGGCTATGCACACATTCCCAACCAAGAAGGCATAGAATGGTTTATTGACAATGTTCTTCCTCTTTTAGATAACAATATTCATTTAGATATTGTTGGAGGAGGATGGCCTTCCTATTATTCCAAGAATAATATTTCACTTAAAGGCTTTGTTGATAATCTAGCGCAAAATATTCATGGTTCCATAATGATTGTACCCATATTAACAGGCAGTGGAATGCGTATGAAAATACTAGAAGCTGCAGCTATGAGTTTACCTTTTGTTACAACATCTATTGGTGTTGAAGGGTTAAACTTTAAAGATCATGAGTCGTGTCTCATTGCAGATACACCCGAGGATTTTGCACAATCAATAATTAAGCTAAGTATGGATGCCAAATTAAGAAAGAGTTTAGCTGAAAGAGCAAATTTAATATTCAAAAATCAATATTCTAAAAAAGTTTTGGCAGATGTCCGAGACGATACCTATTTAAAAATTTTACAATTGTAAGTTTTTACCTGATTGGGGAATATTGCATTTTCTCTTATTAATCTAAAAACAGAATTTCTAACTTCTATGGACATTGTCGTATTTGAGATACAACTTAGAGACTTTATGTCTTCTACCTCTATATGATCGAATACAACATGTCCACAGGGTAATCCGTTTTGCACACTTATAGCGTACTCACAATTTTTTGCTTTTAAATTTTTGACATACACCGTACCATCTCCACCTCCATAATGATGTTCTATGTTTCCATTTAAATCTGTTCTACTGGCAAAACTAACAGGAGATAACCATCCACAATTTTCTATAATACAACTATCTATAATTACATTATCTACATTAGAATGATATTCTTCAGTCTCAATATCAATAGCTCCAGGCCATTTTCCAGCAACTTTTGCATCCGTCTTGATATTGTAAAATTGGCAGTTAATTACATTGATATCCTGACCTGAAATTATATTTAGACCATTACCCGAAGTAAAAGTTTCGCTACCAAGCGTTCCTCTAAACACACAATCCCTTACAACCAATTGACGTGAATGATATTCTTTACCATTTATTGGCAAAAGAGAAATATGAATACCTTGGCCTTTCCAACGAAGAAAACGACAATTAGAGATTTCACCACGAATAGCATTTCTAATATAAATAGACGTAGCTTCTGTTTGCTTGACTGCTTGATCATTTAGACTTCTAGCCAACACAAAATTTGTAATTTTCCAATTTTCACGAGGTGCAAAATCATTATTTGAAAAATCAAATATACAATTAAAGATATTATCAGCGGTACCACAAAAGATAGTATGCCCATTACCATCATAAGTAATCCCAGACTTAATATTAATACCATCATAATAATACTTATTATGAGTAGATTCACCAGTAAATTTCCTATTACTATTTAAAATATAATCTCGGTCAAAAATAATAACTGAAGAATAAACTACTCCAACCAATTTATTAATTTCATCTTGCTCAAGTACTTTTGACTTGAAAAACCAAGACGTATATACTGTATCATTAGCAATAACTCCCTCTATATCAATATTTTCGTTATTTACTTTACCAATAAGTTTTGTATTATCAAATTCTATAGTGCCATTCCGTATTTTACCTCCTTGATAAATTAATTTACAAGCATTCGGAATGATTATTTTTTTTCCTTGTAAATTAAGATCATGAGTTATATAATATACACTACCTGGTCTTGCAAATTTCTTTTGGTAAACTGATAGTTCGATAGTACGTTTACTCTCACTTTTTAAACAGCATGACGAAAAGATTATTACTAACAAGAATATCAAGCTTTTTATCTTCATATCATAATAATTTATTGATCATTGTTCTCACAAGAACTAATCGACACATATTTAGACGATAATAAATCATATAAAATATCGATCGGTTACTCGGCCCTGAACTCGACGATACATTATTCCCATGACGACGATATTTTATTAGCCGATCGTTGATGAATTTCGTTTTGTAATTAAGTGCTGCATAAAGTCCGATCCACATATCATGCATTTCAACCGTCTTAGGAAAAGGAAGTGTTTCTTTTAGAATCTTAGCTTTAAAAGCCATACAACAACCTAAAAAATGTGTTTTCCATAAATTATTTAAAAAACCATTTGCAGGCTTTAGCCAAGCATAATAATTGCTAATGATATTCAAATCAGAATCTACCACATGACAATCACTAGTGACTAAATCACAATCACTTAATGCAGATACCATAACTTCAACCTTGTTCGGTTCCCAAATATCATCCTGATCACATAAAAAGATAATATCTCCTTTAGCATGTTTCAATGCATTTTCAAAATTGAATTTAGGATTTTTTTTGCATGGGCCCTGAAATATCTTAATGCGAGGATCATGTAAGGATTGAATTATAGATAAAGTACCATCTGTTGAATGATCATCTGAAATGATTACTTCATCAGTACTACTTAATTGAGAAATAACAGAAAGAAGTTGAGACTCTATATATTTTGCACCATTATAGGTAGCCATACATACACTTATCATACTATCTTTTTACCAATTTATCATAGACTTTACAAATGTTCTGTACATCCAAAAATTTTTCTGCATAGGCTCTACTTGCAATCGAAAAAGATTTTTTTTCATTTTCCGATAACTCTATATATTTTATCATTGCTTCTGCAAGCTTTTCTATATTTTTTACGGGGACTACATATCCATTTTTGCCATGTTCTACTAATTCTCTACATCCCGCTATATCGGTGGTAATAATAGGTTTACCTACTGCACAAGCCTCCATAAGAGAACGATTCATCCCTTCTCCATAATAAGAAGGAAGGGTTACAACCATACCTTTTCGTTCATAGACCTTCATCATATCACTAACAAACCCCTTATATATCAAAACACCATCTTTCTCATCTTGCTGCACACGTTGCTTTGAAACACTTTTAGGATATGCATCATCCAAGGCACCCCAAACTTCAAACTGTATTGTAGGGTATTTTCGCTTTACAATTCTTGCTGCTTGAGAAAATTCTTCATAGCCTTTTTCCCACAATACTCGTCCAATAAATGTAAATACTACAGATTCACTAGTATTATCAAAAAAACGAAAACGCTCTAAATTCACACCTTCACCATGTTCCAATAAAACAATTTTTGAAGGAGGAACTATTTTATTCTGCAATACCAACTCATAATTACTTCTATTTAACAAAAACAAATGTGAAGTAAATTGCAATGAGTGCTTATATAATAAACGAGCAATTCTTGCTGTCAAATTATTATTGGTAAAGACATATCCTAAACCAGGCATCATGGCAGTATTAGGAATCTTAAACAAATGCGCAGCAAGAGTACCATAAACATTAGGTTTAATAGTATAATGAAATATATAATCTGGTCTCTCTTTATAATATATTGATATTATATTAAAAAAATATTTGATATTTTTTAAAGGACTTTTAGAAGCTCTTCCCATTTCAACAGACAAATAACGTACACCTTCAGGCAATTCTGTACGCATCTGCTTATCTTCCTTTTCGGGTGCTACAAGAACTACTTCTGCACCCCTATTGACAAAATGTTTAATAATGTCACCTCTAAAATTAATTAGTCCCCATAATGTATTATCAGAAAATATTATTTTCATTTTTCCATAATTATAGACAAAATAAAAAGCATACTAAAAAACAAGTATTAATACTAATTACTATTAGTAAACCCCCAAAAAAGAATATTATTGTCCTTAAACAAAAGAATAATATCAATAGATTCGTATAAAAGATTGTCTCTGTACAATAATTTTAACCATTTTGTGTTATATATTTAGCAATACATAATATAAAAAGCATGACCTTATACATCACATTAATAACAGGAGCTTTTCTACTAAGCGCCATATGCGGATTCATCGCAATACCTGAAATACTAAACTATTGTAAAGACAAAAACTTATACGATATACCAGATTCTCGCAAGGTACACAAGAACTTAGTACCTCGC
>Ga0326513_10004105_pt1 | contig 10473 bp, 11 predicted proteins | sample 2_2465_0518_D_FD_203654 | JGI IMG/M metagenome (GOLD analysis project Ga0326513, IMG submission 203654) | Bovine rumen microbial communities from UC Davis, California, United States - 2_2465_0518 | ecosystem: Host-associated > Mammals > Digestive system > Stomach > Rumen | place: USA... | reverse complement strand
TGCAGTTTGATTGCCTATAGCTGTAACAATTCTTTGCAGTTTAATATTTTTATCATACGGTATAAATCGTTTATGCCTATAGTCGTATAGTGGTTTAGCGTCTGTATGAGACTCTATAGCCGCAGTCTTTATCATCCCCTTTATATCTCTAACTTGTAATTTTGACATTTCAGCCAGAGTTGAGTTCATTTCACGTATATTTGCACCAAATATCGTTAATAATTTTAACCGCTTTAAATCGGCTGGAGAGATTTTTCCAATCTCCCCAACACGATTTGCTATTGTTTCAAGCACAAAAGTATTAATTAACTCTTGTCTATCTATAATAGGTTGTACTAAGAAATTAATACTATCTGTACTCAGCATTATTTCCTTATCTCCTCATCTCTATTATCTTTAACCTTATTGTATGCATTTTCGCCATTCATCTCTCGATTATTTATATCGTATTGCATCATCATACTAAGGTCATTTTGCTGTTGCTGTTGTTGCTCCTTATCAATTTGAGCAAGTGCTTCTCTTGCTTGCCGCTCAGTTTCACCAAAATACCACATTCTGTTTTCAACCTTTGACGCAAGGCCATTTTGCATTAATAAAATACGTTTTTCAAGTTCTTCATCAGCATCAACAATAATACTATCATCCCACTCAAACGATACATCCCATTCACCTGGTGGTGTAATATTATAGAGGTCGGCATATACATTCATTATGTAGATAACATCTCGCAATGCTTCTTCAATAGCATTTTGTATATCAGCATTTGTCTGGTAACTTCTTTGTTTAAGAATTTTTAACTCAGTTGCTGTTCTTGCTACATCTGCCGCATCAGATAGAGTTCCTCTACTAATACCACACGTATCTTCTATACGCATTAATATTGTATTTAAACCATCTATATAACTTGCATCACGTAACCCAGGCGCAAATGGATAATAAGTATCTGATGCAGAACCTAAGTCCACCTTACGATATAAACGCTCTTGTAATCTGGTCATTTTAGTATGTTCAACACCATGCTCATCCTCAGTTTTTAAAGCATCTCTATCAACATCTATTGCCATTGCGCCGCCTTCATATTCCCACAGCAATGTAGAATATTGAACATCAGCGTCATGTATAAGTCTAACAGCACGAGCAAATCCTGATACACCGAGCGGACTATTAGTATCCACTATATTTGCATCGGGCATTTTAAAATATGCGAATAGCGGTTTAGTTACATTTTTTATGGTTGTAACTGGTTGAAAATCTTTCCACTCTGGAACTTCTGTCAGTTCAATTTCTGTACCAAGACCAGAAAGATTTAATTCTCCTGTGGGACTATGAGACTTAAATGCTTTATTTATAACAGTAACAACATTTCCTTCTAATTTATGGTATTCAAGCCTACGGTAGATAATAGATTGTTCTTGTTTAGTTTGAACAAACGCCGCCTCAGTAATTTTGCCTGCGGCAGTAAAAGCAAGTGGATAAAATGCATCTGCTTGTACAAACTCGAACTCTATTTCCGTGGTCGGTTTAATATCTGATTTTACAGAATAAGATGTGGTATCATCATCAGGTAAAGCATCTTTTACTATATATGGCTTTATAACAAGACCGCCCTTAGCGATACCATATTCTATTTGTTTACGTAATTGCTTTTTAAGTTTCTTATACTGCCGCTCTAAATACTCTGCTCTTTGAGTATCACCTATAGGCTTTTCTTCTGTAATTGTTTTTGGTGGCGTAGGTTTAGGTATACTAAAAGTATCTCCGTCTGAACCAGATATTTCTTGTTGCCCCCCAGGATATTCTGGATTTGCAACCTCAATTTCTTCTGTCGGCGTAGAAACTTCTGATTCAAATTCAAGTAATGCTAACCGAGCTTTTTCACTTGCAATCATAGTGGCAAGTCCTAAACTTGCAATACGCACAGGGCTTGCATCATCCGGCTCTCTTAACCAAGGTGCATCATCCTGATATAACCTTGCCCACAAGTCAATAGCTTTTTCCATTTTAGGCGAAATTGCACTTGTGATATTTAACTCTTTTTCTATAGACTTGCCACTAATCATTGTACTTATCATCTCCCTCAATTTTGCTACAATCTTACTCCATATAGACATTAGCGTTTCCTCTTATTTTTATTCCTCTGTTTTACAATCCTATCAGATGAACGATAGCCCAAACGGAGTGCAATACTATCTGCTTCACGTACATTATGGGCGCGGACTGTAACAACTTTTTTAACACCGCCAATTATTCTTGTATATTTATAAGAGCGCACACCAGAACCCTCAAAACTACGCTTAGTTCCCCATGCATTATATTTTGGCTCATATCTAATACCTGCTGTATTTGGTTCGGGCTCACGTTTTGTTATTAATGAGCCGTGCTTTCCACCAGTTTGTCCTGTACCCATTATACTGCCACCTTTGTATTTACTTGTCGTTTAAAAACTATATTACCATCTAAATGTAGCTCTTCTACTACATTTCTACCATAAAGCAATATAAGTTCCGGCTCTAAATAATGTAACATTAGGTTCCACGATGCTTTTAACATTTTATAATTGCCCCATCTTCCATCTCCCATTGTCGATGTAGCAATAACACTATGTTTAGGTATACCATCACAAAAAGTTTTAAAGAAATCAGGATTACCTAAAGAAAATGTTGGTATTACTTTAATACCATGTTCTTGCCAATATCTACCACACCACCTGTTTCGATAAGCATTAAAGAACTGTAACACATTAGGTATATCTCTATAGACAGAAAAATCGGGCGATAATACAAATTTAAATCTTTGTAAATATCCTGTATATCTATCAGGATAATTCCACACACGCTCAAACTTATAATCCCAAGTGAAGAAGTGTACGCCTAATTTTTCTGGTTGCTTTTCTCTAAGAACATAGTCAAAACTTTGTAGTGGTGTAGTTTCTAATTCCTCACGAGACATTTCAACTCTTTCCATTTTTGGCATTTCAAAAATACCTTCACTATCCAACTTATAGTTAGCATAAACTATATTCTCAATATTTTGCTCTTGTATACGAGACTGACGCTTACCACCAGTATATTCCATTTAATGACCTCTCCTATTAGCCCATTTTTGCATACCATATCTTACAGCATCAATGCTGTGGTTATTTTCATCTGGGTATGCACTTATGAAATTACCTTCTCTATCTTGCTCATATTCATATTGTGTAAATTCTCTATAAGTAAATGGGCATCTACGCTTATCAATATAAATATGATTTAAACCTTGTAACCACTTTATGCCATATCGAACACTATCTGGTCCTTTATCAGCACCACGTATAAATGCTCCATATGCCTTAAAGTCTGCGATAGATTTTTCTTCTGCGCTATCAGCAGTTACTAAATCATCAAATGTTAAAAGTTTCTTCTCATTATATAAAATGTTGAATACCTGTCTATTTCTTGTTCTCATGGTTCGGTATTCATCAAATATGTATAAATCCAGCCTTCTTGTATCAAAATGCATTTTAACATATTGAAATGGGTCTATAGAAAATCCCCAGTCAATACCATGATACACTTTATCAAAAGTTTGCCACATAGGAACTGTTGCTATTACATTACCACGTACATCTTTTTTCTGCACAGGTGCGTCCATATCTAAATCTTCTACGTTAGTAAATACATCACCGCCTGTACCAATCGCATGTCCTAAGTATTCATGTTCATATGCTCTTGGATTCTTTAGCTTTAACTCTTCTGCTTCTTGTATAAATTGCGTCCCCAACCATTTTGGTGGTACATCTAAATAAGAATTACGAACTACTAACGTACTATCCTTGGCAAATGCCTCACAATCATCAACATACTCATTTGCCCAATTATTTTTACTTATCGGCGGGTTGAATGTTCTAAAATCCCAGAATTTTTCTCCGCCACGCATTGTAGACTGTGTAACAGTACGTAATTCTCCTTCACCAGCATACTGGTCTAATTCTTCAAACCACGTAACACCAATATAACCAAATGGCGGTTTAATAGATTTTACCTTCATAGGGTCATCCAGACCCATAAAATATATCCTTTGACCTGTTGGTAAGTATACAATAGGCGTTGCATATGTTTGTGGTATCTTAAATAATCGTTCAACTCCAAGCTGATATATACCCCAAATAACCTGTGTAAAAATACTATTTTGAATAGTATTGGCAACTTTCCTAAAACATATTGCGTGAAGTTTAGGATTACGCATTATCAATAATGGTACTGATATTCCTCCAGCAAAAGAAGATTTTGTGCTACCACGTCCGCCAGGAAAAACATAGTGAGTATGCCTGTGTGCAAATATATCTTGCAACACAGGCTTATACATCGGAATTATGCAGTTGTCTAAGTCAATGCTTATATTTGCCATATCAAATTATATAGGCATCATCAAAACCCGCATTTTTAAGTTTTGCTAATAGCCTATCTGCTTCTCCTTCTGTTTTTACTGGCATTGTACGTACTTTATACATATTGCTGTTGTCAATAAAGACATAAGCAGATTTAATGCCGAGTTTATTTAGATAATCAACCCGCTTTTTGGCGTTAGACTCACTTCTAAATGCACCGACCTGTATTTCATAAATCTTTTCGTCGGATTTGTGATTAACAAATTTCGCATAGAACTCTTTGCCCAAATTAGCACGTTTAGCCTGTACAGATTCGCCTTGGTCAGCAGGTCTCTCAAAACTAAAAAGAAATACATTAGAAGCTGTTAATACATCATGGGCATCACGCAGTACATTCATCATGCCTGTATAATTCTGCATTTCTTTCCATAAGAACTCTAACTGCATTTCTAAATCGGCTATGGATACTTTTCTATTCTTTGCAAATTCTAAAAGTGCCGCTTTTCTTGTATGATATGTCCATTGAGCAAGACCATAACCAGCGCCATCAGTCGCAAATTTTGTGTATCTACCGCTATCAACCACCTGTGTATAACTAATGTCTGTATAGCCGAGTTTCTTTTCAAAACTGTTTTGTAAATTATTAGGTCTGAGATTTGACTCTGCTTTTAGATTACCCATAATGCCTGCTACAGCATAATTATTAAGCCCTTTAGCTTTTAAGAAATCCCAAATCTGTTTATCTGTTGGGTCGCTTTTAATTGTGGTAGTTTTTGGAGTAGATTGAATCGCATCACTTACTTTCTGTAATCGAGCATTTACTTCTTTTGCAATATCATCCATTTTACTGTAAAGATATGGGCCGGGACATGAAGTAGCACTAAACCACTTATGTACTGTCATAAGCATTTCATTTGATTTAGTCTTATAAGCAAGAGATTTTTCTTTATCACCAAGCCAAATAACTTTAGTTTTGCTGTTTCTCTTGCAACAATCAACCATAAGATTAATGAGTGCTTTATACGATTTATGAGAAACTTCCCAATTAGGACCACCTGTACTATTAGCTACCTCAAACGTAATAGCCCTGTTATCGTTATCATAACTACTGGAAGTCCAAGGAGCGTTTTCTTCTTTTACAGATTGAGAAATATCACCATCATATCCTATACAATATGTGGCACTCGCCTGTCTTGCTGAGTTAGCAAAACTATCAGCACATTTTTTTGATGTACACCGCACCCACGCCGTATGGTGAATCGTAAAACGAGAAATTGGATATTTACGTGGTTTATAACAATTTGGTGAAAGTTTTGTATATGTAACTAAAGAACTATTGCTCATATTTCTCCTTAATATTTAGGTCTTACATAGCCGTTGATTGTTCTACCAGAACGTCTACGTTTACCAACTTTACCATTATAATTACCGCTCACATTGTAGGTATCATCAATAGCAAATTCTGTATGATTCGGTTCACCAGAACCATATAAAACAATATCTTTTGCCCGAATACCTTTAGCACCGTCATGCCAGATGCCAAGTTTCTTTGCTTTTGACTTAATGCTTGGCGCATTAGAAGAATAACCACCAACCTTGTCTATTAAGCCAAGTTTATAGAACACTGCCATAACAGTCTCACTGCACCATGCAGAATCCCATTTAAGAGTGTGTCCGTGCTTCTTTAACGTATCAATAACCCATTGATGAGACTTATTATTTTTACACAAGGTCAAAAATTCTTCTATAACTGGGTCAAACTTATCTTTTACAGTAACTATCAGTGCATCGTTAAAGCCAGCATTATGTACTTCTTTTAACCTTGCTTCTGCATTATCTTTGTCTTTAAAAACACCAACTTGTACTCTGTAAAATGTAGCCATGTTATTCCTCTTTCATTTCAGGCATACTAATAACAATACTCTTTAATAATGATGCAATCGCCGCAACACCAGCGACAGAGATAATATGAAGCCAATTAACTTCTGTAAAAGCCTGCCCAATAGTAATCATACCGAGAGCAGTTTCAGCAAAGGTCCATAAAGCACGTTTTCCTGCATTAATGGCAAGTTTTGTAATGTAATCATCCATGAAATCATTGTTCATCTTCTTCATCCCCTTCCTCTGAAAATGTTATACCAACAGGTTCTTGTGGTTGCACCATATCTGGTAAAGAAAAAGGGTCTCCCCAATTAATGTTAATATTAACCTGATTATCAGCAAGTCCCTGTTTACGTAATTCCACATCAACAGTTCGTTTCGCAAGTTCTTGTCCTGCTTTAATTCTGTCAGCTAATGCCGCATCAAGCCCAAACTGGTCTTTTTCTTCGTTATTCATTACTCTTGTAAAAAATTCCATTACGTCATTAGCTTCTGCAATAGTTTTTCGAGCCTTTTCTGCCATAAGCCTATTTATCTCCTTTACCACATTAGGCTTTTTTAACATACGCCGTGTAAAATTGGTGTAACATTGATTATCTTTACGTATTTTTATAGATGCGGCTTCTCCGACAAGTCTTTCACTCGACCCAACCTCACTATTTATATATGCAAGTACAAATTGATAATCTTGTGGGGTAAGCGGTGTATCTTCTGTAATAGTTTTTCTGCCGCCCCTATGAATTTTCTTTTCGTTCATTTATTCTCTCTTTTTTCGTAATGCTACCATTAACTAATATTGTTTCTTTTCGTAACTCATTCCACCTTTCATTATCAGTTGGTAAGTCAAGGCCGTTAAGAAGATACCAATAATCACGAATAAAGCTAACCATATTAATTAATGAATACGTAGAATACAATTCCTCTCTACTTGATTTACCTGTATCAGGGTTGTCTATTTGTTTCAATAATACATATCTATTTATCTCCCGCTTTTGTTGGGTGGAATAAAATTGATTAATATTATACAGTAATTGTTCTCCATATAGTATATTACAAGCCTTTTGTATCTTACGTATAATACGTTGCTGTTGTCCGCCACCAGCCATAATTATCTTCTCCTTCTTCTACGGCGTCTGACTCTTCTCTTTCTCACTGTTATTCTTGCCATTATTAATCGCCCCTGTTAAGTCGTTACCTACATAGTTAGCATTGCCATCTTTACTTTCAATAACTACTTCATCAATGGGCAAAGATAAATACCAAACGAAACCGGCGGCCATAGAAAGGATTATAACTAATTCTACTATAGCAATAATAAACCATCTCTTAGCATTTAACTTCAATTCATGCATTAACTCAGTAGCCAGCGGCATAGTCTCTTTGTTTTCCACTATATTCACCTCCAAATTCGATATAATTATTATATAACATATGGCTAAAACAAGTCAATATTGTAACCTTTTGTGCAAAATGACGAACAAGTAAGGTTTTGACCCTAGTGAAAACACAAGGGGCTTTGTGCAAATTGCACAAAAGCTAATTTAAGTTGTGTCTAATTTTACGAAAATTTCAATTCTGGAACTATTATAGAGCATGAAAATTAAAAAATCCACGACCTTCAATTCATAAATCTGAATAAATTAGTTAAATAAACATTTTTACCATAGAAAGTATAAAATCAATGCCCCGAACTACTATAGCACCAATTTTTAAAAAATCTGGGTGAACTACTATATGCTAAAAAAGTAGACAGAGAGGGGGAGGCGTATGCCCTGCCGCCAAAAAAGGGGGGCACACCCACCATCTGGTGAGCATGCCCCCCGGCAATCATCGGGTCAGTTTGGATTATCGTTTAGGCTCATCTCTGGCAATCGCAGAACTCCTTGACCTGAGCGGGAGTTTCAACGGTGTAGTAGTAACGGGACCCACTCTTTTTCACGGTATCAGGGTCGATGTTTGCATTAACAAGGGCTTTACTGGAGCACTCAAAGGTATAGCCTGCGCCTTTGATGCACAGGGCGGCAACTGTACGGCCGTCCAGCTGAACCTTGCGCCAGTTCGGCATGTTTGCGCTGTACTGGATGGCGCTGTATTCGCCCCAGTCCGCGGAATCAAAAGCGGTAATATAGGCGGCCAGTGCGCCTTTGGGGGCCCGCCTTGTTCCACCTGCTTTGGTCGCTGTAGTTGCTTTGGTCTTGCCTCCGGGGGTCTTATATTCAGGCAATTTGTTGCTCTTTACATAGGGGAGGTTGAACTCATATTCGGTCTTGCGATAGGTTGCTTTTCTCAATCTCTGCCAAACCTCCTTAGCAATTTCCGCATCCGTAAGGATTCTCATTTTCAATCTGCCTTGCATTGTAGGGCGTTCCACATCCTTGTACTGTACAGGCGCCTCGCCCCATCCGTTACTGACCAGGTGGCTTTCGCCGTTGTCGTCCAGCTCTACCTTATACAGATTGTATGCCTTGCCTCTGTAAAAATGACGCCTGTATTCCTTGCCGTCCTTGAAAACGAAAACACCATTGCGGTCCTCATTATCAAGGAACAGGTCGTTATAAGGATTGGTATAATCAATGGGGAATGCTTTCACAATATTGGTGGTAACATCATCCAGGTCCATCACCGCCTGAGCCTTTACAAACGCCTCGCCCTTTTTCTCCTTTGCGAACTCACCGCCGGGGATTGCATAGATACCAAAGTTGAAAGCGGGGTGGATGTCTCTATCAAAGGAAAGCACGCTACTGGAGTTCCCTGCCACCTCAGTGAGGACTGCCTCTGCCGCCTTAGCCTTCTCCGCCTCTGCCTGAGCCTTCGCCTGAGCACTTGCGACCTGAGCGGTCATGGCGTCAAGTTTCGCCTGGAGCGCCGCCATCTCCTGTGCCTGTGCCTCGACCTGTGCCATCATGTCCTTAAGTGTAACCTTCTTTGCCATTTCATTCTCCTTTCTGGTCATCTTTGACCTCTGGCAATATGTGTGTGTTGGACAGATGCAAGGCATCTGCCCACGCTAAAGCGAATTAGCTTTCGCTTTAGCGCAAGCTAATTATATCGTTTTTGAGCCCCATTAGTCAACGCTAACTCTGTATAATTTTCGGCGACAATTTCAATTAAAATCTGATTTTTTAACTAGTTTTTCAATAATTGTGTGTAGCTTTAACACAATAATATGTATTTACAGATTTTAACTGATTTTTCATTTTAATTGTGTATGGTTTTGACACAATAGAATAGTTAATCTTTTTGGGGCAAATGGCATATGTTATCAAAAAACACTTTTATATAATAAAGTATTTTCAGACTATTGATACACTTATTCGACTTCTTTTGTGAAAAGATTAACAATCGATTCACTTTTATGAAAAAAGATTTCAGACTATTAAACACAACTAACTTAAATTGTGTGATTATTAAACACAATTAACTCAAATTTACAGATATGAACCTCCATTCTAATACAAGTCACCACATAAAATATGCATGAAAATGTATAAAAAATGCATATTTTGCGCTGGATTCCGTATAATTCATATATATTTGTGCATATTTTATTACTTCCTGCATAAAACGCTAAAAATGCTTATTTTCAGATAATTTGCCGCAAAAATCGCTTATTATCTCGTTTTCGGAATAATTCAAATTGTTCTTTAGTGTACTAAAGTATTCTGACAATTCTGGCGTCAATATAGACCCCTCGCCGTCTCAAAACATCATATCAAAATGCACAAATGCCTGCCGTATTCACTGAAATATGAATATGAGATAACACGAAAAAAGCATAAAAAAGCATGAAAAACGGCAGTTTTTTCATAAAATATCATTAATTTATGTGTGATATACCGTTTTATACATAAAAATCTGTATAATATGCATGTTTTCATGTATATTTTCAAAAATAGTGCTCCATTCATTTTTTTATGTCTTTTTTGATTTTATGCATACTATTATCATGGAATATACATGTTTTTTATGTCTTTTTTAGCTGTTTTTTGACTTAAATTTTATGCATCGTTTTATACATGCGCTGGCTGTACAATTACACATATGATTTTATAATCGCCGCTCTCAGAAGCACAGTGTTAAATAATTAACAATTTGTGCATGGTGCACAATTCTGTTAATTATTTAACATTCCGACCATCTCCCCATCCTTGTTAATTATTTAACGAAGTTATCATGTGCTTTAGTGCGCTAAAGCGTCTGGAGCCGTGCTTTAGTGCGCTAAA
>Ga0326513_10004104_pt1 | contig 10473 bp, 12 predicted proteins | sample 2_2465_0518_D_FD_203654 | JGI IMG/M metagenome (GOLD analysis project Ga0326513, IMG submission 203654) | Bovine rumen microbial communities from UC Davis, California, United States - 2_2465_0518 | ecosystem: Host-associated > Mammals > Digestive system > Stomach > Rumen | place: USA... | reverse complement strand
AAAATAGCGTTGGGATTAATGAGATAGAAAAGCGAATCAAAGAGATTTACGATAATATTAAATTACCAAAACGCAGCACAACAGGAAGTGCTGGGTATGATTTCTTCGCTCCAAAGAATTTTGAAATGTATCACAATCATATGACTATAATTCCTACTGGTATTAGATGTTTAATTAAAGAGAATTGGTTACTCGCTCTGTTCCCTCGCAGTGGACAAGGTTTTAAATATGGAGTACATTTGGCAAATACTGTAGGGATAATTGATGCAGATTATAGCGATGCCGACAATGAAGGTCATATCTTTGTAAAACTTGTAAATGACAGTATTCTCAGTGAAAATGATTATAAAAATTCAAAAAATCATTTTGTTGTAGCTAATGGACAAGCATTTTGTCAGGGCGTATTCCTTCCGTATGGTATTACTGAAGATGATAATGCTACTGGTGTGAGAGTCGGGGGATTAGGATCAACTGATAAGAGATAATTAGTTCGTTATTTGGAATACTAATGTTACTACTATAAGGAGGTAGTTATTATGAATATTATAAATTTACCGAGAGCAGCAGGAAAAACATCTAAAGCAACTAAATTAAGCGCACAACTTAATATTCCTGTTCTTTGCATTAATAGTGATATTATTAGAGATAGAGCTAAAGAATATAATCTTTCTATCCCATCCCCTATTGAAGTAAGGAGTTTATCACGTTTAAAGGAATTGCCCGAATCTGTTATTATTGATGAATTGGAAATTGTATTGCAGGAAATGTTTAGAGTAATCACAGATAAAAGAATCGGAGTTAAAGTTGCCACGCTATCCGATGACGAAAACTCAAAAAAAGTTAGAATAAGAACTTGTGGATACAAAGATATTAGCATGAAAAATCCAGAAGAATTCGAAAAGGAATTTGATGCTATTATGAAAGAAAATAAAGAAGCTATGAAAAACTTTGTCTAAATGACAAATAACTTTCACCCGCAATATATAGCAAATAAAATAAAGCACAAACTATATATTGTGGGTGTTTTAGTATTAAAAGACAACTTTTAAGAGGTAAAAATGGATAGCTTAAAAAGCAACGCTTTATATCGTTGTACTACTTGTGGATATATATGGAAACCAAGTATTTTAGAAAAACAATATATTCCACCACCTTATCCATTAAGTAGATTAAGTAGATACAACGCAGGAAGATATGTAGCACATTGTCCTAAATGTACAGATGGGATAAATGGCGGTATAGGCGAATTAATAAAAGAAGAATAGTTATAAATCAATGAGGTAAAGATTTATGGAGAAAATCAAACGATACAAATTGAATGACAAAATCAGTATCAAAGCATCTCATAAAATCTTACCTCTACTTGTAGCCGAGTATAACAAATATATGAGTAGTTTAGAGTTATTAGAAAAGGTTAAAGAAGAATGACAATCTTGATTTTTTATATATTATAGTCAAGTGTCTATCAATAATTTATTTGAGGTGTAAATATGAGTAAATTGTTTAACAAGTGGATTAATGGAGATTGTATTAAGGTATTAAAGAAAATACCTGATAAGACCGTAGATTTGATTATTACATCACCACCTTATCACAATCTGAGAGTTTATAGTAACGACCCTTGTGATCTTTCTAACTGCGAAACAAGAGAAGAATACAATTACCTTCTTAGTCTTGTTATTAAAGAATGTGAACGAGTTCTTAAAGACGGCGGTAAATTCGTTATGCAGTATGAAGATTATAATTACACTCTTGGTAGAGATAATAAAATGGGTCAAGAATCATTGACAGGAGATATTAACCAAATCTTCAAAGAAAATAATATGCAGTTGTGGACTAAAGCCTTTTGGCGTAAATATTCAGCTCAAAGAGCTATGCTTGCACAAGGTAATCTTTATTATCGAAATATGAAAGCAAGAGATACTATTCTCGCAGCTAATGTTGGTTTCGTATATGTGTATAAAAAATCAGGCGATTGTGAATTGATTAAGGCTTCTGATATTACTCTTGCTGAGTGGGCTGATTGGGCTGATGGTGTATGGAACATTAGCAATAGTGGTATTGGTCATACAACACCTTTCGCAGAAGAACTTGTAAAGCGTTGTATCAAGTTATGGTCTTGCCCGAATGATGTAGTCTTAGACCCCTTCGCTGGTGCCGGTACAGTCAATAAAGTTGCTATAGAAAATGGCAGAAACGCTATTGGTATTGAACTTAATAAAGAATTTTATGATTTGGCTGTTGAAAAACGATTCTCTCTTTGGACTGACGATGATCTGACTACTGATGATAGCGTTGATAAAATGAAGGAGCGTTTTCAGGAACAACTTTTACTTGGAAAAGAGCAGAGCGAGAACGCTAAAAAAGCAAAGGCAGAGCAAAAGGAACTCACCGACAAGAAAAAGGATTTACAGAAACGGATTAAGGAAATGGAATCTCAGTTAAAGGCATTAGGGCTGAAAGCAAAAGAGATTAAAGAAATCAAAGATAATGCTTATACAGAGGAAATTATATGATTGAACTTGAAGTGGCAGTAGAAATGATACCTTACATAAGAACTATTGAGGGAAGAAAATTTCATAACGGCAAATGGCAATTTCCCGATAGTTCTTTGCCTACTTTGCAAAAGTATGGACTGGTTGATGATAAATATAAAGTTGAAGAAAAGATCGTTAAACAGTATGATATATCTCCATTTTTGTATGGGTATCAAAAAGAAGTAGTCAACAAAGCATTGAACGAAGAAGGGTATGGACTATTCCTCGATACAGGTTGTGGTAAATCAATCTGTGGGTTAGAGATAGCAAAACATATAGGTAAAACCTTGGTATTGTGTCCATTGTCTGTCATAGAAACCGCTTGGATTGATGATTGCCACAATTTCTATCCTGATATGAATATAGTCAACTGTCATGGAAACAGTAAGCAAGAAAGAATTGATAAGCTATATACGGTTGCAGATGTATATGTAATGAATTATGAGAGTTTCAAAATCTTAAAGAATGAGATTTTGCACTCAAATTTTAAATGTATGATAGTAGATGAATCTTCGGTTATGAAGAATATGAAATCTCAAATAACTAATGATATTCTTTCTATGATTGATGTAATTCCTCGTAGGTATGTATTAAGTGGTACGCCAAATCCGAATAGCAACTTAGAATTATTCCCTCAAATGAAGTTTGCACTACCTGAGTTATTTGGTGCTTCTTATTACGGTTGGCAGGCTACATATTTCTCTCAGGATAGAGTCGATCCGCATAGGTGGTATCAAACTCCTGAAAACAAAGACAAGCTATTCAACAGATTATCAAACGGTTGTGTATTTCTCAAAAAAGAGGATTGTGTTGATTTACCACCGAAGGTATTTGAAATCAAAAAGTTCCAACTTGGCAAAGAGCAGAAAAAATATTATCAAGATATGATACGCAATATTCAAGATAATATTAACGAATGGTCTAAATTTGAATTTACTGCAAAACTGATGAAATTAAGAGAAATTGTAAGTGGTTTTGTTATCAATAAAGACGGTTCGATTATCGACTTTGATACTAATAAAGATATTCTCCTTGAAGAAACTCTTAACGAGATAGGAAACAAACCTGTCATTATATGGTGTCAGTTCCAACACGAAATTTACAAACTTGCAGAAAAATATAATGGCGTTGCTTTAACATCTAAAACCAAGAATCGTGATGATATTATTCGTCAATTTAGAGATGGTAAAATACAGAGGTTATTCACTCACCCAAAACTGTTAGGCAAAGGATTAACTTTCACTAACTGCACATACAATATTTACTACTCTCTCAGTTTCAGTTATGAGGAATTTAAACAGAGCCAAGAAAGAATCCATAGAATAGGGCAGAATAATAAATGTACATATATTATCTTGCAAGGACAAAATACTATTGACGATAAAATTTATAAGTGTCTTAAACGCAAAGGAAATGTTGTTGATGAATTGTATATGGAAATGGGTTTAATTCGTAAAAATAAGTAAAATTTACAGCATAATTTCATATATAATTATTTACATTTTTAACAATATAATACAATGAATAGATATTAGAACTTGACGAAAACTATTTTAAGATTGCTCAAAATCGTATCAATGAAAATTTAACAAGGTAATAACTAACACGGTTATACACCAAACGTGGAGGGATAAATGAACAATGAAGTAAATAACAAATATAATCTCAAAACACCAATATCAATTTTGATTATTGTTTTAATAATTATTTCTGTAATCACTATAGCACAAATCACTATTGACGATACTGCAATTATAACAACACAAAATGAAACAATGGTCTCCCCTACCAATATTACTATTCCTACTACAACTATTTTTAGCACTCAATCATTAACGACACAAACAACTACCAATACAGAAAACACCACAGAATTAACTACAGAACAGAAAGAAGAAAATATAAACGAAACTAATATAGACAATGAAAATGCTAATACAATAGTTGACAATGAACCAAATGAATTTGACATAGATAATCAAACAACTGAAAACGAAAATAGCAACAATGATTTCTTATTAGATATAAACAATCCCGACAACAACTACACCCCATCAAAGTATAATTTATCTTCCGAAGAAAGAGAAGAAATCGCTTGTATTGTCATGGGGGAGTTTGGTAATGGCGGTTTTATAGGGTGTGCATTATTGGCTCAATGTATTAGAGATGCTATGGACACATATGGCTATTCAGGTTTAACCGTAAAAAATGGTATGCGGTATTATGGGTACAATCCAAATCCTAATTCAACTTGTTATGAAGCCATAGATTGGATTTTTGATGGCAATAGCGCAGTTCAACATAGGATATTGGTTATGAACAATTCGGCAGATGGTTGGCACTCAACTCAAAATTATATTATAGATTATCAAGGCGTATGGTTTTATGATTTATGGCAAGGAAGTGAAGTGAATTATGAATAAGGATTGGACTGGTAATTCTAATTCGATATATAAGACTTTAGGAGCATCTAATCATACAGACAAAGAACGTGAACAAAATGATTATTATGCAACTGAGCCGAAAGCAATAGAATTACTCTTAGAAAAAGAAAACTTCTCCCCTGTTGTATGGGAGAACGCAGTAGGAGAAGGACATTTAGCAGAAGTATTAAAGCAACACGGTTATAAAGTTAAATGTTCAGATATTATAGATAGAGGTTATCCCAATACGCATATTCTTGACTTCTTAAAGTTTACTCCAAATAAAGAATTAGATTTAGATATAATTACAAATCCACCTTATAAATTTAGTTCTGAGTTTGTAAAGAAATCCTTGCAGTGTATTTCAACAGGACATAAAGTTGCTATGTTCTTAAAATTACAATTTCTTGAAGGCAAAGGGCGTAGGGAATTATTTGACACAACCCCACCGAAAATAGTCTATGTTGCAAGTGGTAGATTATTATATGCAAAAAATGCACAATTTGAAGCAATGCGTAAAGGTGGAGGTAGTGCTGTTACCTATGCTTGGTTTGTTTGGGAGAAGGGTTATCAGGGCGAACCAGTGATTAGATGGATAAATTAATATCTTAAAATTCTATTTTTAATTATAAAGAAAGGTGATTCAAATGAAGAAAAAGATTTCTATTTTACCTGAAACAACGTCCGATCCTATATCATTAATAGGTAGAAGGGCTGGTGTATGTTGGGGTGCTGACATTACAGATAAAGAAAAGAATTATAAACGTGGGCTTGATTGTATTAAATCAAATCACGGTAGAACATTAGAATTTGTAAATATCGAAGCCATAATTGACGGCTACTCAGCTCGTGTAATTCGCGAACTATATACACACATTGGTGGTGCGCCCACAAGATTGCAAGCAAGCACAAGATACATTGACTACTCCGACTTTGACTACATAACTCCTTCATCTTTGAAAACTGATGTTGAAAAAGATATTTACGATAACGTAATGTACGTAATCAGTAAAGCTGCACAGTCATTAGAAAAGCGTGGTGTACCAAGAGAAGATATTGGTTTAATGTTACCTTTAGGCATGACTACAAAAATCGTAGACAAACGTAACGTTCGAAATGTAATGGATATGTCACGGCAGAGATTATGCTCTCGTGCTTATTGGGAATATAGGGAGTTAATGAACAATTATCTCGATGAATTATCGAATTATTCCGAAGAATGGGCTACTCTTATCCCTATGATTATGATGCCTAAATGTGAAGCACTTGGTTATTGTCCTGAGAGATTTAGTTGTGGTAAAAAAGGTAAAAAGAAAGATGAATAAGATTAAAGGCATCCCCAAATCAGAAGAAATATGTGTATCGCATTATAATGAAGGTGGTAATGAATTATTATTTATTACCACCAGAGATTACAAGGGTATGTATAAACTCTACTCAGTTGACAATGGTGTTGCTACATTTACAAAGAAGAAAAGCAAGAACCCTTTGGATTTTGATGATTACATTAATAAAGAAATAAAAAAATACGACAAAAAGAATAGGAGTGATTTACTATGATTGTATTAGTTGGTGAGTCAGCTTCGGGTAAATCAAGTATTCAGAATGAACTTGTAAAAACCTATGGATATAAAAAGGTTATTACATATACTACAAGACCGAAGCGTGACTATGAAACTGCTGGTGATGATTATCACTTTATCACAGAAGAAGAATTTTTACAGTTAAAAGCGGCAAACTACTTCATAGAAACCGCTTGTTATAATGGTTGGTACTATGGTACAGCTAAGAAAGATTGTGAATTAACTGAAGCTGATCTGAAAGGTAATCAGGATAATAAGGTAATTGTACTTACTCCACACGGATTAAGAAATCTTCAAAAGTATGCTGACTCTACTGATAAAGTAGAAATTACTTCATTTTATATCCGTGTACCAAGACGAGATCGCTTAATTAAGATACTTGAAAGAAACGATAATGTAGACGAAGCCATTAGACGTAATATGTCAGACGTAGGACAGTTTGATGGTATTGAAGACGAAGTTAATTATATTTTAACCAACAGTGAATTTCAATTCTCCATCTGGGAAATGGCTAAAAAAGTACACGATTTATACGCATAAACCAAGAAGGAGCGCAAAATGCTAACCTATCAACAACATCAAAAAATTATATTTACTTTAGGACGTTTATTAAAACATAATTTAATTACTCAAAATGAATATAATAAAGCGTGTCGGCTTGTTGGCACTAAATATCGAAAATAAGGTCAAAACAATATGTGCTTGTATGTTCGCATACTTGCACATATTATTTGCTTATGTTATAATGTGTGTAATAGTAAAGAATATTACAGAAAGAGAGGTATAAATGAATGACATAGTAACAGGTTTAGACCCATTGAAAATCTATAAAGTTGTTTTTTACGCAAGGGTATCAACAGAAGAAGAAAAGCAAATCAACGCTCTTGGGAAACAGGTTGAAGAATTAACCAACTTTATCAATACACAAGTTAGTTGGTGTTTAGTAGACCAGTACATTGACGAGGGCAAAACTGGTACAACTTCAAAAGGCAGAAAAGAATACAATAGATTATACGAAGATATAATGACAGATAAGTTCGATATTGTTGTTATCAAAGACATATCTCGTATGAATCGCAACACTGGTAATTACTATCAATTTATCAATCGTATTCTTACTCAGGGTAAATTACTATATATGTACCTTGACCGAAAGTTTTACAATTCTGACGATGCTTTTCTTAATGGTATCAAAGCTATGATGGCAGAGGAATATAGCCGAGATTTATCCAAGAAAATCACAAGTGCTTCACAACGCAGTATAAAACAAGGTGTGGCTTATGGTAATAGCCGTATCTATGGATACACTAAAATCCCACGCTCATTTATTATCAATGAAGAAGAAGCTGCGGTAGTACGACAAATTTTTGATTGGTATATTGAAGGATATGGATTTCGTATCATTCAAAAGAAACTTACAGAAATGGGTGTCTTTTCTTCTACTGGCAATCAATTTAGTTTATCTACTTTGAAGCGAATGATAAAGAACGAGAAATACAAAGGTTTACTTGTAAGCGGTAAAACTCATTACGACTTCGATACTAAGCGTTTAGTGGAAGTACCAAAAGAAGAACGACATTACATTCCTGATGGTATTCCTGCTATCGTAACCGAGGAAGTATGGGAACAAGCCAACTCTATTATCAGGCGCAAAGCAAAACTTTATGACGATAATAGAATAAGAGGTGTGTCAACCAACTACTTCGCTCCCGAACAATCAGCTCTTAGTGGCAAGATATTCTGTGGGAAGTGCGGTAAGGTTTACTGGCACTCACCATATACTACTCAGGTTAATAAACTCCGTAGAGATGTATGGATATGTAGCACCTATAAATCTTGGGGAGTAAAGTATTGCAAGAACCATAACATCGAGTTCTACGCTATTCTCAATAAAGTTAAAGAAATTCTTTACCAAGAAAACAAAGAAGATTGTGATATTGCAGAAGTCATTTCTTTGGTAAGCCAATCCATTAATGATACCTATACTGATAAAACTCTGCCTTTACAAAAACAACTTGACAAATATAATAAACGTCTAAATAACCTTACTGATTTGGTTCTTGACGGCACTTTTTCTAAAGATGAGTTTATAGCGAAAAAAACAGAATTAGTACAAAAAATTAATTCTATTCAATCTGAAATTGAAAGAACGCAACTCAACCAAGAAAGAGTAGAAGATAAAGAAAGTAGGCTACGGAACATACGAAAATTCTTAGAAGCTGAAATTGAAACCATAGATGACGTTAGCGATGACTATATTAGAAAGTATATAGACAAGATAACTATCTACGATGAAAAAGTCATCATTGAAACTCAAAGTGGCAATTCTTATACAGTCGATCCTGACGAAGTAAGGATGAAATTCTCTCCGAGAAATAAAAAATACTTGGAGCAGATTAGACAAAATAGAACACAAACAGACGCTTAATTATTGTATATATCATACAAAAAATTGCGGTTCTATATGGCGATGTGTCCAATACCAGATGGAATAGGACACAACAGCATATATTTATTATTACTATATTGTAACTATATTCTTTACTATTGCACATATTATACACGTTATTAGTACAAATTCATTGTAAATAATACACAAAAATTTATAGTAAAAAATTGGGTGTAAAGTAAATCGCTTTACACCCAAAATTTTTCATTTTATGCTTTTTTGTTCCGTATCATTATATTTTGTCGTACAACACTATTAATGGCTATAATTCGACATAATTTAACAGCTATTTCAACCTAACAGGTTATGCTCTGACAAGTTTTGCCTCAACTAAGTCAATAGTCTTACCTATGATACCAGCATAACCGTCCTGACCGTTAGTTGTTTCAAGGTCATACTGCCAAGGCAACCAAGAGCCACCAAGAATATGAACTCTGTATCCAACTTTGTAATAACCATATTTGTTTATTACGTCAGAAGGAGTGCTATAATTAATCTTAATACCATCAATAGCACTACCTTTTTCAGCAGGACTACCATTACCAGCATAACCATTGTTGTAATCCTTATAGTTCCAACCAGTAACAGTGCCTAACCAACCACCATTTTTAACGTGTGCGCTATATTCGACACTACCTTTATCTGTCTTAACAGCAAATGCAACCAAGGGCTTACCGAGAACACCAGTAGACGTAGCACCATTCTTAGCTACCTTCTGCCACTTACCATTCGCTACACCCTGAATATAAATATTAGGCGCGCTTACATTAGAAGAACTACCAGAGCTATCGGGTGTTACTTTACCCGATACTTTCTTAGCAATATCAGCATAGTTAGGTGCGATAAAGCCACGAATATATCTTCCGTCAACTTGCATAGTACGTTTGCCAACAACGCCTGAACCCATATTGCCCTCAGTAACAATAAAGGTATTGCCCTGAACTTCTGTTACCATACCAATATGGTCTGCACTACCTCTATTATCGCCATAGCCACTATCAGACCAGTTATAAATAACTGCATCCGCAATCTTAGGTTTGTAAGCATCATTTTCTACCCACATACCCATAGCAATAGCTTTATCACGTATAGTACCACAGTTTACAGAGAGGGGTACATAGTCACCAATTCCAACTTTAAGCCAAGCAGCCGAAACAGTAGTAGCACACCAAGCATCGTGAACTCTCATTCTATAATCAAGGTTTTTACGGCTATTGTAGATATTCAATATCGAAGCATGAACGCTACCACCTTCAACAGCTCCCATCCAAGAATTAATAGTATTTACGCATTTCTGTCTTAACTGTTGTTCTGTAATACCAGTTGTAGTTGAACTTGAAGATTGTGCAGCCACAACCTGAACTAAACAAGTTGAAGCACCATTCTTTGTATAAGCACTAATTGTAGCATAACCTATTCCCTTCGCCGTTACTTTACCACCTGATACAGTAGCAACATTAGGGTTAGATGAGAACCAAGAT
>Ga0326513_10004103_pt1 | contig 10474 bp, 10 predicted proteins | sample 2_2465_0518_D_FD_203654 | JGI IMG/M metagenome (GOLD analysis project Ga0326513, IMG submission 203654) | Bovine rumen microbial communities from UC Davis, California, United States - 2_2465_0518 | ecosystem: Host-associated > Mammals > Digestive system > Stomach > Rumen | place: USA... | reverse complement strand
CAGGGTGGCGAGGAAGTCGGGGTCGACGGGCTGGCACCAGCGCTCCCGGCGGGCGGGGGAAATCTGCAGGGCTTGGGTCAGGAGGTCTTCCTTGGCGTTCACCAAGTTGACCAAGTTCCGCAGGGTGCGGGGGGTGTGGCTCCCCAGCCCGACGTGCACGTGGATGCCGCAGGAGGCGTCGGCGTGTGCCCCCGCCGCCCGCAAGGCCCGAACGCAGGCCTGCACCGTCTCGAGGTCTTCCCAGCGGCACACCGGGGTGACGAACTCTGTGCCTTGGTCCCGGCTCCCGGCGATGCTGGCGTCGGAAACGCACTTCCAGCGGCGGCCTTCCCGGTCGATGACCACCCAAGCGTCGTAGGAACCGCCTTCGTGCCGCACCTCGGCGGTGTACCCGTCGGTGGAAAGAACCCCGGCGATCGCCCGGGCGGCGGCTTGGCGGGAAATCCGGTTGACCTCGATCTCGGTTCCGAAGGTTTGGGTTTTCATGGGGTGGGCTCCTTTCTTCCGGCGGCGGCTTTTCCCGCCCGACCCGGGTGCCGGGCTGTGCCTTTTGGGCGGTTTCCCGCCCGGCGGACACATCCATCACTCCGCCGGGCCGAAAAGTCAACGGTTTTTTTTCGGAAAAAGAGCCGCCCGCTTCCTTATACATGCGTGAAGCCCGCCGGGAAAAAAAGAAAAAAAACCCGGTTTTTTTTCGCCGCCCGGGCACCCCGCCCGCCGGAACCGCCACCCGCCGCCGGGCACACCCGCCGCCCGAAAACCCGCCCGGAGAACCCCGCCCGGAACCGCCCGGGCACACCCGCCGGGAGGAGCCACCCCGCCGCCCGGGCACACCGCCCGCCCGGAAGACCCGCCGCCCGCCGCCGGGAGGAGCCGCCCGCCCGGGCACACCCAGCCGGGGTCTCCGGCCCGCCGCCGCCCGCCCGAGCTGTGCCCGGGGAGGGGGTGGTCAGATCCCTTAGTGTGCCTGGCGGCGACCGCGCCCCAGTCACGCGCGAATTTCCGACAAATTGGGGGCCGGGGGTATCAGCCCTGCCCCGGGAATAAAAAAACCGCCCGAAGGCGGTGAAGGAGGAACCTATGAATACGACCCTGGATATGCGGCGGCTGCCGATTGACCAGCTGAAACCCGCGAAATACAACCCCCGGAAAGACCTGCAGCCGGGTGATCCGGCCTATGAGAAGATCAAGCGCAGCCTGCACGACTTCGGCTATTGCGATCCGATCGTCTGGAACGAGGTCACCGGCAACATTGTCGGTGGCCATCAGCGCTACAAGGTGCTCAAGGCTGAAGGCGCGACTGAGGTGGACTGCGTTGTGGTGCACATCGAAAAGCCGGAAGATGAAAAGGCACTCAATATCGCCCTGAATAAGGCGACTGGTGACTGGGAGCCTGTAGCCCTTGCTGATCTGCTGAAAGACCTGCAGGCATCCGGATATGACCTTGGCGCGACAGGCTTTGACGCCGCAGAGGTGGATGATCTTTTCAGTAAGGTTCATGACAAAGAAACCCATGACGATGACTGCGAACTCGACCCGGAAACCATCACCCCGTATGTACAGCCCGGTGATGTATGGACGCTGGGCAGGCACCGGATGATGTGCGGTGACAGCACCGATCCGGATGCAGTGGATGTGCTCATGGAAGGCATCAAAGCCAACCTGGTTGTAACGGACCCGCCTTACAATGTCGCGTATGAATCCGCAGACGGAAAGAAGATCCAGAATGACAGCATGGCAGATGAACAGTTCTTCACCTTCCTGCTGGCCGCTTTCAAGAACATGGCAGCCCACATGGCAGAAGGCGGCAGCGCTTATGTATTCCATGCCGACACCGAAGGGCTGAACTTTCGCCGGGCTTTCAAAGAGTCCGGCTTTCATATTTCCGGCGTATGCATCTGGGTGAAGAACAGTCTGGTACTGGGCCGCAGCCCATATCAATGGCAGCACGAGCCTGTGCTTTATGGCTGGCTTCCCAACGGAAAGCATAAATGGTTCGCGGACCGGAAGCAGTCCACGATCTGGAACTTCGACAAACCGAAGAAGAGCGCGGATCACCCAACCATGAAGCCGATTCCGCTGCTCTGCTATCCGATCAAGAACAGCAGCGCTCCGAACGCTGTGGTGATGGATCTGTTCGGCGGCAGCGGTTCCACGCTGATCGCCTGTGAACAGACAGACAGGATCTGCCGGACGATGGAACTGGACCCGAAGTATGCCACTGTTATAGTGGAACGTTTCCACCTGGACTATCCGGATCAGGAGATCACAGTCCTCCGGGACGGAAAGATACTTGCTTATGATGAAATTGCGCAAAAAGAAAACGCCCAGGTAAACACCTGAGCGAAACTGGTTTAGTTAGGCGCGGGCCGCATTGTTTTGGCTGAGTAAAAATACGCAGTACTGATTCATACTGACGCCTTCGCGTTTTGATTGAAGCGCGAGTTGACGATGTAATGAACGGGGAAGACGAAGTTTGAACTGACCGGAATAGTCTTCAATGGAATCGGGTTCAGGGATAGCGATGCCGTCCTCGATTGCCGCAGCCAGCCATTCATGCTTGGCGTCTTCCGCATTACGATACGCATCCTCGATTGTTTCTCCCACGGAAAGACAGCCAGGAAGATCCGGGAAGGTAACAACGAAGCCGCCCTCATCCGGATCAGGAATCAGTTCGATTCGATAGGGTAATTTCATATATTCTTCAATCGTTCTCATGATTCTTCGCCTCGCTTTCTACTACTTCCTTTACCATTTCCACATAAGGCTTTTTGATAGGTTCGTGTTTCGGAATGGTGATTGGCATACAGCCCGCCTTCCTGAAAGTATAATGACTGCCTCCTCTTCGGGGAGCCTTCATTTCATATCCATACTCTTCCAGTACTTTCCTCAATTCATCAAATCGCAAGTCATTTGATAAAGAAAGGATTCGACTTAACAGTTTATCCCATGACGACAACTTCATCCCTCCCGTCAGATTATACAATGGTGTCGTATTTGGTGTCAAGCAAAAAAGAAAAAGGAGGTGAAACCAGATGGCGACCAAAGGTAGAAAACCACTGCCTACGGCCCTGAAGGTGCTGGAAGGCGACCGGGGAAAAGGCCGCAGGCCGATCAATAAAGAGGAACCGACACCGCCGCAGGAGAACGTAAAATGCCCCAACTGGCTGATGCCGGAAGCAAAAAAGGAATGGAAGCGTCTGGCTCCATCCTTGATTGCGATGGGAATCCTGACAGAACACGACATGGAAGCCTTTGCCGGTTACTGTCAGGCCTATGCCCGCTGGCGTGAAGCTGAAGAGTTCCTGTCCCAGCATGGGACGATCTTCAAAACGCCCAGTGGTTATGTACAGCAGGTTCCACAGGTATCCATTGCTCAGCAGAACCTGAAGATCATGCAGTCCTTCTGCTCGGAGTTCGGTCTGACCCCGGCCAGCCGTGCTCGGCTTTATGCCCAGAACGGCGACAAGGCCGATACAGATGATCCGATGGAATCTGTTCTGAGGGGAGGCTGGCAGGATGCAAAGTGAGGAGAAAGCCCGCCGGGTTATCCAGTTCATAGAGTGTCTGAAACACACAAAGGGAGAATTCCACGGTCAGCCTTTTAAGCTGCTTCCGTGGCAGGAACAGATTATCCGGGATGTATTCGGGACTGTCCGTGATGAAGATCCGTCCATCCGGCAGTACACCACTGCGTACATCGAGATCCCGAAGAAGCAGGGAAAATCAGAGCTCGGCGCTGCCATTGCCCTGAACATGCTCTGCAATGACGATGAATGGCGTGCGGAGGTTTACTCCTGCGCGTCAGATCGCCAGCAGGCCGCTATCGTTTTTGATGTTGCCGTGGACATGGTGAAGCAGTCTCCAGCGCTGAGTAAACGGATCAAAATCATCCCGTCTACAAAACGGATGGTATATCAGCCGACCGGCAGTATCTACCAGGTGCTTTCCAGTGAAGTAGCGACGAAGCACGGTCTGAATGTCAGCGCCTGCATCTTCGACGAACTGCATACACAGCCCAACCGTGCTCTGTACGATGTTATGACTCAAGGCAGCGGTGATGCCCGGAAACAGCCCCTCTGGTTTTTCCTGACAACCGCTGGAACGGATCGGAACAGCATTTGCTGGGAAGTTCACCAGAAAGCTATCGATATCCTCGAAGGCCGGAAGGATGATCCCCGGTTCTACCCGGTGGTCTTCGGCCTGCCGGATGACGCTGACTGGACGGACGAAAAGAACTGGTATAAAGCAAACCCATCCTTGGATCAGACGATTACCATCGACAAGGTCAGAGACGCATTCCGCAAAGCACAGGAAACCCCTGCCGATGAGAACATGTTCCGGCAGCTCCGCCTGAACCAGTGGGTGAAGCAGTCCGTCCGCTGGATGCCGATGGATAAATGGGATGAATGCAGCGGTGTTGTCAATGAGTATGAACTGGAGGGCCGCCCCTGCTATGCGGGACTCGACCTTTCCAGCACCAGTGACCTGACCGCCATGGTGCTTGTGTTCCCACCACGGGATGAGGAGGAGCAGTACATTATCGTTCCGCACTTCTGGCTCCCGGAAGAAACCCTGCAGCTACGAGTCCGCCGGGATCATGTGATGTACGACAAATGGGAACGGCAGGGTTTCATTCATACCACGGAAGGCAATGTCGTTCACTACGGAGCGATCGAACAATTCATCCTGCAGCTCGGGGAACGGTTCAACATCAGGGAAATCGCCTATGACAGATGGAATGCCACCATGATGGTGCAGACCCTTGAGGATGATGGTTTCACGATGGTTCCCTTCGGACAAGGCTTCAGGGATATGAGTCCGCCGACGAAAGAGCTAATGCGCCTGGTACTGGAGCGGAAGCTGAACCATGGCGGGCATCCGGTTCTCCGGTGGAATATGGACAACGCTTTCGTGCGGACTGACCCGGCAGGAAACCTGAAGATTGACAAAGAGAAATCCACGGAAAAAGTCGACGGCGCTGTGGCACTGGTCATGGCGCTGGATCGTGCGCTGAAAAACGCCAACAGCGGAGCTTCGGTCTATGATGACCGGGGCTTTTTGATTCTGTGAACGGAGGTGTGAAAAATGCCCCAAAAGCCGAAAAGGCCCTGCCGCTACCCCGGGTGTCCCGGGTTCTGCGAACAGGGCCAGGTGTTCTGTAAGGATCACCGAATGTACAGCGATGACCGTATGCGCGGCGGTGCCTCCGCCCGTGGGTATGACGCCCGCTGGCGTGAAGCTCGGGCACTGTTCCTGAAGCAGCATCCGCTCTGTGCTTTCTGTCAGGCGGAGGGAAAAATCGTCCCGGCGACCGTCGTGGATCATATCATTCCTCACCGGGGAGACCAGAGGTTGTTCTGGGATCAGACAAATTGGGAATCTCTTTGCAAGGAATGCCATGATAAGAAAACCGGAAGTGGGCTATGATGCCTTCTTCCGGTTACCTTCTTGTTAAAATATCTCCCCACATTGTCAAGCGGAAATCGTTGATTCCCAAAGACTTTTTTCTTCCCTGGCAGTGGGAATTCCAACAGAAGAGCCGCAGCTACAGGCATTTTCGCATTAAATGCGTCTTCCGAGTTTTCTAACTATTATGGATCAAATAATGGCCTGTTGATGAACTGCTTGATGTCTTCCAAAGCCTTTTTGCTGGTCAGTAAATCACCACTAATACTGGTTTTTCCGTATTCCTTTGAGGACATAAACAGTATTTCAGGTTCCTGATCTGACTGATAAGCAAGGGCTTGGACAAAATTGTCTTTGTTTGTGTTGCTGATGACGATGCTACGTTTGGGAATTTTCAAATATGCTTCCAGAAGATCCGGTTTTCCCTGGAAAAAGCATTGACTACGTTCGTTGAAAATAAAGTAGTTGGCACATGGATAGTCGCAGTAATTTGGCAGCACAAAGTAAACCATATCACTGTGTACCATGGTCTCCAGCATTTCGTTTTCATTATCCTCAAAATATGGACATTTCTCCCGTGCAACAAAACACTCTGTAGCACAGTGTCCACATGCGTGAAGGCCATGTATTCCGCCCAGTTGAAGGTCCGGGCCACCTGTTTGGACATATCCGCCTGGATGACGGGAATATCGTTGGCAGCCTCGAAGAAGAGGTTGTCGTCATCCCGGCCGGTGGAAGCATAGGTCACGTCGATGGAAGAAATCGACTCGATGAGCCCGCCGCCGGTAATCACCGGCATATCCCGGGGCCAGTCGGTCCCGGACAGTGGCTCAAGGATTTTCTCGTCAATCTTCTCCAGTTCCTGCATGAGGAAGGTGTAGGAGTCGTTACCGGCCAGGCGGCGGAGGGTGGGGGAGTTGATCATGGTAAAAATCACCTCGAAAAATCAAATTGTTGGATAAAAAAGACGGAACGATATCAAGTGAAGAGTGAAAAGTGAAGAGTGAAGAGCAAAACGAGTGAAGAGTGAAGAGTTAAAAGCGTTCCGGCGTACCGGAAGAGCCTGCGTGTGGGTTTGTGCTGCAGAACAGATCCTTCACTACGTTCAGGATGACACCCGAGGTTGAACTTGAAAACATACAAGTTTCAGCCTTTACAATGTATTGAATAACAAAATTCTTAACTCATAACTCTTAACTCATAACTCTTAACTCTTAACTGAATACGGCTCCTCACTGATAACCCCTGACTATTTCTGAGCTTCCGGCTCAGATCAGGTGTCTCGTTTTCACGACGACCTCCGCTACCCCGTTCCCGTCCTTGCGGCTGCGGACGGCGACGTCCGGCAGCTGGATTGTGGATCCGGCGGAACCGGCGTTGGCGGTCAGCTTGCCGTCGGAAATCCGGAGGTAGACCGGCATGCCGGGATTGCAGGTGCCTTCCATCGGCAGAGCCAGCGTACCGCGGACGAGGACATCCACGGGATCCTTCGGCTCAAAGGCGGCTGTGCCGGAGCCGAAGGATCCCGGCGTTTTGTCCGGTACGCGGACGGCGAAACCCAGAAAGCGGGTGGCGTCCGTGTAGGTCGCAGCATCGAAAGGCGCGACGCTGTCACTGGCAGCGCGCAGGAAAACCGGCGCGCCGAAGGGGATGCTCAGCCCGGAAAGGTTCGGAAGGGATACGATGACGTCGTCCACGGAGCGGGATACCGCTCCGGGAAAACCGTTTTGGAATACAGATACGACCTGGCCCATCACTTTCTCCTTTCTCAGGGGGGTTCAGTTTGTCCGCCCCCTGCCCTCCGGATCCAATGGGTGCGGAATCCGAAGGGAGTTCATCATTTTATTTCCGGTAATTGGGGTTCCGCTTTTCCATGATCCGGCGGCCCAGATCTGCGGCGGAGCCGGCGGATCCGGCAGGACGGCGGCGGGAGGAAGCCAGCGCGGCATAGACGCCGGCGTCAGCCGCGGGGGTCCGGCCGTACAGGCGGGCGGCAATATCGCCGCAGACCTTCCGGCGTTCCCGCACGGACAGGCCGGCCAGCGTCGGCCGCACGGCAGTCAGCGCGGCGCGCAGGGCATCCGCGGAGCAGGGACGGTCCGGCGAATTACAGTCCCCTTCCTGGTTGTCGTCGGGAGGAAGGACAGAGGAAACTTCCGGCTCGATCACTTCCGCCACGATGGCTTCCACTTCCGCCGGGGTGAGCTCGTCCGCCTTTTCGGCTTCCGCGGTTTCCACGGCTTCCCGGACAATTTCAGCGACCTCTTCCAGCGGGGCGGTTTCCTCATCCGCGGCAGGCACGGCCGGCGTCAGCAGGGCAATCAGCTGATCCAGCTTTTCCAGGATCAGGCGCAGGGGATCGTCGTCGGAGGCCGGAGCTTTCGTTTCCGGGCTTTCCGCAGCCTCAACCGCCGCAGTTTCACCCGGCCCGGCGGTGGCAACAGCGACAGCGACGGGCTCCGCGGTTTCTTCCGGGGTTTCGTTTTCAGCGGTGATCAGTTCCTCAATGATTTCGGCAACGGACTCGACGTCGCCGTCTTTGGCCATACGGGCCAGCAGCTTGCAGATGGGTTTCTTCATCAGTGTTTCTCTCCTTTCAGTCGATGGGGGTACAGGCGGGCAGCCGTCCCTGACGGCTCTCTGATCGATGTGCGGCAGCCCGTTGGACAGCTGCCCGCCCTTTATGAAAACAGGAAGCAAAGGCGCCCGGGGCGCTTTTGCCGAAGCAGGCGGAATTCCGCCGGCCCCCCTGTGATCCCGAATGGATACGCGATGTCCGGCGCGGCCGGCATCGACGACCGCGATATGGTTTCCGCGGATCTTTCGCTGGATGCAGCGGCCCTCCTCGAAGCACAGCTCGTAGGTATAGCCGCAGGAAATCTCCCGTTTGCCGCCGAGAATGGCGTCAATCAGCCGGGGATCGGTAATGATCAGGTCCGCCAGCAGCAGGTCGCTCTCTTTCCCGGCGCCCCGGCGGACGTTGTGGGCATGGCCCGCCTGCAGCCGGCGGATATTGTCAATATCCACGCCGTCCGGCGGATGGTCGTTGGTCACCGGCATCCCCTCAAACGAGGCGATGGTCTCCGGCGAGAACACTTCCTCTTCCGGCCGGAAGACCTGAACCGGGAAATGAACCGGGACGGTCCCGTTTGGTTCGGGCAAAGAAAAAGAGCCGGGCTCAAGCCCCAGCTCTTCCGGCAGGTATTCCTGCATCCCGGTGCGGGCCACCGGGACGTTCAGGCAGAGAAGATATCCCTCCGGCTCCCGGCGGGACAGATTGTCAGAGATTTTGGTTCCGTAATACAGCATACGATGCCTCCCTTCTTCCTTGCTTTTTCCGGCGGTTTCGTTTATACTGCTTCCCTGATGGCCCTCGAGCCTGTTTTTGGTCAGAATCGGGAGGAAGACAGATGAAAAAGACCGCTGGAACCGTATTGACCGCCGTGATCGTGCTGGGACTGCTGATCGCGGCCTTTGTGCTGAGCGACTATACGATGACGGAAAACCAGGCTGAAACGCTGAAGACCCTGCTGGTCGTCTGCGGCATGAGCGTAGTTTTCTGCTTCACGGTCGGGGAGATGGCGCAGAACTTTTCCCAGATGGACAAACTGTGGAGCATCCTGCCTGTGGTGTATACCTGGATCACCGCGGTCCGGGGCGGAATGAAGCCCCGCCTGGTGATCTTCGCCCTGATCGCCACCATATGGGGGATCCGCCTGACGATGAACTTCGCGCGGAAAGGCGCGTACAAACTGAGGTTCTGGGACGGGGCGGAGGACTACCGCTGGGCGATCGTGCACCGGAGCCGGATTTTCCGGAAACGGCTTGCCTGGACGCTGTTCGACCTGTTCTTCATCAGCTTTTACCAGAACGCGCTGGTCCTGGCCATCTGCCTGCCGGCGGTGGCCTGTATGGAAAGCGCGGCGCCGCTGGGGCCCGTGGACTTTATGGCGGCGGGGCTCGCCGTTTTCTTCCTGGTGCTGGAAACCGCGGCGGACGAGTACCAGTGGAAGTTTTTTGAAACGAAAAAGAAGCTGCTTGCGGAAAAGCAGTCCCTGGATGAACTGCCGGAACCCTATGCCCTGGGCTTTAACACTACCGGTCCCTGGTCGCGGATGCGGCATCCGAATTACCTGGGTGAACAGGGCATCTGGATGAGCCTGTACCTGTTTGCGGTAGGCGCCGGGGTTGTCCGGTACGGTGTTTTCCACTGGACGATGGCCGGGGCGCTGCTGCTGGTTTTCCTGTTCATGGGCAGCTCGAAGCTCAGCGAGAAGATCTCCGCAGGCAAGTATCCGCTCTACAGCCATTATGTGGACACGGTATGCAAATACCTGCCGATTCACCATTACTGAGATGCTGACGGACAGAACAGGAACCGGATCCCGGCCCACCTGGACCATTTTTTCCTTTTCCAGCACGGAAAAGATCAAACTCCGAAAAGTCAAACAATACAGGATCCTGTGTCAGAGAACCGATTAGTTTCCCGATTTGTGAACAATTTCCGTTTGCTCTTGAACTGAATGAAACTATAACTGTCTTCATATGCTCATTCATGTGATACCTCATGGTCAGAAAAAAATATAAGTTTATGATTCGATGCTGATCCGGTCGAATCCTATATGCCGGATCTGCATGTGAAAGCACCGGCCTATGATGACCGGTGCTGGAAGAATGTATTCCGGGATAACCGGCTATTAAGAGGATCTTGCACGAAAACTCAAAACTCTACTCATGTTCTTTCACATACTGTATAAACTCAGGTGTTTTAGACCAGTATTTAATGCCCCAGTTTTCAAAATTCCATTCATCCATATATTGGTTGCATTCATAATCTACATAGTAAACAAGGTTATCTTTAACAACAAAGTTGGTCGGAAAATAATCGATATTTAGGCCTGCTTTCTTTGCGGCATCCGCCATTTCACGCACCTGCGTAATATAGGGCTCGACCGATATTTCGTCGCGTACCATATCAAAAATGGTTGGGCCCTCGATGTATTCTTTAATAATCCTCTCAGAGTCTTCATCAAGGGAAAGCATAAGTGGAATTCTTATTCCTGCA
>Ga0326513_10004102_pt1 | contig 10475 bp, 10 predicted proteins | sample 2_2465_0518_D_FD_203654 | JGI IMG/M metagenome (GOLD analysis project Ga0326513, IMG submission 203654) | Bovine rumen microbial communities from UC Davis, California, United States - 2_2465_0518 | ecosystem: Host-associated > Mammals > Digestive system > Stomach > Rumen | place: USA... | reverse complement strand
CGTTATAACTACCACTTGTTGCAACATCTGCCAATTCAACTTCACTAGGTGTCTCTGTTTCAATTTCACTAGTTGTTTCTGTGTCAATTTCTGTTACTCCAACTACATCGTCAACTTTAATAAAAGTTGATTTTACTAATTGAATTAACTTTGTTAATGCTTCAGTAGATACTACCTTCATTCTTAATCTCCACTTCTACATAATTTTCTTCATTATCACCGTCCTTGAGCCATACAGAACGAAATTGCTTATTATCAGATTTACGGACAAGCTCATAGCCTTTTTCGGCATATAAAACTGGTCTTTCTTCTTTTACTTTAACACCCTCAGGTTTAAAACCGCAATAAATTGCGCCATCACATACATAAGTTGTTCTAATTTCCATGTCTTTACTCCTTTTTTAAACTGCTGGAACTTTTTGAGGTGCTGTGATTGTTATATCTGAAATACCGCAATTAGAATAATCATCCCATTCATTCGCTGGTTTTAGAGTTATCTTATAATATTTATACGCTATCGTATTATCTAAAGATGAAATAACATAATCTGTTGAAGTATCTGTATTTGTTACAGTTAATGTAGTCCAATTTATATTATCATCTGATGCTTCAAATGTTAAACTTGGAGTATCAGGAATATTATATAGTTTTAATCCTATTGCTGTTGTTTTTAATGCTACTGGATTATAAAATGTATATTTCAGCCAAGTATTATTGTCAAAACCGATCATCCCACCTACCTTACAAGCAGATGTTAAGTCATCATCTACAGCATAAAAAGCTGGTTCACTTATCATATCTGAACTAGCATATACAGCGAATGAATTACCACCTAATGTTCCATTAGAAGTTAAATTAGGTCTTACAAATTGGCCTTCTGTAGCAGGTGTCATTGTAATCGTTTCAGAAATATCGTTGTTATTAAAAGTTAAAGTTCCATTCTCATCCATATAAGAATTACCACCATTTACGAAATAATTAACTGATACACTGTCTGAAATGGTTTTATAAATGTTAATTGTATAAACACCTGTAGTACCTGTCTCAGTTAATGAATAATCAACATCATCTATAGTTACTGTAGCTGTTAATCCACTTACACCTGTGTTAAGTGAGATTGTATTATAAGTAGGTGTAGTTATATCAACAGTAACCGTAGCAGAATCAGCATCTGGAGCCGAATACTCTGATATATATAAACCATAAGATGAATTATATATTTGATAAGAAGCCATTGAACTTTTAGCTACTGGACACGTGTTTGAACTTGATTCATCACCGTTTACACTTAATCTATTTCCTGTATTTGGTGTAATATTAAATGTTAATTCACATCCGTTCAAATCGAAAAGAACTGTTGTATTAGTTCCACCGAATCCATTTGTTACATCATCCCAACTAGACATTGTTGATTTTAAATTAAATGGGAAGTGAACTACTACTCCCTCATCTCCTTCTAACATTCCTCCAAATTGATTTGTCGATTCTCCAAAAGACTGAGATGTCAATGCTGGAAATGATATAGACGTAAGTGTAGTCTGACCTTGAGAATCTGTATTATGTGCGAAAGCAGCGACTAGTCCAGCATAACCTATAGTAGTAAGTGAAGATAAATCTACAGAAGTTATTTTATTGCCAGGAAAAGTATTGTTTAATCCATAATCGCCTACAGTAGTTAAGTTTGATAAATTAACTGAAGTTATTCGATTATTAGAAAAAGCACCAGTTAATCCACTATCACCTACAGTAGTAAGTGAAGATAAATCAACCGAAGTTATTGTTGAACACTCATAAAAAGCATCCTTTAATCCACTTCTACTAGATATAGTAGTAAGTGAAGATAAATCTACACTAGTTAATCTTGAACAATTATAGAAAGCATAAACAAACGCACCCTGACCCGACACTGTAGTTAATGATGATAAATCTACACTAGTTAATCTTGAACAATTATAGAAAGCATAATAAAGAGCATAATCACCTATATCAGTTGCATCATTTGGCAAGCTAAACGTAAAATTTTCTGTTGGCATTTGATATACACCATTTTTAACTTCACGAGTTATACCGATTCCGCCGCCGGAACCCTCATAAGTCCCAGTTACACCTAAAATCTGCACGTCTTTTTTTATGTTTCCAGCACTTATATTTTGGTCGATAGCCGCCGTTACTGCACTCACATTAACCGGACTATACCCATCTGTACCGCTTGGCGCTGTTATTATTTGACTTGATGTTGTCGGTGTTATAGATAACGACTCAATCACAGGAGTGCTTCCACCGCTCTGAGCTAGAAGTACTTTACCATTACTTGTCATATAGGCTTTACCTTGACTATTTACTTGGATTTTTACCATCATGATACTCCATTCCATATTGTTTGAACTTCCGCAGCTGTAAATGCTTCAACTTCTGGTAAAGCAATATTACCAGATCCAAGTAAGCTATTACCACCTACGGTTTTAATATTTGTACCTGAAACTAACGTTGCTTGTTTACCGCTCAAACCCGTGCTTAATGCCGTTTGTGTAGCAAATTTTGCGTCTGCCGCCGATATGGTATAATATGGTCCTTCTTCGCCGATAAGCGACCACGCGCCGACACCGCTGGTTATAACCCACCGATAATATGTCGTTTTATTATTCCGGCTTTCATCTTGCAACACTTTAATAATGCTGTTTGGCGGAAGTGTCGACGTGTCATAGCTTTGCAACTCGGCATAAGTGCCGACAATATCTGTTACGTCTGATGATGCCGTGATTGCGTCAATCTGGCTTTGCAAATTATTGTCTGCGTTCTGGCGGTTTGTTGTTTCCGTGCCTACTACCGTTGTAACGTAACTTTCGGTAGCATAGCCGACAAGTGCGGCATTTGTGATATATCCTTTATTTTCAACCCAGTTTTGTGTTGCATAACCACTTAATGCGGATAACGTTATAAATCCGCTGTCGTTAAGCAAGTCGCTTGTCGCTGTCGGTATATCTGCGGTGTTTGCCTTTTCTTCAAGAATGTTCCATAAATCGGTTTGTGTTGATATACTGCCTGTAATATTACCCCATTCCGCACTTGTTTGTGTACTTGAAATAACATTACCAACAATACTAATTCCGGTACCGGCAATATATGTCGTATCAATGGCGGATATTGTTTTACCGTTAATTTGAATATTTGCACCGGCAGTCAACGTATCTTGCTTTTCCAATAACGCCGCTTCAAGTTCGGCATCATCAACACAATCATCAAGTGCTTCCTGTAAACCGGTAATCGCGCCAATCGGGTGTTGGCCAGGCAGGTCGCGGTTAACCAGTTTATCATGCTTATCGGTACCCATTGAGGATTTAACACCGATACTTTTAACTTGTGTTTCCGAACGTACATTGATTTGAGTTTCTTGTGTATCACTTGTAACCATTATACACCACCTTCTGTAATTTTCGGTAATACGATGATTTTGATAACATCCTCGGCCCGCCTGTCATTGACAATGGTCGTATCTTCAAAACCGTTCTTTTTGCGTTTAATGCCCCAGCCATAGGTCATAGATTTTTTACCCTGTGGAACGGTTAATTTATCGCTTTCAGACGCAGGCACGGATATTTTATCGCCACCTTCAATCTTTTCACTTTGTACTTCAAGCATGATTTCTTGTGTTTCAATGTTATAAACCGAGTAAAAGACCTCCCAGTCTGCATCTATTCCGGTAACAACGAACTCGTACGAATCGCCTTGACGTACTTTCTGCTCGCCCGTTTCATCATTCATTATAAACATTTACCGTAACCTCACTATATAATTAAAATTCAAGAAATCGTTTATCGTTCCCTCACAGAAATATGTTAGGTTATAAAATTATAGTTGTCAATCTGTAATTTCCTCAACTTGCGTTGGTTCTTCGTAAGGAACTTCTATGTAATTTTCTTCAACATCGTAGCCTTTGAGCCAAACTGCTGAGAAGCGTTCTTTAGTTTCAATATGTTCTAACTCATATCCTGAATCTGGATAAAGCACCGGCCTTTCTTCTTTAATGATAGCTCCTTCAGGTTTGAATCCACACCAAATCCCAGAAACACCATTTAAAGTTCCTACGTAAGTAATTCTAATTTGCATTTTTATTCTCCTATAAATTAAGTTGTTGCGGGTAAATCAAATAAAACAGTTGTGTTTGTGCCACCGAATCCGGCTGTGACATACGAATGTGATCCTATAACGGATTGTAAGTTACTTGGAAAATGAACAGTGCAACCTGTGACACCACTAAGCATCCTATCTAAGTTATTTACATTCCATGAAGCGTATTCAGAAGTAAAAGCCGAAAAATATATGGATTGAAGAGATGTACAAGAAGAAAAGAAAACATTCATAGCAGCATAAGAGCCTTTATTCCCTACATTATATAATTTAGAAAAACTAGCTGTTGTCAATTTAGGGCAACCTGAAAAAGCACCTACAGCTGCATTGGTACCTTTTACCACCTCCAGTTCTGGAAAACTAACACTTGTAATATTTTCTGACCTAGCAAAAGCAGATCTAAAAGTGTCGTGTCCATTAATGGATTTTAAATTACTGAAGATTAATTGACCTTCGTATTCATTCATATAAAATAAACAGTAACAACAACTTGCGCCAGAGATTGTTTTTATTTTACTAAAATCTGGTGCTGTTTTTTTTAACCCTTTTTTTAATGGAATATAAAATCTAGACATTTATTACTCCGTTGCTGGTAAATCAAATAATACTGAAACATCACTTTGAGAATAATGACCAAATTTATTGGTTACGCTCGCCCAGGAAGACATGATGGATTCCATATTTGAAGGAAAATGGATACGACACACATTCCTATTGTAGGTTAACATTGAGTTAAATGAATTTGAGCGAACGTTAGACGTAGATTTTAACGCCGGAAAATATATGTCAGCCAAGTTACTACAATAGGAAAAACATTTTTCTAAACTATTTCCATATATGGACTCTAGGTTATTGAAAGTTATTGAAGTTAAACTCGTACAATTATAGAAGGCTGTTTGTAATCCAAGCTCTCCTTTTATTTCTTTAAGATTTGATAAATTAACACTAGATAAATTTGTGCAACTATAGAAAGCTCCACTTAAACCATAAGCGTCGACAGTTATAAGACTAGACAAGTTAACGCTTGTTATACCAGTGCAATAAGAAAAAGCTTGACTTAAACCACCTCTACCTATCTGTTTTACTTTTGATAAGTTTACACTTCCGGTTAAACCATTGTTAAGATAAAAAGCATAGTACATCTCATAATCACTAATTTTAGTAATTTCGCTTCCATCTTCTAAATTTCCGGTAGCTAATGTTAAATTCCCGTTTTCATCTATATCTCTGAATATATAATTAACAACAGGGGTATAATTGAATTTAATTAATTTATCACCTTTGTATATAGTATATATTCTGTCTGTATCAGAAGATATATTACTTATTCCGCTGTTGTTAATCTTAATACTCATAGTATAACCTTTCTATGCCGTTCGTTGCCAAATATTAACCACAAATGCCGGCGGTTGAACTGTGTTTGAATTACCATAGATTGATGATGAACGTGAAGCATCAAAAGTTATTGTATCAGAAGCTCCCGAAACTGTAGATTGCACAGTACTTGTTCTCCAACCTATGTTTGAACCATTTTGAAAAGCACCAATAGAACTTGTAAATATATCTGAACCATAAGTACCACCTGCAAATACATTACCAGTAATATTCGGCAAACCTGCTTCAATCGTTGTTCCTGCATTATGATTACTGTCTGAACCCTGTAAAACACGCCCGCTTGAAACCAATGTCCATGTAGATCCTGAGATTAGCGTAGATAAAGGGCACGTTGATTGCGTACCGATATAAATAGATCCTACAGGGTATAATGCTTCTAAAACAGACAGAGTTATATCTGTGTCGTCAGTGATATAATATATAGTATCTTGGTCTTTTGTTTGAATACTATCGTATTGAGACATTGTACCAGTCCAAGTTTTAACAACGCCAGAGGTATTCTGATTCTTCACAGCAATGCTTTGTAATTCATCACTAGAATTTAATGATATTGTAGAATTATCAAGATCTGGCGTAGATTTTATGGTAACTTGACTTAAATTATTTCCGCTTGAATCTTTTAAAGATAATGTAGTCCCAGTGTAATCTAGATTACTCCCTTTAGCATTAAACTCTGTAACAAGAGTACTTGTTATACCTGAATTAACAGCATTCAACTGAGATGTTGTTAAAGAGTCTTGTTTTTCATCCGCTATAGCGTTAACTTTTGTATATAAAGCTTCTCTAGCTGTATCGCTTATTGTGATTTTAGTACCCATAATTCCTCCTTAATATCCATCGGCCAACCAACTTATTTCACCGTTTAAGTATAAACCCGTGCTTATGGATTTCAAGCCAAATTCAAAATATTCTTTCGTTACCGTCGGGATTTCAACGTAACAATTCTCTGTAGCATAAACAAGGGAACTCATAATATGAGGTGAAGTATAAAATCTCTTCGAGAATGTAACTCGAGTTAATCCATTAGAAGTAGCTTCGGCAAAACCTTTCTCAACAGTATCCTCAACATCAATATAGACAGTACTTCCATAAACACCGAATCGACCTTCTGTCGGTGGAATAGATAATTTGAATCCGACATAAGCGTCTTTATATTCGTACTCACCTGGAATAAAAGGTCTCAGCTCATTGTAATTGATCGGAGAGTTCTCTTCAATCCAATTTTCAAAATTAGATTCGCTCAACGGAGTAGAGTTAATTTCAAAGTCAAATAAAACAATACCACCCCCAACTTCTGTTTGTTCACCGATAGTCTGTTCACCCTGATCATCAGTTGCTATGAAACGACCTTCATCCAATAAATATATTTTAGATTCTTTGATGAGAGTATTTATACGCCTTGCGGGTAAATCATCAGTTAATTGTAATGTTTCTTTTTCTTTCGATATAGCGACTTGATTATAAGAATCTGAGATCGATAAAGATTCGTTATATATTTTACTCGCTATCGAATTTCTATAGTCACTAAATTTAAGTAATCTTTCAGAAGCATCCTTATTAACCGAAGATTCTTTTGAACTATACGTTAAACTAAAAGAAGTCTCTGTTTCTTTCTCTGTAACAGCTGTTATCTGATACAACCACGTAACATAAGGCTCGTTTAACGTAGCCGAATTGTACGTAATATCGGCTAAGTTATTATAATCCCACTCTATGCCATAGTAAGTTATGCTCATTATGCAATTTCAAATTCAAGCTGTTGTGTGTATTGAATATCCGAAGCACCTGTAAACGGAGTGCTGAAAACCAAACGATCAAGCATCGTTCCACCGGTAGCGGCATTAAACACACCTGCTTCAGTGATAGTTCCCAGAACAGCACCTTTAGCCCAAGAAGCAGTTAATGTGAAACTTTTACTACCCGCAGTCCAATTCCAAGTACCGGCTGCTCTGTAAGTTTCATTAGCAAGAGTTGTGTCACTTGCTGCAGCCGCTGTATCACCTGTTCCGAGAGCAATATAACCCATCGGATCAGGTCTATTATTCCCAGAGTTAATCATCGACGAAATTATGAAGTTAAAACCGGTGTTAACGATCATATTATGTTGTTCAAACACTTCAACGGTGCCATCATCGTGAGTTAAAATTGTTCTGGCAGTACCTTTTAAATTCAATTTAGTAGTCATATCTACTCCCGAAATATAAGTTATTGTAATTACCAAGCGGTTCGCAATCAATCTCCGCTCTGTTTGTGATATTATCATACTCAACCGAATAATCAAGTATTAATTTGTCACTCTTCTGGGTTATCATAACATTGAGATAATCCAAATATTTTCTATAAGTGAACTCAGATCTTAATGTGACACCATCACTTCGTTCTATCTCAATGGTATTATTCTCAATATAAACATTCATCCAAATAGAACCGCCGGCGTTGGAAAGTCCGATAAGTTTAAGTTTGTCTTTTGGAGTATTGGCGTTTAAGTAAACTTTAAATCTATATGAGAATGTTGTTGGTAAATCTACCAAATTATACTTTAGTTTCAATAGTTTGTATAGTAGCAAACCTTTATCGAATTTCCCATCTGAATACAAAACTTTATGTTCTACCGTTGGTATTATTTCTCCCGTTAAATCAGTAGTTGTATTATTAAACGGTAATCCAAGATAACCTCCGTACTCAGACTTATCTTTGGCTGTAGTAATAAGTAAATCAATCTTGCCACCTGTAGCGACAGCGTCTTGTTCATTCAACCACGAGGTAGATTGAGCTTCATCACTATCCCAAGTCCAATCTAAATCTTCCCAAGTTAGTCTCTGTCCATAGCGGAAGAACTCGACATCATACCAGTTTCTAGCAATGGTATCTTCCTCACCTGAAGTTGATTGTCTAGGTAAATGAATCGGAAAAAAATGTTCTGCATTATAATAGTTATCAGACATCGCTTTCGTATCACCAGGTGCACTCACTAACCCTTTAGTCACGCCGAACCATTCTGTTAAATTCTGATTGTAGCTTTCATCACTATTTACATAGTAATTTAACTTACCTTTAGCGTTATCGACTTTGAGCACAACGTTTCTGTTTTGCTTCAAGTTTTGTTTTATTTTACCGATAAGAGCGTTTTCGGAATAAATACCTTTTCTCGAAAGAGCTTTGATATAGAAGTATGTATTTTCATCGAGACCAGGGTTTAGCACCGTCTGATTGTTACCCATCGTTGTAAACAATGTTGTTCCAGAGTCCCAAGAACCACCTGTACGAACTTCGTAGCTCACATAATTTTCTTCCTCAGCTTGCCAGTCGAAACGCAGTGAATCGAGATTTGGTGTTATATAAAAACGTTTAACGTCTTTCGGAGCACTTAGAGAACCGTAAGCTATTGACGGATATTCGGAATATAATCCAGCAATATTAATAGCTTTAATCATAAATTTATAAGTGTTATCGTTATCAACGTTAGTGTAATAGAATTCATTAACACCTCTCGATATAGTCTCAGCGACAATATCAGCTGTGTCCCAATCTTCTCCCAGACGAATCTCATAATATTGCGCGTCCTCTGATAAATCCCAGCTCAATTTAATATTCTCTATGTTACCTTCAGCTACAAAGTTTTGTACTTTATCTGGATTCTCTGCGGCAACTTCGCTTACGTCAAACTCAAATATAGGAGCAGAATCGAAACTCGGGTACAAACCTAACGTTGTTTTCGGGAGAACTTTGAACTCATATAATCCAGATGGGTGATCAAATATCGTATCTCCATTTTCAACTAATCTTTTAGTCCAAGCTTCATTGTCACTATCTTTAAGTCTTGAATAAACTTCAAATTCACCTGTATAATACGGGTATTTATCCCAATCTAGATTAACTCCGATAATTAGAGAATTCTCCATCCGATCCGTATTAAACATTTCTTTAAAATTTACATCTAAGACTTGAGGTATGATTGAATAGTTAGGAAGAGCGTTATAGTAATCCGATTCGTCTTCTAACTGAACACCTGTGTCAGCTTCATCTTGTTTGAGTCTATGAATTTCGGTAGCGACTATTGTTATTTCATCTGGATTCCCTTGATTTTCTGAAATACTAACCACTCTGAACGGTTTAGGAGCACCGTAGATAGAATCCGTTCCAGATAGAGTGAATACGGCTTTTTCATAAACATCATCCGGTAGATAATTATCTAATTTAAGTTCGTTTACAGATCCGTATTCGTTATTGATTACTCCACAAGTAAAGACAGAATATGGAGTTTGTACATTAACTTCGTAGAGAGATCCGGCTTCGAGAAAAACCTTATCTCTCAAATATATAGTAGACCTATCTTCAGATATTGATTTAATTCTTCCTGATTGTGCATAATTCATATCAGGATCTGCAATTAAAATGGTATCAAACAGATTAATGTTTGTAGCCGCTCGATTCGTTGCAAAAGATACGGTCATCGTTTCTTTTAATGATGTTATCAGTTTAAAACGAGTTTTTCTTATGGCTTCGCTCTCTTTAATGCAACCTATAGCGTTAAAGTCATAAGGTATTCTACCGTAAGTTTCAATGTTAGCGGTTCCATAAGGTTCTGTAACTCGTCTTCTATCTTCTCTCCAATTCAAATCAGGGTTAAGGAATGTTACAGTAAATTCATTGTACCGATTAGATGGATCGCTAAACGTGTAATTGAATCCTCCACTCGTTATATTTGTCGGGTTGAATATTTGAACTGCTTGTTTTTTGTTATCTTCATAAAACAAACGAACTAATCCAAGACCATCTTCATAAATCACCGCATTAAATGTAGCTGCGATGTAATTAAGCATGTCAGGTCCTGACTGAGATTCGGTTATGAGATAGTTGAATGTGTAACGAGGTTCTGTCCCACCTCTACCATCGTCAACTAATTCATCACAATATCTACCCGCTTCGTAAAAGTCCCATTTATCAGCTGT
>Ga0326513_10004099_pt1 | contig 10480 bp, 6 predicted proteins | sample 2_2465_0518_D_FD_203654 | JGI IMG/M metagenome (GOLD analysis project Ga0326513, IMG submission 203654) | Bovine rumen microbial communities from UC Davis, California, United States - 2_2465_0518 | ecosystem: Host-associated > Mammals > Digestive system > Stomach > Rumen | place: USA: California... | reverse complement strand
TCATTTCCATAGTGAATACCTCTCCTTTTCACTGAATGCGGATTTGCTGTTTCTAAGAGTAAGTTTTTGCTGTTTTGATCTGTTCTTTTCTTTGTTGTATATAGATTACTAAAAGCGGTCAAAATATTCAATTGATTGAATTGTTGTATATATTGCAAAAGTTGCGGTCATGAATTATCCTGCTGCAGCTCCGCGAGAGAGAAGGTCTCCCGGTATTCCTTGGGCGACATCCCGTACGCCTTGCGAAAGGCCCTGAAAAAACTCGGATAGTCCTTAAAGCCGTAAGTGAGGCAGACCTCGCTGATCTTCTCGTTCATCATGATGGCGTCGCGGCAGGCTGCGAGCCTCTTGCGCAGCAGGTACTGGTGAACCGAAATGCCGAGATGTTCCTTAAAAGTATGGGAAATATGGTATTTGCTGACAAAGAAATGCTCGGCGAGGCTGTCGAGGGAGATGTCCTCCTCGAGATTCTCGTCGATATAGGCCATTACCTGCTCGTGCAGGCGGCTGGCCGCTTTGCGCGAAGAGGGATTGACCTTGTCGTAGACGGTCCTGCACAGAAGCAGCAGAAGATCCTCTACCCGGATCTCAATGACCGCTTCCCTTGCGAAGTGGCTCCCGTGGATTTCTTCGAGAAGCTGAAGCGCTTTGGAGAGGATCGCGTTGAAGGAGACCGGATCATTGTGAAAGATGTGAAGATGCCGGTCCCTGCGCATATAGTTAAGAAGAAAAGCGAAGTCAGGGAAATGCTCCGCGAGCTGCTGCGCGAAATCGGAACTGATCCAGAAGACAAACCGCCTGTAGGGGAGCTGCGTGTTCACGACGAAAGCCCGGTGCATAGTTTCAGGAGGAACAATGACGAAGTCGCCGCTCCGAAGGGCCTGCCTGCGGTCGCCAATCTCAAATTCGACATCTCCTTCCATATAGAAGTAGAACTCATAATAGTCATGGGAATGCAGGTCGACATTGTAGTGCCCTGTATCGCTGTAGTAGTAGATCTCGAAGTCCTGCGACAGCATATACTGCCTGTGGGTAAAGGGTGTCTGGATCCTGGATTTCATGGAGGTCTCCTTACTGAACAATAGGCTGCGGCGTATTCACTGTTTTGCCTCGGGCACCGGCAGCATGATATCAAGATTGAAGATCTCACCCTCCGTGTGCGCGTGCATTACACCGTCAAATTCGTCGACGATCCGCTGCATGCTCTTCATGCCGAATCCGTGCGCCTCCCCATCTTTATTGGTGACGGGAAGACCCGATGAAAAAGTGATGGGACCGCTGAAATAGTTCCAGATATGGATGGAGGCGGAGTCGCCGAAGGCGCGGATACTGATGTCGATGAGCCGCTTTTCGGGATCCTCAATGCCTGATACGCTCTCCATGGCATTGTCAATGGCATTTGCGAACAGAAAGTACAGCTTCATCCCGTCAAAAAACTTCAGACAGTCCGCGTAAGCGACGCACTGCAGATCGATCCTGTTCTGCCTGCAGAGGTCGTCCATGTTTCGCAGAAGGATGTCCAGCGCGTCGTTTCCGGTCTTGGCAGTGGGAGAGATGCTGTCCACCGCGGCCTTTACCCTGGAGATATCGGGGATGTCCACCTGCTTTTGGGAGGCCAGCTTCTCGATCCGGTCCATCAGATGACGCAGGTCGTGGATCCAGTGCTTGATCATACCGGCGTTGACGGACCACTGCTCATATTGCTTTTTTGACTCCGAGAAGAGCTGGGCAGTCAGGAGACGCTCTGTATCCGCCTGCTGCCATTTGGTGACCGTGAACTGGATGATCAGCGCGAAGATGCAGCACAGGATCGCATAAAAGCAGGCCGCGATCTCGAAATAAACATCACCGGCAGCATGATCCACCACCAGCCTGTTTACGCCGATGCAGGTAAAGACGATCACCAGGGAGAGCAGCTGCAGATGAAGATTTGACTTTGCGTTGGTGCGATGTCTTCCGAAGATCATGAAGATGACCAGATAGACATAACTGAAGACGAGGATCTCGAACACTGCGTGCATTGTGACGCTCTGCGCCTCGATCCACTTGACCATTGGGACAAGGCCCAGGAGGATCGTGAACTTGTTCGCGATGTGCTGCGCGGCAAATCCTGCGACGCAGGCCGAAGTCAGCGTGAAAATGTCTTCCTCATAAGAAAAGCAGACTGCGGCGATGCAGCCGGCCATCGCGGCAAAAAACCACAGAAAGCGCGGAAAACCTGCCAGGGCGGGAATCCCGGTGACTGTTCCGAGGACGAGAAGGGCCAGCCCCGAAGCGATATAACGGGCTGCGAAATTGTTCCTCTTTTTATAGGGCCTCAGAAAAAGGGCTTCCGCGATCATGATCTCAATTAAATAAGCTGCGGCGTTGAGATCGGGCCGCAGCTGCAGTATTGTCGGTGCCATTCAGCCTCCCAGATATTCGTTAAGCCTGGTCATAAATTCTTTCTTGCGGGAGCGCCCGATCCGGATCCGCTCCGAACCTACGCTCACTTCGTCGCCGTAAAGGCCGTCCACATACCTCAGATTTACCAGTACAGAAGCGCTGCACCTGGCAAAATCCTGTCCGGCAAGCTGCTCTTCCTTCTCCTTGAGGCCGCCGTAAGCGGTGATCACTTCATTTTCTGTGTGGTACATAAGATCATGGCCCATGACCTCGATATAGCGGATATCCGCCGAAGATACCACGCGCAGGCCGTCTTTGACCCGGATCTTGACCGGTACGCCGCTGCGGTTTGCGAGAATGCGCAGCGCCTTGTCCAGCTTGACGGAAAGAGAGCGGTAGTTGATGGGCTTTATACAGTAATCAATAGCGTCCACGTCGTAACCGCTGGGCGCGTACTGGGGCATATTAGTAATAAAGAAGAGCATGGCCATGCTTCCCTTGGCGCGCAGCTTCCGGGCGGCTTCGATCCCGTTCATCCAGCCGTCTCCAAGCTCCACGTCCATAAAGACCAGGTCGTAGAGACCTTGTACACTTGCCAGAAAAGCCTCCGCCCTGCCGAAATTCCTGATCTTAAAGCTGCAGCCGTGCTCCTCGCCGTAGCGCTCCAGGCACTGGACCAGATATTGGGAATACTCCGGATCATCTTCTATGATCGCTGAAAGATATTGTTTCATTTCTTAACCTCTTCATGTCTTGTAAAGACATCACTCCTATATATTACCACAACTGCCGCCACGACTCACCCATCTTGGCGAAATGTAAATTATGTTGTCAGAAATGCAGTTTATTCCGTGTCTGTTGAAAGTCGGGAAGCCGTATGTTAGAATTTGGGCTAAGAGTAAGAATAGCTGTAAGATCTGTAACTGATGTAATTAACCAATGCAGGAGGAAAAGTATGAGGGAATTCATACAAATAAACCGGGACTGGCATTTCACCGGGCCCGACGGAGCGATAACTGCAGTGGACCTGCCGCACACCTGGAACGCCATCGACGGACAGGACGGCGGAAACGACTACTGGAGGGGCACCTGCCTGTACGAGAAGGATTTCACAAAGCCGCAGTTCGCCGCGGATGAGCGCATCTACCTTGAGTTCAGAGGAGTCAACGCTTCTGCCAAAGCAGAGCTGAACGGCACTGAGATCGGCACGCACGACGGCGGATACTCCACTTTCCGCTGGGATATCACGGATTTCCTCGCGGATGAGAATCATCTCAAAGTGTGGGCGGACAACAGCAGGAACGACAGGGTATATCCCCAGAAAGCAGATTTTACTTTTTACGGCGGAATCTACAGAGACGTCTTCCTGATCAGGGTGAATGAAAAGCACTTTGACATGGACCACTTCGGAGGCCCCGGCATCAAGGTGACGGCAAGGCCCACAGAAGGGTATACCCGAGGAGAGGTCCGCGTGGAGACATATACAAACTGTGAGGATGGAGAAGTCACAGTTCGGATCCTGGACGCGGACGGAGAATGCGTCGCACAAGGAAACGGAAAGGACGCTCAGATGCGCATCGAAAACGCAAGGATGTGGAACGGCGTCAAAGACCCTTATCTCTACACCGCGCAGGCGGTCCTCACAGTGGACGGAAAAAAAGTTGACAGTGTAGAGACCAGATTCGGCGTGCGTGATTTTGCCACTGATCCAAAGAACGGATTCTACCTCAACGGCAAAAGATACCCGCTCCATGGCGTATCCCGCCACCAGGACCGCAAGGGTATCGGCAACGCATTGACGAAAGAAATGCACCTCGAGGACATGGACATGATCTGCGAGATGGGCGTCAACACGGTGCGTCTCGCTCATTACCAGCACGACCAGTACTTCTACGACCTGTGTGACGAGCGCGGCATGGTGGTCTGGGCAGAGATTCCCTATATCTCCGAACATATGCCGAACGGCCGGGAGAACACGATCTCCCAGATGAAGGAACTGATCGTACAGAATTACAATCACGCTTCCATCGTCTGCTGGGGCGTCTCCAATGAGATCACGATCTCCACAAAGGACAACGCCGATATGCTGGACAACCATCGCGTGCTAAATGATCTGTGCCACGAGATGGACAAGACAAGATTTACGACGCTGGCCTGCTACGCCATGTGCGGCCCCTTTAACAAGGTCGCCCATATCACTGATGTAGTAAGCTGGAACCTGTACCTGGGCTGGTACGTGCCGGGCTTTAAGCTCAACGACCTGTGGATCGACTTCTTCCACAAGGTCTATCCGAACAGGTGCCTCGGCTACTCTGAGTACGGCGCGGAGGCGATGACGACACTGCATTCCGCAAAGCCCCGACGCGGAGACCAGACGGAAGAGTATCAGGCGCTTTATCACGAATATCTGCTGGAGTGCTTTAAAAAGCGCCCCTTCATGTGGTCCACCCACGTGTGGAACATGTTCGACTTCGCGGCGGACGCCCGCGACCAGGGCGGCGAGCCCGGAATGAACCACAAAGGTCTGGTCACTTTCGACCGGAAGACTAAAAAAGACAGTTTCTACCTCTACAAAGCCTGGTGGAATGAGAATGATCCTTTCGTCCATATCTGCTCCAAGCGCTTTGTGGACAGGGCAGAAGCCAAAACAGAGATCAAGGTCTATTCGAACCAGAAATCCGTTACGCTTTACTGCGACGGCAAAGAGATCGGCACAAAAACGGGCAGCCATGTATTTACATTCAGTGTACCGATCAGCGGAAAGCACGAGATCCGCGCCGTGAGCGGAGAGTGCGCGGACACGGCAGTATTTTGCAAAGTTGACAAGCCCAATCCCGACTACAAGCTCAAGGGAAAGAGCTCCAACAGCGCGAACTGGGTATAAGCCGGATTTTAAAGTTTTATCGCGGCAAGTCACAATAAAACAACAAATAGGGAGGAAAATAACATGAACAAAAAGCCCAGAGTAGGTCTTTGGCGCGTTCTGACGATCCTGTTCGCAGTTCTCTGCATCGGATCCATCGTAGGCAATCATTTTGCTAATCAGTATGCGACGACCATCAACGTAGCCCTTGGCACTTCATTCTCCAAGATCCAGGGATTTGATGAGAACGCCAAGTATTTCGAGAGCGACTTCGAGAGCGAAGACGCCCGCTGGGAATATGAGCGCGAGCTCTGCGCGCAGGTAGAAGCCGAGGGCGCGGCGCTCCTTAAGAACGACAATCAGGCACTTCCGCTGGCAGGCGGATCCAAGGTATCCCTTTTCGCCAGAGGCAGCGTAGAGCTGATGTACGGCGGAACCGGTTCCGGTTCTGTGGATACAAGCCAGGCTCCCAGCCTCAAGGACGCCCTCACCCAGGAAGGCATCGAGATCAACCAGGGCCTTTGGGACTGGTACACATCCACTTCCGAGAAGTACGGCCGCAAGACTCCCGCTTCCATCTCTGACGCGCTGGTGGCAAACACTCAGTACGGCGTGAACGAGGCCCCCTGGGCAGAGGTCGAGAGCGCAAACAGCTCCACATTCGCTGAGTACGGCGATGCGGCGATCGTAGTTCTGTCCAGATCCGGCGGCGAAGGCGCGGACCTTCCTGACGGCGATGACAGCGTATCCCTCGTAACAACAACAGAGGCTAAGAGCGCAGTAGGCGACAATAAAGGCGGCGAGGAGAGTTCTGAAGGCCCCAAGACTGCCGACGTACACTATGGCATGGGCACAGAGGGCGACGGCGATTACCTCGCTCTTTCCCAGGAAGAGAAAGACATGCTGGCAGGCCTCAAGGCTCTCAAGGATGCCGGCACCTTCAAGAAGATCGTAGTCCTTCTCAACACTTCCAACGCGATCGAACTCGATTTCCTTAATCCCGAGATCTGCGGCGTTGATTACGGCATTGACTCCTGCATGTGGATCGGCGACGTGGGACAGACCGGTGCGATCGGCGTAGGACGCCTCCTTTCCGGTACAGCCAACCCCTCCGGTTCTCTCGTTGACACTTACTGGTATGACAACATGAAGAACCCCGCAGTCGTGAACTTCTACACAGTTCCTTACGCAGGCGCAGAGAGCTATGGCCTGGCCCTCGAAGGCGCTGATGTACAGGGCATGTACAGCGTTTACCAGGAAGGCATTTATCTCGGATACCGCTATCCCGAGACCAGATACGAAGACGTCGTTATGGGCACTGCAAACGCAGGCGACTTCAACTACAACACAACTGTTGCTTATCCCTTCGGCTACGGCCTGAGCTACACCACCTTTGAGATGAGCGGCTTCCAGGTAAAAGAGAATGCGGACAGCTTCGACGTTACTGTAAACGTAAAGAACACCGGCAGCGCGGCAGGCAAGAAGACCGTTCAGGTCTACTTCCAGTCCCCTTACACCGATTATGACAAGCAGAACGGTATCGAGAAGGCTTCCGTTGAGCTCTGCGGATTCGGCAAAACACAGATCCTCGAGCCCGGTGCCTCCGAGACTGTCACAGTTAATGTTCCTAAGAGAGAACTGAGAACTTACGACGCAAACGGCGCTAAGACTTATATTCTGGATGCCGGCGACTATTACTTCACTGCTGCTATGGGTTCCCACGAGGCGGTCAACAATATTTTGGCAGCTAAGGGCTTCACAACTGAGAACGGCATGGACACAGAAGGAAATCAGGCGATGGTCTACAAGTGGACAAACGCAGCGCTTGATACGACAACCTATGCGAAGTCCGAGGCTACAGGCGCAGAGATCACAAACCTCTTCGACGAGTCCGATCCCAACAAGAGCAGCCTTACACCCGGCAATGTTACATTCCTTAGCAGAAGCGACTGGGAGGGCACATTCCCGACACAGCGCGCGCAGCTGACTATGAACGATGCTCTGGCAGCAGCTCTGCAGTTCACACAGTACAAAGCAGAAGAGCACGCTGATACCCCCATGCCCACACTGGCATCCGGCGGAAATATGACAATCTCCGAGATGATCGGAGCAGATTACAATGACGCGCGCTGGGAGACCCTGCTCGACCAGCTGACATTCCAGGAAATGGTGACCACCATCACACTCGGCTTCCACAATACCGCAGCCTGCGAGAGCGTCTCCAAGGCGGCAACCAAGGACGAGAACGGCCCTCAGGGTCTGACCGCTTCCCTGGTCGGCGGCAAGTCCGCAATGTGCTATACATCCGAGGATGTCATGGCAGCAACAATGAACCTTGAACTTATGGAAGATGTCGGCCGCTGCATCGGCAACGACTGCCTGGATATGGGCTATTCCGGACTCTACGGCCCCGGCATCAACATGCACAGAACTCCTTATTCCGGACGTAACTTCGAGTATTATTCCGAGGATCCCTTCGTGGCAGGCGCGATCTGCACGGCAGAGACCAAGGGCATCCAGTCCAAGGGCGTATATGTTTACCTCAAGCACGTAGCTCTGAACGATTCCGAGTCTTCAAGACGCGGCGTCAACACATGGCTCACTGAGCAGACAGCTCGTGAGATCTATCTCGAGGTCGCGGACCGCGCGATCATCGACGGCGGCGCATGGTGCGTCATGAGCGGCTTCAACCGCTGGGGCGCTCAGTGGTGCGGCGAGAACTACAACCTGCAGACAGCTTACCTGCGCGGCGAGTGCGGCATGCGCGGCATGTCCATCACTGACTTCTCAGGTCTTAGCAACTACATGGATGTGGCGGACGGTCTGATCGGCGGATCCGATATCTGGGACAGCCCGATGCCCATGATCCACACCAACATCGCAGGCGGCTATGCTGCCGATCCTTATATGGTCACACAGATGAGAGAGGCTATGCACAACATCCTCTACACTGTAGTCAACTCCAACGCTATGAACGGATGGACTGCTGAGACACGCATTGTTCCCAACACACCTTGGTGGCAGCTGGCGATCTACGCTCTGATCGCAGTCACAGCGCTCCTGACGCTCGGCAGCGGATACATGCTCTTTAAGAATAAGAAGCTTGCAAAGGAACAGAACGCTTAAACCAGTTAGTCAAGGGGACTGTCCCTTCTGACTCTCTGCCTCCATACACTTTTCGCAAACGCGGCCGGTGAGCCTGTCCGCCCCGGCCGCATATTTCAGAACAGGGGGACATAATGAACGATAATCAGCAGCAGTCCGGGACAACGCTGAACCGGGCAAAGCCTTATCAGCTTGCGCTGTTCCCTTTGAACAACGGCGCAACAAATGTTTACTATGTTTTGATCCTCACTTATATCGCCACCTTCGGCAATACCGTGTTGGGGATCGCGACAGTATTCGCGTCCTTCATGGTCACCGGCATGCGCGTCTTCGACGCGATCACCGACCCGATCATCGGCGCACTCATGGACAAAACAAACGGAAGGTTCGGAAAATTCCGTCCCTTCATGGTCATCGGATCTGTCATCATGGCGGTTTCCGTGGTCTGCCTCTATATTTTGACTCCCTTCGTGCCGGAGAGCATGATGGGACTTCGCTATGCGCTCTTTATTCTTCTCTACGCGGTATGGGTCATCGGATACACCTTCCAGACCTCTGTCACGAGAGCGGCGCAGGCGGTTCTGACGAATGATCCGAAACAGAGACCTCTGTTTACGATCTTCAATACGATCGGTTCACTGGCTGGTATGGGACTTATGCAGTTCATCGGACCGATCCTCGCGAGGGACAACATCTTCGGCGATTACAACAGAAGCTGGTTCGCAGCGATCACACCTATCGGTATCTGCATCTCCGTGCTGCTTACCATCCTCGCGATCATTGGAATCTGGGAGAAAGACCAGCCCAAGTATTTCGGTCTTGGCGGCGGCAAACAGCAGAAGGTAAAGGTGTCCGAGTACATCGAGATCATCAAAGCCAACAAGCCTCTGCAGAGGCTGATGGTGGCCGGCGGCGCCTGCAAACTGGCCCTGTCTATCGCTACCAACATCACAGTCCTGATCATGCTTTACTCCTGCATGATGGGAGACTACGACGGACTCTACATGCCTATGATGGTAGTGGGCTACATATTTGCGGTTCCGTTCTTCGCGCTCACCGTGCGGACTTCCCAGAAGAAAGGCCAGAAAGCATCCCTGATGCGCTATGTGGCGGTCGCTTTCGTCTGCTACATCGGCGTGCTGGCGCTGCTCCTTCTGTGGAATCCCAATACTTCAATGCATATGCAGATCATGCATGACGGCAAGTTCGCTCTGAACTTCTACACCATTGCATTCATTCTGTGCTTCGGTATCGGTTACGGCGCCTATTACGCTACGGCCGACATGCCGATCCCCATGGTCGCCGACTGCGCGGACTATGAGACCTACCGCTCCGGCAAGTTCATTCCCGGTATCATGGGAACACTGTTCTCACTGGTGGACAAGCTGGTATCCAGCCTTTCCGCTACCGTAGTCGGTATTGCAGTCACGATCATCGGACTGGACGCGCTGCCTACAAAGGCGACGCCTTACACAGACGGCATGAATGTCGTAGTCATCATTCTGTTCTGCATCGTTCCGATGTGCGCATGGGCCCTGACTCTGTGGTCTATGACAGGATATGAACTTGACGGCGAGAGAGTTAAGGAGATTCAGGAAGTAAACGGCAAGCGCCGCGAGGCGATCGCGCAGGGTATGACGATCGAAGAGGCGATGGAGCAGTATCCGTCGAGATGAAGCAGGATTTCTTTGAAACCTGAGCGGTTGGGCACAGGAGACCGGAAATCCATTTCATACACAAGAAATTTTACACAATTAAATGGACGAACATGCTAAATTGGGTATAGCCGGCAAGATATTGACGGTTATACCCAATTTTAGTGAATGGTAATTGATATCATGATATATTATGAACAGAATGACGTTTTGGCTATTTTTTGACCGGCAAAAGATCGAAATAGCTGTGTATAGGATGGACAAGAAGCAAATTTGTGCCTAAATGCCTTCAAACTGCCGGCAGCCACCAGAAGAAACCAGGCCGCCGCAAAGCGAAAGTACCACCAAACAAATTCAGGAGAAACCGCATGTACATAATCTTTGACATGGACGGCGTCATCGCCGATTCCGAAGCTGTTTATTTGGCCGGATATCTTCACGCCGCGGAGCAATATGATCTTCCCATAGAGGA
>Ga0326513_10004098_pt1 | contig 10480 bp, 11 predicted proteins | sample 2_2465_0518_D_FD_203654 | JGI IMG/M metagenome (GOLD analysis project Ga0326513, IMG submission 203654) | Bovine rumen microbial communities from UC Davis, California, United States - 2_2465_0518 | ecosystem: Host-associated > Mammals > Digestive system > Stomach > Rumen | place: USA... | reverse complement strand
CCAACAGATGCTTTGGGAGAAGCAATGAACGTCTGAAAGTCTATGATGAGTTGAAGAGACATGGCTATATCGTCATCAAAGGAACACGTACCGTCTATTACTCTCAGGATATGAGACGTATCGTTCATGTGGAGTCCTACGCAAAAGCCCTCGGACTGAAGTTTGAGGCATGGGAATCAGAATAGTTGTTGTTTAACCATATAAACATTGTAGTAAAATGAAACTTAAAGGTAAGATTACCGTTGTGATTCCTGCCAAGTCGGGAACGACGGACAAGGGTGACTGGCAGAGCCAGCAGTATGTATTGGAAACCATCGAGGAGTATCCCAAGAAAATGCTCTTTGAAGTTTTCGGTGAGAGCAAGATCAAGGAGTTCGACATCAAGCAGGATGAGGTGTTGACCGTTTCCTTCGATCCGAAAGTGGACGAGAAAGATGGTCACTACTACGGCAAGAACCGTGCATACGCTGTGTCGAGAGACTGATTCCTTCATGACAGACAGGTGGCTTTCGGGCTGCCTGTCTTCGTTTTGGTGTCTGTCGAGGCTCTAATTTCATATATGAATTGATATATTTGAAATATTTTCGTTTGAAATATTAAATTTCTGATATATTTTGTTGGTGTTTGGTATTTTTTTGCTACCTTTGCACCCGGTTTTCGGCAGTCGGAGTGCTAGACTGCATTACGGAGACCAGAATAAAGAGCGTTGAAGAGAGCCTGGTGTGCCGAAATCTGGAAAATTTCACCATACATCGAAACGGCTTCGTAAATGACTCACGTTTGGCTTTGTCTGCCTAAGGGATTGTATGCATTCCCGTATGCAGGCAATAGGATATAACGGCGTGGACTGTTTATGTGCTGCATTTCGATAGGTATTTTCCAGAACCTTAGGCACTCGCAGCGGATAAAGTCCATGCCGTTTCGCTATTTCATCAGGTAATATACATCATTCACGCTTTGTCCGCAGTTCCGTTCCTCTGTGACGGGCTGCGGGCTTTGAAAAGAAAGTATAGAAAATAGTATATAGGATTATGAGTTTTACATCAGTCATGACGTTCCTGTGCGTCGCTTACATATTTGTCTACGCGGGAATGATCGCATACGACCTCTTCCTCTCCAAGGAGGCTGTAGACATAACTCCGAAGGTAGAGGAGCAGGAGATTGATATCAGTGACGAGGCAAAGACCTTCCATCCCGTGATGATAGAGAAGGATGGTAAGGAGAAGATTCTGGTCGCTTCCATAGCCTCGGAACTGTCGAGGTTGAGCGGCGGCATCGAGATGGATGACCTGGTTCCCATGCTGAATGAACTGGCTGAAAAGGGTAGGGACAGTGCCCTCGGAGGCCTTGTCAATGATTGGAATGAATATGAGCAGGCAGCTTGATGGCTCCTTCATAGATATCAACCATAAACTTTAATTTGGCCCCGTGCGTTTGTGGGCGTTTTCCGGCTTTTGCAGCAGACCGGGCCTCGGTGTGAATCCAGGCTTCGATTCGGGAGAATCATGCTGCACCCACTTGTAACTTTAATTTGTAATATGCAGGTTTTTTCCATATGGAAAATTAAAATGTTACAATTTATCAAATCAACCGTTGCCTTCATTGGCGTTAAATTCTATTCTGCTGCAAACAAAGTAATTAGCAGCCCCAGTATTCAGAAATCAGTTGCCGCATTCTGGTTAGGCTTCTACGCCGTCAGTGATGCTATGGCTTCCAGCAAGGGTGCTGGCGGTTTCTCGAAAGCTACCACTGAGATCCAGTCTTACGAGACTCCCGTGTCGAACCTGATGAAGGCCATCGCTGCCGTCATCGTGCTTGTTGGCGCATTCAACGTGTATTTCAAGATGCAGAATGGAGACCAGGACGTGAAGAAGACCGTCATGATGACTATTGGCGGATGCGTGGCATTCATCGCCATGTCGGAGGCCCTTCCCATGTTCTTCAAGTAAAAGGAACCCCAATTGTTGTTGGGGGAAGGTGTCCTGTCTCATTGATAGGCACCTCCTCCTTTTAATTTGAGCTTTATTTATGGAAACAAACTATGTTGGAAGTCCTGTGTTCAAAGGACTTCAGAGACCTCTTGAGTTTATGGGAATACGTGGACGGTTCCTGACCTTCGCGGCTATGGCCATCGGATTCTCTTTCGTGGGTTTCATCGTTTTCTCCATTATGATGGGAAAACTGGCCGGGTTCGTGGCGATGATAGTCATGGCTTTGACCGGCCTGATCATCATCTACGTGAAGCAGCGTGGCGGACTTCATAACAAGAAGAGATACAAGGGCGTCTTCGTCTATCGCGAACTGTATGTACATTAATCAACCGATATGATTGGAAAGAAAAAACCGCTGGACGGTCTGTTTGCTCAGCTGCAGGATATCAAGGATGACAATGGAAACCTGCTGAACACGGTTCTCTTCTCGGAAAAGGGTGACTGTTCTGTTATCATAGAGATAGAGAACCCCGTCCAGCAGTATTGTACCGATGCTGAGCAGTACATGAACTTTACGGATGTGCTGAACAATATCGTCCAGACCTTGGGCGAGGGCTATGCCCTCCAGAAGCAGGACATCTTCTGCAAGCAGCTCTATCACCATGAACTGACGGAGGACATGACCTATCTGATGAAGTCCTATTTCAAGCACTTCGAGGGGCGTCCGTACACAGAGATACAGACCTATATTATTATTACGCAGGAGGCTGTCAAGAGTACCTTCGTCAAATATGACCCGAAGATGTGGGCTGAGTTCCATGTGAAGGTCAGCAAAGTCGTGGACATTCTGAAGGAAAGGAATGTGTGGTACCACAAGCTCAGCAGGGATGAGGTGGATGAATACCTTCACCGTTTCATGGCCTTCCAGTTCAGAAAAGGAGCGTTCCCCATGCGGAACTTCAAAAGCACGGATGAATACCTGAACCTCGGTGACCATGTGGTGAAGTCCGTCAACCTGGTGGATGTGGATATCATCAACCTACCCACCTATATGCGTCCGTATCTGTCTGTGCCTGTCAACGGCTATGACATCGCCACTGACCTGCTGGGATTCCTGACTTCCATCCCTGATGCGGACTGTGTGGTCTATAACCAGGTGCTGCAGATTCCAGCCCAGCGCAAGCTGCTGAGAAAGCTTCAGAGCAAGTCGAAGCGTCACGGCTCCATGCCTGACCCCTCAAACAAGATTGCCAAGGCAGACATCGATGCCGTTCTGGATCTCATAGCCAAGGACAACAAGCTCCTTGTCAACACGAACTTCAACATCCTTGTGAGCTGTGCCTTTGATAAGCTGACTCCTGTATCATCGTATATGGAGGCCAAACTTTATGAGTGCGGCATCTCCCCGTCGGACACGGCTTATAACCAGCTGGAGCTGTTCGAGAACTCCTTTCCGGGCAATGCCTACCGTTTCAATGAGGATTATGACCTCTTCATGACGCTGGCAGACACGGCTCTGTGCCTGTTCTACAAAGAGCACATGAAGCATTCGGAGAAGACACCCCTGAAACATTTCTGTACGGACAGGCAGGGTGTGCCGGTGGCTATCGATATCACAGGTAAGACTGGTGAGGATAAGAAGACGGATAACTCCAACCTGTTTTGCCTCGGTTCTTCTGGTACGGGAAAATCCTTCAATATGAACACGATCCTCTTGCAGCTGACAGAGCAGGATACGGACGTGGTGATTGTGGATACGGGTGACTCCTATGAAATGCTCTGCCTGATCTATGGCGGTACGTATATCACCTATTCCAAGGAACATCCTATCTCCATGAACCCCTTCAAGATAACTGAGGAAGAGTATAACGAGAACTTCGGTGAGAAAAAGAACTTCCTGAAGTCCCTTATTTTCCTTATCTACAAGGGGCAGGAGGAACCGACGAAGATTGAGGACAGAATCATCAACCAGACCATCGTGGAATACTATGAGGAGTATTTCCATCCTTTCACGGGCTATACGCAGGAAGAACGTGAACAGCTCCGTGAGCGTCTGATGCTGGAGGATAAGAAGAATGGTGAATACCAGAAATATGAGCAGAAACTCGAAGAGAAATACAGTGATGACTACCGTATTGATGAGTTGGAGAATAATACCGGAATTCAGGGTGGCAAGGTGTCTGATACCGATGCTGACGATGATGACCTGACCTTTACTGAAGAGGAGATAGAACACCATGAGAAGGTAAAGCGTCAGGTGGAGAAACTGCATGCTCTGATTCATGACGAGGCTGCCTCAGACGGTGAGAAGGCTTCAGCCAACAACCAGTTGATGCGTCTGATGCCTGAACTGATTGAGGGTAAGTACCTCAAACGTCTGGACAAGAAGATTGAGAGGATGGAGGCTCAGCGTAAGAAGATGAAGGTGAAGTCTCTTTCCTTCAATACCTTCTATGAGTATATGATGGAGCGTATTCCGCAGATTACCTCTGAGAAGAAGATCCACTTCGACATCAATAACTTCTCGTCGATCCTGGAGCCGTTCTACCGTGGCGGTGAGATGGAATACACGCTGAACAACGATGTTGACAGCTCCCTGTTCGATGCCAAGTTCATCGTCTTCGAGATTGACAAGATCAAGGATGACCCGACTCTTTTCCCGATTGTCGTGCTTATCATCATGGACGTGTTCCTGCAGAAGATGCGAATCAAGAAAGGCCGTAAGGCCCTGATTATCGAGGAGGCTTGGAAGGCCATCTCCTCGCCGACAATGGCAGAGTATATCAAGTACCTCTATAAGACGGTGCGTAAGTTCAACGGTATCGCTGGTGTCGTGACGCAGGAACTGAACGACGTGATTGACTCGCCCATCGTGAAGGAGGCCATTATCTCCAACTCGGATGTCAAGATTCTGATGGATCAGTCGAAGTTCAAGGACAAGTATGACGAGGTGGCCAAGGTGATGGGTCTGACGGACACGCAGCGTCGCCAGATATTCACCATCAACTCCCTGAACAACCATGATGGCAGACCTTATTTCAAGGAAACCTGGATCTGCCGTGGCCATGACTCGGATGTCTATGGTGTGGAGGTGCCGCCGGAGATGTGCTGGGCATTCACGACGGAACGTTCTGAGAAGGAGGCCGTCAGGCTGTATGTCCGTCATTATGACAACGACGGCCAGAGGGCTATTCGTCAGATGGAGGAAGACCGCAAGGGCCTGGGTGTCAGCATGCGTGACTTTGCAAATATGGTTAATGAACATAAATCAGTCGTAAGTTTATGGGAAAGTTAAAGTGCTTTTGTTTAGTTGTTGCCTTGCTGGCGGTATCGTCGGCAAAGGCGTATGTGAAGATTGCCATTGACCCTTGGGCAATCGCTCAGGTGACGGAGAACACCACGTCACAGACTCTGATTGAGAACCAACATAATACAAGGGTGGACTCCATTAATGCCAAGCAGCAGAAAATCATGCAGTACACGGTAGCAATGCAGACAATGAAGGAACTGTATGTGATGTCTATGCAGAACGTCACGGGCTTTGGTGAGGAGACCAAGTATTATGCAGAGATATTCTCAGCTACAGTGGATATCTTCAAGAACGTGCCTGTTGTGCTGGAGTATATCAACAGCAATCCTGTAAAAAACTATATCCTCTGTGCTAATGAGATGACAGACATCGTGGCTGAGACGCAGGGACTGGTTGCTGACTTCATCAATATCGTGAATAATGCGAAGATTGATTTCCCTGGTGATTCGTCCATAACGAAACATTTCCCTTTGGATAGCAAGAAAAGTGACGGCTATAACTTCCTTGACCGCTATGAGCGTCTGACGCTGGCCAACAAGATATACTCGCGTCTGCTGCAGATCAAGTACAAGATGGAGGCGATGGCAATGACCTGCCAGTTCTGTAACGGTATTAGTGAAGTCCTCTTTGCCATCGATCCTGAGTCATGGGCTGCTTACTTTACTGGAAAAAATGTCGTTGAGGGACTTGTTAATGATTGGAATAACCTGGGGGTATGAGAAGATTTGTTATTATAATCGTGGCAATGGCTCTTTGGATTCCAAGATGTCATGCCATTGAATATCCAAAGAACACGCCGCTTATAGAGGCTCTGATTGAACTTCATAAGGACATGAAGAGAGCCGAGGATAAGGCGGTGGAGAACATTGCTATTAGCTATGGCGAGCAGTCTGCCGTCACGAAGAAGACGGTCGATTTCAATGATGTGAAGACGACGCTTAACACCAAACTGAACAACGCCTATTCGTATGTCCTGCTGGCAGCAGCCCTTAGTGGGACGGCCAACAGTCTGTACAAACTTATTAATGCGTATTCGGACTTTACTTCTTCTATGGCTTCGACCGTGACAACCAAGCCGATGGTGGGGTGGTACTATACTGAGGCAATGTTTGCTTGTGAACGGGAGATCAAGAATATCAAGACACTATACACTTCTATGACAGCCAGCGGACTGAATATCATGAAGGCCTCGATGGACGAGAAACTGAACATGATTTTCCAGATCAAGGCGAGCATTGACAGTATGCTCCGTATCATCGATGATGCGAACTTCTGGTGCAGTTGTGTAGCTATCGGCGGTTTTGCCCATGACTATATCTGGGACATCCTTAACAGTGATGTGACCAATAAGATTGCTGAAGGTTTGATTACTAAATGGAATGCGATATGAAGACAAAAATGATGATGTTGGCCTTGCTGATGTTCGTGCCGTTAGCAGGATTCGCACAATATCCGGAGATACAGCACGACAAACAGAAGGAAAAACAGTGGCGTTCGATGGAGAACGGCCCTTGGGATTTTTCCCCTCAGTGGTATTATTATCTTTTTCACAAGAACTACAGCGGGGCATCACTCAGTTGGAAATGGCGTGGCTTCCATAGTAGCTTGGGGGTTGACTTCGATGAGAGTGACTCGAATGTGAAGCGTATCATGCCTGTGCGCGTAATCGAGGAAGAGACACAACGGCAGAAGGTGAAGAAGGTCAATGAGGAATACGAGAAAATTGAGGAACTGCATAAGGAAGAGGTGGAAAGGGCTGCCGACCGTAACGTCGATCTGATATATACCTCTTTCAAGGATGACTTCAACCGTATGCAGGATAGGATTACCGAAGGACTTCTCTTCTGCATGACTAAGAGCGGCGGCAAGATGAAATACCAAGTGAACGAACTCTCCCGTGAGAACGAGATCGTCTGCCAGAATATCGAGTATATCCACAAACAGGGTGTCGGCTATGAGCTGGAGAATGCAAAGCGTCAGCAGGCTTACTCCGATGCCAAGACGAAGATGGAAGGTATCGTGAGCCGCGTGGCTCATCTTGTGGGTATGGCTCAGTACTATTATTGAAATATTAGGTTGTTATATGATATCAGGATTACTTTTAGATGTTACAAACATCTTTCTGACGATGGGACTGCCCTCCATAGACGAGAGTCTTGACAAATTGCTCGTTGCTATGGAGGCTTTCCCAAAGTCTGCCGTTCTCGGTGATACGGTGGCTTACGCTCGTGTCCTCGGTCTGTGCCTGGCCTTGTGTGTCGGCTCCTATGAGTGCTGGATGATGATGTTGGGCAGACGTGCCATGGACGTGATGAAGTTGGCACGTATCATCGCTTTGTCGATGTGTATCACCTCCAGCTCATGGATATGTAATGAACTGGCTATCCCCGGCAAGTCCCTGGAAGCGACCACCAAGGCGATGGCCAATGCGAAGAACAAGGAGGTGGCTGCCCTGGAGCGTAAGGTGGCGGAGAAACAGGCTCAGTATCTGGACCGCCTTAGGGAGGTGCAGGACAGTATCGAGACGGCCAAGCAGATTCAGGCTATCGGTGAGGATGCCCATTGGTGGGACAAACTCATCTACAGCATGGAAAACCTCGGTTCTACGATCAACAACTATGCACAGCGGGCTGCCGTGGCTGCCGAGACGAAGGTGTCGGAGTGGATTAACGACGTTATCAGGTTTGTCGGTGAGCTGATCTTCCAGATGAGCTATTACGGCATACTGGTGGCTCAGAGGATATTCCTGACTATTCTCGCCGTGTTTGCACCAATTATGTTTGCTTTGTCGATTGTCCCGCCTTGGAGCAGTGCGTGGTCACAATGGATTTCCAAGTACCTTTCATTGTCGCTATGGGGATTCGTGGTGTATATGTGCCTCTACTATATCGACTTCATCCTCTTATACAATCTGCAGGAAGACCTCATTGCCTATGACCATCTGCTGAAAGGCAGTGTCAGTTCATGGAGCCAGATTGGTGCTTTGGGACTTCAAGGTATTGGCTCTAACTGTATGTATGCGATGGGCATGCTCGTGGGTGCCTATGTTATTCGTTTCGTGCCTGAGGTTGCCTCATGGCTCATCCCGGGCGGTATAAGCTCTAGTGCAGCCAGCGTGTCAGGTGCTGTGGCTACGGGTGCAGTGATGGGAACAATAGGCGGTGTCGCGTCTGCCGGTGTTAGGGCTGGTACTGGAACAGCTGGCATGATCATGAAGGAATAGTAACAAATATATCTATCATTATGCTGATACAAAGTTTAGAACAAAAGACAAGGCTGGCACTGATGACGGTGCTGGCGACGGTGGTGGGATGCACGGTGATATGCGGTATCTGCATCTTCTTCTGTGCCAAGCTGGTGACAGAGGAGCGCCAGCAGATATATGTCCTTGACGGTGATATTCCATTCCTTGCTGAGCGTAGCTTGCAGGAGGCGAACTTCGTCATGGAGGCCAAGGCGCACATCCAGCTCTTCCACCAGTATTTCTTTAACCTGCCGCCCGATAACGACTATATCAAGTGGACGCTGGGCAAGGCCATGTATATGGCCGACGGTACGGCGATGAAACAGAAACAGGCCATGGACGAGAACGGCTTCTATTCGGACATCATTTCGTCCTCTGCCGTATGTACCATCATCTGTGATTCCATCAACCTGGATGAGCATGAACGTAAGTTCACGTATTATGGCACTCAGCTGATCAAGCGTCGCTCACGTGACCTGAAGCGCTCCATCATTACTGTTGGAGAGTTGGATAACGTGCCTCGGACGGAGAATAATCCGCATGGCCTGCTGATAGTAAACTGGCGTACGCTGGAGAATAAGGACTTGGACTATTAGGGTTATGGGTATCTTCAGAAGAAAAAAGAAGAGAGTGGAACCAAGGCACAGCCGTCAGATTAGGCTGATGCTCTGGTCTCTCTTCAAACGTGCCAGACTTCGTGAACGGACGGAGAAGGCCAACCGCTGGGCTGAGTCCCACAAACGCCAGACGGCTGTAATGACAGTCGGATCGTTGTTCCTGATGCTGGTTCTCGGTACGGCCATGACTTTCTTTGGAAGTGAAGAGAAAGAAGAGAATATCCTTGCTGGAATTGAACCTGTGAATCCGATGTTCCAGGGACTCCAGCGTATTCAGGATGCCAAAGCGTATCAGACGGCATGGCTTGATAGGATCGCTTTGGACGGCCAGAGGCTCAAACACCAGTTGGACTCGCTCATCAGGATTCCCGACAAGACACATGATGACTCTCTCCAGATCCTTATCAAGCACAGGCAGCTGGAGATTATAGTGGATAATTTAGAAAACAGATAAGTATGAAAAAGGTTAATTTCAAACAGCCGAAGTATATCCTGCCTCTGGTCATCTTCCTGCCTCTGGTGTTCCTCGGATATACGTTATCCAATTTCTTCGGGGAGGATGAGGAGAAGAAAGGCGTGGTGACGGACAATATCAACATGACCCTTCCTGATGCGAAGAACGGAGAGATGACGGATAAGATGACGGAGATGACAAGGCGGTTCAGTGAGGACGGTGCCTATACTGCCATCGGTGCCCTTGGCAATGAAAAGGAAGAACTTGACAGCACTCAGGCCGGGTATAAGGAGCATGAGCTGAACAGCATCGATGCGGAGAATGCCAAACGTGAGGCCAAGCAGAAAGAACTGGAGGACTTGGAGCGTAGCCTTGCCGAGTCCCGCAAGCATATCAATGCCTATGCCTATGACCGTGGCTCCTCCGGCGGTCGCGGCTATGGCGGTCGTGGCGGTTCGCGTCAGGATGAGCTGGATGACTATGCCCGTGACTTGGAGGATATCCAGCAGCGCAGCAAGGAAAGGCAGAAGGTGCTGGAACGGACATTCGGCATCGGCGGTTCTTCTGATGGTTCGGGAGGTGTCAGTGCCTCTGGTAGTGGCGGTGACGGCTCTGGTGGCGGTAGCAAGAAAGCCGAAGAGAAGCCCAAGGCTGAGCTGGTACAGAAGGTGTCGGAGCAGAATGCGGACAAGTTCAATACTATCGGTGAACAGGCTCAGGTTGATGAACCGCTGATCAAGGCGATGATTGACAAGACCACCAAGGCACATGAGGGTACGCGTCTGCGCTTCAAACTTCTCGATGATGTCATCATCAAGGATGTAAAGCTGAAAAAGGGTACGTATCTCTATGGCACGGTGACGGGTTTCGGCCAGCAGCGTGTGAAGGCTGCCATCACCAGTATTCTTGTGAAGGACAAGTTCG
>Ga0326513_10004097_pt1 | contig 10481 bp, 7 predicted proteins | sample 2_2465_0518_D_FD_203654 | JGI IMG/M metagenome (GOLD analysis project Ga0326513, IMG submission 203654) | Bovine rumen microbial communities from UC Davis, California, United States - 2_2465_0518 | ecosystem: Host-associated > Mammals > Digestive system > Stomach > Rumen | place: USA: California... | reverse complement strand
GTGAGTTCGAAAAGATCGTCTATGACCCCGGTATTCCGGAAGCGGAAGGCAAGAAGTTCATGGGCTGGACGGACGCGCAGAACTACACAGACGAGACACCTGTGATGTCGTTTGATGAAGTCCGTGAGGATATCAAGGATAAGCTCGCCTCTGTTAAGGAAGGTGAAACTGCTACCTACTACGCAATGATGTTCAATGCGTTCGAGCTGTACTACGTCAATGAGAACAACGTCCTTTTCAACACTGTCAGTCTGATGTCGACGGCAGATTCTGTTACGACAAATGTTGAGCAGGAGTATTCCGTTACCGGATCGACCGACGGCTTCATCGGATGGGTCGAGCAGGGAACTAGCGAACCGGTCTATAAAGTCGGCAATACGATTACAATAACAACTGACCAGAATCAGATCGTTCTGACTCCCAAGCTTGGACCTGGCAAATGGCTGTATTTTGATGGAAATGACGGCGGTAGCACCGCTGCCGATACCGCAAGCTATACACCTCCGGCATTTGTTCCTGAGAATGCGTCGGCAATGGATTACAAGCCTGCGGATCCCACACGTGATGGCTATACATTTGGCGGATGGTATACAGAGGCGGAGGGCGGCACAGAGTTTTTTGTTGGACAACCGACGCTGAGCGTGGATACGACGGTGTATGCCCACTGGATTCCGAATACGCAGGCTGAGTATACGGTAATCGTCTGGACCCAGAAGGTGACCGATGACAAGGTCGCTGAGGATGCGGACAAGACATATGACTATTTTACCAGCCAAAAATTCACTGCAGCTACGGGCACCAAGATCACGGAAGACCTCCTGAATCAGGGAGGATTCCTCAGTAAAACGGATGAAGATTTCGGAGTAACAGATCTGGCTCATGGAAGTAAAGCTTTCCAGTATCGCACATTCGACGTAGACAACGGTGTTGGCGCGAATAAAGATGAGGTGAACGCTGTAGGAACTACGATCGTCAACGTCTACTACGACAGAAAAATGATGACGATCAAATTCAACGGTGCTTCAAGCGGAGCCAACCAGACGTATTATGAGCCGGTCGATGACATTGTAGGCACGGAAGCTTACGGCTTAATCGAGGGAGAGTATGTGCTGCTTGATACTGTGGTTGAGAAATATATTGAATGGCATAGTTCATACACCGCAAATGAAAATAATAACGTGGGAGAACTAGCTTCCATTTACTGGAAGTCGGGAACAGAATACATTTCTGTATCGACAGCAAACATAGATTTGACCAGTGCAGAAATTGAAAATGTGTATCCGAGGATTCAACAATCTGGGACAAAATATACATTGTATGGCGGAAGTGGCGTTCAAACTAACATGTATCGTACCGCAGCTACTACCAATAAGTTATATGCGCTCATAAAGGCAAGAGACCCGCACTACTATTACAATGGAGCAGAATATACAGACCAGATCTATGCAAAGAGGACAGGCAACGTACTGCTTTATACCGGTCTCTACGGTCAGCCTCTGAGTCAGTATGGATACGAGTGGCCTGATCCTAACTCCACATGGAGGAGTATTGCCTATGTCGGTTCGTTCTCGGGCAACCTGTTTGGACATTCCGATCTTGGTGGAAAGCCGAATGTAATTGAGACGAGCAAGTGGGATACAACCACACCCCTCACTACGATAATTTTCTATGTACAGGATCCGAACAACGAAGGTACGTATAGTAAAGTAGCAACTACCGGTTATCCAATCAGAGAAGATGGCAATCGTAGATACAACATCACTGAGAGATTTACCGGCGCTATACCAGTCGAATATGCGTGGTCCAACAGTGACGCCATTCCGACTGCAGGTTGGGAAACCGTAGATGGCGATTGGACTTCCGAAAAAAATGGCAGCCATCTGCATATCCGCTATAACCGTGTGAAAAATGACCTTGTTTTCGTATTAGGCTCTGATACAGTAGGTACTATTAAGAATATTCCGTACGGTAAGAGTCTGTCCGACTATGAGAATCAGGCCCCGGATGCACCTCAAGTTGGAGAGAACGAGTATTTTTATGGATGGTATGAAGACCCTGAAGGCGTAACGAAGTTTAACTGGAACTCTGCAATGCCTCTTGGCAATAAGGTCATTTATGGAATCACCGCACCGGTTCAGTATCATGTCAAAATTGATATGAAAGTGGCGGAGGGAGAAACTGTTGAATTCGACGGCGCATCACAAAGTACAGAGTTCTGGCTGGATTACGGTGAAACCATCAGCGGCGCAAACCTGATGCGGGCTACCAAAACAAATGCCGCGGGTGATCAGTATTCTATCATCGGATATTATACCAAAGATGCGGCAGCTGGTCAGTTCGACAATGATTATCTATGGAACTTCGAACATGGCCATGTTACAGAACAGTCTCTGGCAGTCAAATATACTGGCCCCGATGATCCCGCCCGCGTCACTTATGGCGATGACGGATGGGATAATACGGTCGGTGTCTTCAAGCTTTATGCAAGCTGGCGTGATGACTCATTGATTAACAGCGGCGGCATCCATGTCAGATACGACAGTGGGAAAAATACATTTGTTGATCCTTATGGCTATGCGGATATGGCAACCGTTATTGTAAAAGAGAAACCGGATGAGGCTGATTGGCCAGAGAACGAGCGTTTTGTCGGATGGAAACTGGGCGATGTAGTATATCTCCCCGGTCAGACATTCTCGGCGGCAAAAGATGCGGCAGTTCTTGAGGATGGTGCTTATTACATTACCCTCGTGGCAGAGTACGATCCGATAGAAGAGAAAACACCTTCGCACATAATATGGTATTTGAATGATGGTAATGGAACGATTTATCATCAGAATGAAATCGTGGGTATAAATGAGGCGGTTGACATTCCTGCCGTGCCGACGCGTGATGGATATATATTCTTAGGATGGGCGAAGAGTACTGAAAAAGAAGAAGCAGACGGCGAACCCAATACAAGCTATGATGGAGATGTTAACTTCTTAGAATATAATAATGGTAAGTACTACTTCATAGATGAAAACGGTGTGACGACAGAAAGAGTGGTAACTCAAGTCGCAGCGGATGAAGTTCTGCCGTATGAAGGGCTGTACGCGGTCTGGAAACAGAATCCGTTCTATATCTATCACTCTTCAAATGGTAAAATAGAAGAAGTAGATATGCCGGCTGAAGATGCTACGATTAATCTGGCAACCTACGCGGCTAAAGAAGGATATCTGTATGGCGGCTATTACCATTACGAAGAAGGGACTCCCGGTGCTGCATATGAAGCCAACGGTCTCGCTATGACTCCGAAGTCTGGCACAACATACTACCTGAAGGAAGTCCCTAAACAGTATCTTAAGTCGACGATCTTTATTACCTATGACACCAATGCAGGACATACTCCGCAGTATAGGCTTAGCGGTCTGTATTTAATAATGGATATTGATGAGACCTACGAAGAATATAATGACTTTGGATTTATCATCAATGGTGACTATAACGATGAGTCAACTTTAATATCCACTACAACGGCCGATTACGCATGTGAAGAGCTTGTACTTAAGGATAAGGACACTGGTGAAAAGAAGGAAGAGTATACATTAAGTAGTTTCTTTAGTGGTGACTTTGTTGAAGGGGATCGTCTTGCCGTATATGAGATTAAGTCTTTAAAACCGAATGATGAATTTTCACTAAGAGCGTTTTTCACAACTCCGGACGGCGTTCTGGTTACCGGTACTAAAGAAAGAACGATTAAGACGGGTAACCTGACCTTCGAGAACCAGAGTTGGACTTCTGAAAACGGCATTAATTACACAGCGGGGTCTGATAAGGAAGCATACTACGAGTCGGGACACGAGAAAGTGGGCTCAAAGAGCATAGCAAGCGGACGTACGTATCAGATAAAATCAACACCAGATGTTCTGACCTACACAGTTACGAAGGTCGATGATGGCAAGAATGAGTCTCAGGTCGTACAGGCCGGAGATAATACCGGAAAGATTACATATGCCGGTAAGACGGGCTATGTCTTTGCAGGCTGGTATCTTGACAAGGCATGCACTAAAGTCGCGGACTTCTCAGGCGTTACTGGAGATATGACTGTCTATGCTAAGTATGTGAAGGCATCTGCAATGGCTCTCAGTTTTACCAAGAAGTCATCCAAGAGTGGAAGTGTTACACTCAAGGCAACGCTGAAGATCACCGGTGCTCCTGACCTTGCGGACGCAGCTGTGAGCTGTGAGTACAAGGGTAAGACAAGCACAGTTAAGTTCACAGGCGCAAAGACGACCAAGAGCGGAAAGACAACAGTGAGCACCTATACAGGAACAGTAGCTATTTCCGGTCTTGCAAATAAGAGCTCTTTCAAAGCTGCGATCAGTTACAAGACGCCGGATGGAACATATGTCAGCCTTGCAGATAAAACATGCAAGTATACATCAGGTAAAGTAACTGTCAAGTGATTGCAGAAAGGAGGGAATGCAAATTATGAAAAAGACTTACTCAGATCCGCTTATGTTTTCTAACATATTGCTGTATGCAACCATCCCTGTTGGTCCTTCGGAGGGTGGCGCTAATCCTGGCGTGGATGCTATTGCTTCAAGCGGACTGGTGGAAAGCAGTCCAGCGCTTTCCATCGCTTCGGGGACAGCGGATGCTGCGCTTTCGGCAGGCGGTGCGGATGTTCAGATCGTAGAACCAGAACAGAAGTCCGAGCCGACAATAACGGAGGAAAGCATCCAGTCTATCATCGACCAGTTCATGGGAGAGGACACAGAGACGCCGCCTTCTGACGAATCGTCACTCGCGGACTAACACGACGCTTTGTGCGGGGAGATTTCAGAAATGGAGTCTCTCCGCATTGTATGATTGACAGAATGTGAGAATGAACACTAAAGAAATAGTCGTTGTACTTGCAGAAACAGAAATGGCATTTCGGCTTCATTTCGCGGGCACCGAAATGCCGTTTTTATGCTATGAACGCGAACGGGAGCGAACGTCGGTGCGTACTTACGTTAAGGCGGATCTGAAAAAGGTATATGAGTATAAGAAAGAGAACCGGTGCTCAGAGTGGTATGCGGAGTATTGCTGTCTGATGAACGAGGCCGGCAACGTACTGCTGCAGTCTGACCGCGTGCTCTTTCATGGCGTCGCGATGATCTATAAAGGCAGGGGATATGTTCTGACAGCTCCCAGCGGCACCGGGAAGACAACCCAGTTCAGGAATCTTCATGCTATCTATGGAGAAGAATGTCGGATTATCAGCGGGGATAAGCCCGTTTTAAGAAGAATGTCGGAAGACGAATTTTGGATATACCCCTCTCCATGGAACGGTAAGGAGAACTGGGCAGGAAATGAAATTATTCGTCTTCATGCGGTCGTCTGGCTTGAGCAGGGAAATAAGAACTTGATTGAGAAACCGGACATATCGGACATGGTGCTGCCATGCCTTAGCCAGATCATCTACAGCGCGCCGGATCCCAGGACAGTACATGAAGCTTGCCGGATGACGGAGTGGCTTCTGCGCCATGTTCCGATATATAAATTTACGAATACAGGAGACCTTCAATCGTCGAAGATGCTTGGAGATTTTCTGGACCGGGAGGCAGAGTGATAAGGTGAAGTATCGACTATACCCAAGTGTGTCGCTTGAACGTGTGTGCGGAACGTATCTGCTTATTGCAAGCGGAGATGCGCTGCAGAGATTTGAGTATGTCCGAGTGCTCAATGATACTGGTGGTGAAATCATGGCGATGGCAGCGGAAGGAAAGGACACAGAAGATGTCATTCATGAAATCTCTATTCTATATGAGATGGATGAAGAAGACATACGCCCTGGAATACGAAGCTTTATAGATGAGATGGAAACTATTGGATATTTGCTGCCGATGAAAGGAGAGTAAAATAATGAAGAAATACTTAATCGTACTGCTTGCAGTGGGGATGCTGGCAGGTATGGCAGGCTGCGGTACAGACAAGAAACCGGATACGGACAGTATAAGCGGGCAGATGACAACAGAGAGCTCTATGGATGAAAGCGCGGCTACGACTTCAGAAGTTGAGACGTTCACGATTACTATCGGAGAGGGTGAGGCAGGTGCAATTGCACCGTAACGCATCGCATGACACAGAAAGAAGAGAATAACCGCCTGTCGATTCTGAGGCTGATCGATAAGACCAGGGATGGCACCATCAATGAAATTCTGGATGACTGGCGCTGGATTTTCACCTACAGCAGGCGGTACAAAGGCGCGATCGTCTTTTATACAATCATCGGGGTACTGAGCACATCTCTGGCTCTTGTGACCAGTGTGGCCTCAAAATATTTGATCGATATCATTACCGGTTACCAGACAGAGAAGCTGGGGATCATGGTCGTGATCGTCTTATCCAGTTCGCTGTTTACGCTGCTGTTTACCAATCTTGTGAAAAGATTTTCCGCAAAGCTGAGTATTGTAATCAGTAACGATATTCAGGCGGATATTTATGATAAAATTATGGACGCGCGCTGGAGTGATATTATACAATATCGGAACGGAGATATTCTGAACCGGTTCAACTCGGACGTGGGAACGGTATCGTCCAATGCGATCAGCTGGCTGCCGTCAATCATTATTGCGGTCTACAAGTTTATCGCGACGTTTTTCGTCATCTGGCATTATGACAGGATCATGGCGATGCTGTCATTTGCGACAGCCCCAGTCATGCTCCTCATGTCCCGGTTCCTGATAAGGAGACAGAGGGCTTACAGCCAAAGAGTCCGTGAAGTCAGCAGCGAGATGATGACATTCGAGACCGAAAGTCTGTATAATATGGACACGATTAAGTCTTTCGGGATCATGAATCTGTTCGGGCAGAGGCTTCGAAGCATTCAGGAAAGATATAAAACGCTCAGCCTGGAGTATAATCTGTTTTCCATCAAGGTGGGCGTATTTTCCTCGATTTTGAAAATGATCGTACAGTACGCGGCTTTCGGCTACTGCCTGTTCAGGCTCTGGACGCACAGTATTACCTATGGAACGATGACTTTGTTCCTGGAACAGAGGGCGTCCCTGTCTTCAGCATTTTCCAACGTAGCCGGGATTATTCCGGGGTTTTTGAACAGCTCTGTCTCCGCCCACAGGATCCGCGAACTAGTACAGCTTCCAAGAGAGATGCACAAGGAGGATAATGAAAAAATCCGGCGGATGCAGGAAAACGGGCAACTATCAGTCATACTCGACGATGTGAACTTTTCATATGTTGATGGAATGCAGGTGATCAGAGACTCCGATATTCATGCAGCTCCGGGAGAAATTGTCGCACTTGTCGGACCTTCCGGCGAAGGGAAGACGACTCTCATCCGCCTGATCCTCGGGCTTGTCAGTCCGCAGTCAGGCAGAGTCTGCCTACGGGCTTCAGACGGGATAGAGACGGATATGGATGCCGACAGCCGGCTGCTGTTTACTTACGTGCCGCAGGGCAATACGATTATGTCAGGCACGATTGCGGAAAACCTTCGCATCGTGAACCCGGCGGCATCCGATGAGGAGATTATTGACGCCCTGAAGATCAGCTGTGCCTGGGACTTCGTAAAGTCCCTGCCGCAGACGATTGACAGTCCTCTTGGCGAGAGGGGTAGAGGCCTTTCCGAAGGGCAGGCACAGCGCATTTCTATTGCGCGCGCGATGCTGCGGAACGCGCCTGTCCTGCTTCTGGATGAGGCCACAAGCGCGCTTGACGCCAGGACCGAGGGACGTGTACTCGAAAATATCCGAAGGGCCTGTCCGGAAAAGACATGTATCGTGACGACGCACCACGCGGGCGTGCTGAATCTGTGCACTCGTATTTACAGAGTCCAGGAAGCGTGCGTCACGGAGCTCACAAGGGAAGAGGCTGCAAGGATTATTATGGAAAACTGACTTAAGACGACGGTCCACACGCATTGCGCGGCGGGGGGGGTTTTGCTGCCTGCCATGGACCCGATCGGAGGAGATCATGTACGTACTTAGAAGATTCAGCAGGATACTGTTGATATTTACACTTGCGGCGTTCGTCGTATTCAATATTTACAACAGGGCGGGCGTCGATTCTCGCGGACCGCAGATTAGTGTCGGGGAACCGCTGATCGAGGTCGGAGTGAAAGACAGTGAGGACGTTCTACTTCAGGGGGTGACGGCTTCTGACAGTGCAGACGGGGATGTCTCGGACAGCCTTTCGGTGGAGAACATTTCTACCTTCTATTCGGATAGAAAGCGGCTTGTCACTTACGTGGCTTTCGACTCGGACAACAATGTGGCAAGGGCGACCCGCGAGATGCGGTATACGGACTACGAGCCCCCGAAGTTTGTGCTTGAAGAGCCGCTCATGTATCTGCCTGGTGCGGTCAACCTGAAGATCGAGGCTGAGGACTGTTTGGACGGGAATATCACTTCCGCGATCAAGCTGGTGGAATCAGATCTTGTATCGACAGATCAGCCGGGCTTGTACAAGGTAACCTTTCAGGTAGCCAACAGTGCAGGCGATGTATCATCTTTTCCGGCGGAGATTGAAATTTTAGAAGGTTCGGTGTCCGGAGCACCCTCTTTCACCCTCAGCCGGTATATTGATTATATTCCGGCGGGGGGGAGCTTTGACGTCTACTCCTATATCGAGACGGTCAGGATCAGCGGAAAGGAGTACAGCGTCGTCCCGGGAGAGGGAAATTTCAACCATGAGGACATCGGCGAGGACGAGGAAATCGTCGTGGGTACGGATATGATCACTGTCAGCGGCGATATTGACACGAATACCCCGGGAACTTATAAAGTGATATACAGCATGACCCTGGACAGGGGACATAATGACCTGGTCAGCGGTCACACGACCCTGTATGTGGTCGTTCGTTGATGGGGGGACGGATATATGGAAGAGAGAAACGAGATCGGATCTCCCTGGGGAGGATTCATTGACTATTATAGTGTTATAAGGGATGTCGCAAGGGAATGGAGCACCGTTGTGATGATTGTTATTAGCAGCTGTCTGATTGCCTACATGGCGGTTGCGGGCACACATAAACCGGTCTACCGTGCACAGACGACCATGGTCGTGACGGCGACGGGTACTTATAATGATATCTATAACAATTTAAAGTCGGCCTCCGGATCGACGGAGAGCTTCTCGCAGCTGCTCAACAGTAGTACACTGCGAACGATGGTAGCCAAGGAGATGGGACAGGAAACATTTTCAGGGACGGCGAAGGCCGAGGTCCTGTCGGGATCGAATCTTCTTGTTTTGACCGTGGAGGCGGAGTCTCCGGAGACAGCATTTCTTGAGATGAAAGGGATCCTGCAGTATTATTCGGTACTGACGAGCCGCCTGATCGGCAATGTACACCTGACGATACTTGAGCCGCCGAAGGCATCCGGGACGCCGGTGAACCCGCTCGATGCCAGAGTCATGGTCACAAGGGTGTTTGTCATTGTGCTGGCGGCGGTACTGTTTCTTCTTGCAATGCTGTCTTCGATGCGGGACACCGTGCGTAACAGTCGGGACGTGGAGCGAAAGCTGGACGCCAAGCTACTTTCAACAGTCCATCGGGAGAAGAAGACGAAGTCTCTGTTGCCGTGGGCCAGGAAGGATAAGAGCAGTATTCTGATCACAAGTCCGGTGACCAGCTTCCGGTTCACGGAGACGATCAAGAAGTTGGCCAGCCGCACGATGAATACTCTCACGGAGCGGCACGCAAAATCGCTGCTCATTTCGAGCCTTGCGGAAAATGAAGGTAAATCTACGATTGCGGCAAATCTTGCCCTGGGCATCGCGCAGGGCAATACACGCGTTCTGCTGATTGATGCGGACTTCAGGAAGCCTGCTCTGTATAAAGTTCTGAATATGCAGAAAGCAAAGTTCACAGGCCTCAGCGACTATCTTCTCAGCGACAAGAGTATTGACGAGACGGAAGGGCTGGTCGTGAGAGTGCCGGGAACGACGCTTGACTGTATCCTGAATAAGAATGCCATGCCGCAGACCATGGAAATGCTGTCCTCATCCAGGATGCGAGATCTTTTGGCCATTGTCCGAAAACGATATGACTGCGTGATCGTGGATTCGTCCCCGATACAGCTCGTGGCGGACGCAGAGGAACTCGCGGATATGGTCGACACGTCCATGATAGTTGTTCGTCAGCATTTTGTAGAGGCGAGACAGATTAACGACGGTATCGATTCCCTGAGCAGCCGGAAGAACAAGGTGATCGGGTGCGTCTTCAATTATGCGCATTCAGGACGTTTCGGCAGCGTCGGTTCTTACGCTTACGGACATGGCGGCTACGGTTATGGATACGGTTACGGAGGACATTATGACAAATAAAACGCAGAGCTGGCTCCAGTCACGAAATGACCAGATCGACTATGAGATCGTCCTGGATGACATGCTCAAATGTTTCAGACGGAACTGGTGGAAGATTCTGCTCGTCGTAATCCTTTCGTGTACGCTGTCGTATATTGGAGCGAGGGCATTGTACAGACCTACTTACACGG
>Ga0326513_10004096_pt1 | contig 10486 bp, 6 predicted proteins | sample 2_2465_0518_D_FD_203654 | JGI IMG/M metagenome (GOLD analysis project Ga0326513, IMG submission 203654) | Bovine rumen microbial communities from UC Davis, California, United States - 2_2465_0518 | ecosystem: Host-associated > Mammals > Digestive system > Stomach > Rumen | place: USA: California... | reverse complement strand
TCTCATTAGCCTATGTGTTCAGCTAAAGGCAATACAGCATGACCTGTATTAGGTTTCCCCATTCGGAAATCTCCGGATCAAAGCTTGTTCTCAGCTACCCGAAGCTTATCGCAGAGTTCTACGTCCTTCATCGGTTGCAAATGTCAAGGCATCCACTATCAGTGCCCTTATGTACCTTTTTATGCATTGACTTAACTAGTAATTGAAGTTCAATTACTTGCCGTCAATTAAAATCTTTCTATCGTTGTCTAATCCAAATTGTTAAAAGATAAATTTGAGACAAAGAAAACAAGTTAAATTCTGACAATTTATAGTTTGTTTCCTCGCAGTATTTATCAAACTATGTTCAGAGGTTCGTCAAAATCGAACTTGAATCAAAAACTGAATCTATATTATCGCATTTTTAGGGCCAATGCAAGTACTTTTTTGAAGATTTTTCGACTTTTTTGGACTTTTTTGAGCTTTTTGGCTGTTTTTAGATACGATGTAATATATATGGCATCATTATAAACACTATCGTAGCGATAATTAGGATTGGCGCAACTATTGCTTTTATGATCGGGATTTTCCGTTTCTCACGCATCCCTCTGGCCAAAACCGCCAATAATAACGCGCCCATAAAGACGGCGATCGAAGCTACCTTCAATACCGCCTCGTCGACGAACATTTCGTCTCTGAGAATATTTAACACTGGGTATGCGATTATTGCCGGAATAACTAGTAGAAGTGCCGGCGAGTACTTATAGCCTTTTTTTGTCTTGCAAATCAAAGTAATCAGATAGATAAGTGGAACCGCAATGGCAATATACGAAATAATCGTTCCGTCAGTTAGGCGAAAATCCCATCCAAACGCAAAAGCACTGATAGCTTCTATCCCTAGCGTTATCGCTATCGTGTCACATATCATGTAGTTTTGAGCAAGAGCCGCACCGTCATCACTAATTGGATTATAGTTTTGAACGATAGCTACGCTGTTATTACTAATAGCTTCACTGGTTTCTCTCTTTGCTATCTCTCTATTGGTATTTTCCTTTATTTTTTTAATTACGGTAATAATAATTAATATTATGCCAATAGTTGGAAGACCGGCTATGACGAACATAATCAGTATCAGTGCATTACCCCATGATATCGGCAGTCGCATAACCATAAATGACAGAACCGCGAGTATTGATATTGCTACTACAGCACCATAAATAGACCAAGCAGTTCTTAGCTTGCTCTTTTTTCCTAGAAACACGTCAACTACGCGCCGTATCCCAACAGGCGACTCATCGCTACCTTGTTCTTGTGGATGATAATTACTTCTATATTCGCCTAACTTTTTATTCGGATTGTCCGCATCAACAACTATACTCTTCCAGTCATCGTAGACATGAGCGCCGTCGGCATCGACTTCTTCTTTAGTTCTATCTTCGCCGTCTACATCCATTTATTTTCCCTCTTTTTGCTTTTAACTAGGTGGAGGCTAATAGTAGCAGTAATTAGAAATAGTCATCAAATACTACTTTTTGTAGATGTATTCATAGATTTTATCCTTATCACTATCTATCAATGCTAGACGCGCATCAATCTCGGCGTAGGCGATTTTAATGTCGCGAGCGAGAATCTTCTCTTTCTCATGAAGACTGAAGAACTTCTTAAACTTCTTTGCATCTTCTTTATTATTAATGTAGTAAGCCATATAGCGCGGATAATCTGGAATAGTCTTGTCGCCTTCCTCCTTATAGAGCCAATCCCAGTTCTTGTAGGCCCATTCGTATGCCTCACTGCGAATCATATAGTTGCGCAAGAGGCGCAAATAGAATATATGACGGTCTTGCGGGCGAACTGTGCCATCCATGAGATATTTCAGATATCCTATTGCAATATCATGATCACGAACTGCCGTCAGCGCATCCATCAAATCACGCTTTAAAGCAGAATCTGGCGAAGTGCTATAAATACCAAAGTATTTAATCGATAATTCTGGATGTTTGCGAACTAGGGTAGAGGCAATAATACCGCGCAAATCCTGATCGAGCTTCGCGACGAATACATTATTATATTTCCCGTCAACTGCTTCAATATACTCCTCGTCGGCGGCATAATGCATTATGCCCATGATAAACGGACGAAGTTTCTTATCGTCTTCGGATTCACCCGCTTTCGCCTCAATACCGAGACGACAATAATGTGGGTAAGCAATATCACGCATATAGCGCATGAAGCGATGTTTCTCGTCACTCTTTGGTGGAAAGAAAATTTTGAGATCGGCCACGATTGCCGAGATCAGTTCCCAGATAATCGGATCCCTTTCATCAGCAAATGCCTCAATCAGCGGCAAAAGCGAAACACTCTCAGCGCGGTTGGTTTTCGCGAGATAGCGACGGTCAATCAATAGACGAATCTTTTGCTCGCGACTCAGTTCATCGAGGTTATTTAGTTTTTCATCTAATTCGGTCTGGCTAAGATTGATCAGATAGTGACCAGTCAAGTCATCGCGAAGTTTACGGATTGGGTATTTCGAATCGTCAGTATCGCCCGAGATAAGAAATCGCTCCTGCTCGCCATCAGTTATAACTGGATAACCTGGCTGCGTTAACCATGGTGTCATATATTCTTTTACGTCAAACTTCGCATACGGACTGAGCGCATCCCAGAGGTCATCAGCCTCGGTATTGCTATATTTATGTTTTTCGAAATAATCCGCAAGGCCATTAAAGAAATTTTTCTCGCCCATCGTGCGCATTAACATCATTAAGAGGCGCGAGCCCTTACCATAAACAATTGCGCCGTCAAATAGGTTCGAAATATCTTCAACATTCTTTACTTCGACACGGACTGGCTGCACATTCGGCAAACAATCGCGATTAAATGCGCTCATTATCGCCGTAGTATAGAAGTAATCCCACGCCGAAAGCTCTGGACGAATCTTGTCCGTAGCATAAACTTCCATCATGTTAGCGAATGATTCGTTCAGCCAGAGGTCGTCCCACCATTTCATCGTTACTAAATCGCCGAACCACATATGTGCTAGCTCGTGCGCAATCACCAATGCAACATACTGACGCTGGTCGAAGGAAGATTTTTCATTCGCAATCATAGCAATTTCACGGAAGGTAACGAGCCCCCAGTTTTCCATTGCGCCCGCTTCAAAATCCGGGAGCGCCAGGAGGTCCATCTTTGGTAATGGGAATGGCGTTTTATAACAATCGTCATAAAAATCTAAAACATCAGCCGCAAAATGCGCCGCATATTCGAGATCGCTTATCTTCTGGTGCACGCCAGCATAAGCCGTAATTTGGACGCCGTGCTGCGAGGTAATCTGGCAACCGATAAAATTACCGACCGCAAATGCAAGCAGATAGGTAGACATCTTTGGTGTACGTTCAAATTCGACTGTCTTCTTATCCGGCTCAAGCTTTTCGTTCTTGATTGGCATATTTGCCAGAATCGTATCGGTAGGAATTGGCGTAGAAATAGTTAGATCAAAGGTGGCTTTGGCGGCTGGCTCGTCAACGCACGGAAAACATTCGCGCGCGTAATGCGATTCGAACTGCGTAGCAACGATCTTTTCAATCTTTTCACCATTTTGATAGGTCGAAAGATATACACCCTGCATATCTGGTTCAATCGGCGCCGAATAGTCAACATCGATGACGATTTTCTGATCAGGTTTTACTTTATTAATCGTAATCTCGCCAGTACCGCGCTCAAAATCTACTTCCTTGTCGTCGATTTTAATATTCTCAATGCGAATCTTGGAGGCATGGAGCTTAATAAAGTCCGCTTTAGTCTTGCCCACTATCTGAGTATGGGCGGCCATGCGATTCTTATTAGCGTTTATTTCTAGGTTGATTTTGTAATGGTCTGGTCTGAAATAATCAAGAAATCTTTCCATGCTGCTCCTGTTTTAATGTTTAGCCCTGCCGAGAACCGCCACAACGAAGAGGCCAGTAATCGATACGATAGCAAGGTTTGCCGCCGTTAGGTCGTCATTAGTTTCTGGGTTTTTAATATCATCATCTGACGAAGCCGGCTTTATATATTTACTAGTGAAGGTGGCCGGAGTAGTGTTACAAATCGGTCGAACGTAATTACCCTTAGCATAGACATTACCGCTGTCGATATAATGCGTTCCGCCAGCGCCGTCATCATTCATAAAATTCGAAAATTGATCTATTTTGCCAGTTTCAATTTTTAGCCATTCGTTTCCCGCAATATCTAGATTTGATCTGTAGAAGTTATACTTTTCACCAACAACTACTCTCTCGAGACAGCTCGTCATATTAAATTCCGCACTAGATGATCCGATGCCTAGATTCTCGACATTTAGATAGCGAAGTGGCGTCCATGCAAGCATATCCGCTATACCATGGTTCGAGCCGGCATCTATCGGCGCGTAATTATTAAAATCAAATTCAGTCTGGCCAGAATGATTCATGAACTCGTCTAGTGGATGAATTGACGTTTCTGATGCGACTTGGGCTATATGAGTAAAATCTAATGTTGTAAGGTTGAGGTCGACTTTTGAGGCACCATAGAAGAAGTAATACATACTACCGACGCGCGACGTATCTAGCTTGCTGATATCCGCCTCTTCGACATTCTCGAAGTTTTTGAACCAATTTGCCATTGCGCCTTCTGGACGAATCGCATCACGAAAAACAATTTTCTTCACATCCCGATTGATATAATACTGCCATGTCGGAGTTTGCGCGCGGAACCAATCATCTTGCCCTTGGTTCGCAAGCTCAAATCCGGCATAATAAGTCTTCGTACCATCAACTTGGTTGTCGGTATATTTGCCTGGCTCGTCGCGGAAAAACATCAAAGTATTCGTCGTCGAATCATAGACTGCATAGGCCTCGCCTTGCAATTCTTCGTCGGTAGCGTGATATGGATGAGGGCCGGAGCCATCATTGATATATTTATAAGTAGCGTCGTCTTGGTAGGCGAAGATATTTTCGCTTGGCTTAATACGAACGTAGACTGTTTTGTCGTCGTGAGTCAAACCTGCACTGGAGCCATCTTTCTGGACAATTTTATAATAATGCGAAACATTATCTGTCTCATCTAAAACTATCGGATCAAAAGCAACATCTTGAGCACTACTGGTCTTACTTGATACGACAGAGCCGTCAATATTTTGCAATTCGTACGTCACCTGCGCAGACGACGCATCTTCGCCGATAATATTACTATAGACATGCACAATGTATTCTTTATTAGCCGCCGAAACATTTGCGCCCGAAACGCAGCCCAAAATAGAGGCAAGACATAACGAAGTTATGATAGTTCTAGTTTTTAGCATTTTGACCTTTTTGTTTTTTAATTCTGCTTGTGTTTATTATAACAAAAATACCCTCTGTTTTCAAGAGGGTATTCTGTTTTTTTCAAGTGGTTTAACGAAGGCGTTTATTAGCCCTGCCGAGAACCGCTACGACGAAGAGGCCAGCAATCGATACGATAGCAAGGTTTGCCGCCGTTAGGTCGTCATTAGTTTCTGGGTTTTTAACATCATCTGACGAAGCCGGCTTTATATATTTCGTAGTAAATGTAGCTGGCGTCACGTTGCAGGATGGGCGAACGTAGTTACCCTTTGCGTTCGGGTTTGGATCGCCAAGATACGAGTCATGATCGTATATAATCATCTTTTGCGCCCTGTTAACTTCCCCAGTTTCAATCTTTAGCCAGCCTGCTGATTCAACATATTGACCATTATTATTTTCAGCATCTAGGTTAGAGCGATAAAAGGAATATTTGTCACCTACGACAAGTCGTTCTAGACAATAATTCCCATTAAAGTCTTGGCTCGCTCCGCCGGCGCTTAGATTGGTCGTATTCAGATAACGTAAACCTACTCCCCAAAATGCCTCTCCTAGCGGATATCTGCCTGCCATATCGACTATGTCAAAGTTTCTAAAATCAAGCTCTTGAAGCGCATTAGTGGCATGGTTAAACATATGATAGAAGGACATCTCCCCAGTCTCGGCAGCCGTTTCAGATGCTTTCCGAAAATCCATAGTAGTGATGTCGATATTTTCTAGTTTTTCTGCACTATCAAAAAAACTATCCATCGACGTTACGCGAGAAGTGTCTAATTTACTAATATCCGCCGTTACGACATTCACGAACCGATAGAACCATTCCCTTATAGCACCTTCAGGCCTGATTGCGTCTTTAAATATTATTGTCTCCGTTTCGGCTGCAGTGGTATGGCAATACCGATGAAAATATGGATCATGGAATTCAACGTGAGTGCCGCAACCATTCCCGAATGGCGAGAATGCGGCGCCAGACGATCTTGGATGGTCCTTATTCGCTAATTCGAAATCCGTAAAATACTGCTTGTAGTAGGTCTCTCCGTCTTCTATCGTCCTCTCGGCATAACCGTTGGCATATTTCCCTTCTTCGTCACGGAAAAATGTAAGCGTTTTCGTCTTACTGTCAAATACGGCATAGGCTTGCCCTTGCAATTCTTCGTCGGTTGCATGGTATGGATGTGCGCCACTGCCGTCATTAACTGTTTTATAGCTAGCGTCATCCTGGTAGGCGATAAGATTACGGCTCGGAACTATACGGACATAGACGATTTTATTATCCGACGTTACGCCTTTTACGCCAGTATCTTTCTGGATAATTCGATAGAAATGCGAAGTACTATCTGCATCATCTAGTTGGATCGGGTCAAAATCAATCTTGCCGCTCTGCATCGGCTTCGTAGAAATCGTGGCATTACCACTCTGGCTAATCTCTTGCAATTCTAATACAACATTTAGCCCACTAATATCATCGCCAAGTATTTGCCCATTTGCACTGACGACAAAATCTTTTGTTGCGGCCGATGCGCAACCTGCACCAAAAATGCCAGTGCAGAGTGAAAAAATCGACGCAGCTATTATTTCTCTTTTGATTTTCATTTTTGACCTTTTTGTTTAAAAAATTGCTTACGCTTATTTTAGCACTAAATACCCCATGTTTCAAGGGGGTATTTAGGTCACAACAGAGGAATTTTTAGTTTTTGACACGCTTGTCCGCTAGAGCTAGTACGAGTAAGCCGGCCACCGATATGACGGCAATATTGAGCGCAGTAAGATCATCGTTAGTCTCAGGATTTTTGATGCCGCTTTCATCTGGCTGAGCAGGCTTAGTATACTTGATCGTAAAGGTAGCCGGCGTAACGTTGCAAGTTGGGCGAACATAGTTACCGGCAGCGTACGGGTTGGTATCTCCATACGAGGACGTGCCGCCCTGACCATCATCGCGCATGAAGCTCGAAAAGCTACCAATTCGGCCATCTTCTATTTTCAGCCATTGAGCGTCATATAGATCTAAATTCGTGCGCAGGAAGGTAAAGCCCGCGCCAGTAACAACGCGTTCCAGACATTTTGCCGCAGCGAATTCTGCGCTGCCAGACATAATGTTGAAGTTTTCCGTATTTAGATATCTGATTGCTGACTGAGAAAGCATAGCATCAGTCGGACGCTTGGTTGGGGCGTCGATCGGGACGTAGTTTCTAGAATCAAACTCCTCGACGCTGGTTCCATTCAAGAAGGTACTGAGTGTATGAATATCTGAATTTTGAGTCGTTTCGACTATTTTTGAAAAATCTAAATGCGTAATATCGATATCCTTAAGCTTGGTCGCATTGTTGAAGAAGTAATATAAAGATGTCGCATGCGAAGTATCGAGCTTATCGATATCTGCTTCGGTTACATTAGAAAACCCTGAGAACCAGTTTGACATTGCGCCTTCCGGGCGAATTGCATCGCGAAAGACTATTTTTTCGGCTGCATCTCTGATAGCATACGCATATTGCCATGACGGAATTACTGCGCGGAAATGATCAGCATGTCCAAGATTTGCTAGTTCAAAATCCGTAAAATAGGTTTTATTGCCATCAACTTGGCCGTCGGTATATTTATTTTCTTCGTCGCGGAAAAAGGTCATGATCTTCGTCTCTGAATCATATACAGCGTATGCTTGCCCCTGCAGCTCTTCATCGGTCGCATTATATGGGTGCGGACCAGAGCCATCATTTACGTATTTGTAGGTCGTGTCGTCTTGATAGGCGATGCGGTTCTCGCTAGGAATAATGCGCGCATAAACATTTTTGCTATCATAAACGACGCCGGCTTTGCCGTCATTTTTTTGGACGATTTTATAAAAATGCGGCGCAGTATCGGCATCATCAACGGAAATCGGATCAAAAGAAATAAGGCCAGGACCAGAGGTCTTCGAAGAGACAACTGTTCCATCAATATTTTGCAATTCAAAAGTTAGCTCGACAGTATCTGCACTATTTATCTCGTAATTAGTTTGGATAATGTAGTCTCTCGTAGCCGCAAAACTATTGTTCGTAAAAAGTACGCCCGCAAAAACAGCAGCAATACCGGCAGCTACAGTTTTTCTCTTTAGATTTTTCATTTTGACCTTTTTGTTTAAAAAATTGCTTACGCTTATTTTAGCACAAAAATACTCCTCTGGCAAGAGGAGTATTCTGCTAACTTTGGTCTGATTATTCTTCTTCGGCCAAAACAGCTTGGGCGCGATAAATCATCTGATCCGTCTCGTCAGTAAGCACGATATAGATTGGCTTGCTATCTTTCGTCGAGATGACTGCATAGCGGCCTTCAAAAACTGGATTCTCATTCTTCTCGTCATCAAGTTTGAAGCCGAGGAAGCCGAGTTTCTGAGTGACGAAGCGGCGGATTTCATCCGAGCGTTCGCCAATCGTACCAGCAAAGACCAAAGCATCACAGCCGCCAAGGCTAGCCGCCATCTGGCCAACATAAGCTTGGATGCGATAAACAAAGATTGCGTGTGCCATCGTCGCACGCGGGTCGCCTTCATCGCGCTTTTGGATAATCTCACGCATATCGTCAGTACTGCCAGAGAGGCCAAGGAGACCACACTTCTTATTGAGATAAAGCTCGAGCTCTTCGTCAGTCTTCATCTTTAAGGCATGCTTAATAGCCATCGCAGCGCCAATATCCATGCTACCGGAGCGGGTCGACATTGCAACACCCTCAAGTGGCGTGTAGCCCATGGTATTATCCATCGCTTTGCCCTTATAGATAGCAGAAATGCTCGAACCAGAACCAAGATGCATCGCAACTAGCTTTTCTGGCAAGATACCCTGTTCCTCCATATAGCGAGAGATGAAGGCATAGCTCAAACCGTGATAGCCATAGCGCTTAATTTCATATTTGTCAGCAAGCTCGGTATCGAAACTATAATATTTCATCGTATCTGGCTTATCCCAATGGAATGCAGTGTCAGAAACAGCGATTAGTTTTGTATCAGCGAAAGCCTCGCGCAGAAGCTTAATCTCGTTTGCGATATTTGGAACGTGGATTGGAGCACGCTTCTCAGCCTCGGCGAGTTTCTTCATGAACTCGGCATCAACAACACGGTCTTTCACGAAGTAGTCACCAGGAGCAACCATGCGCGTCACGATAGCGACAAGTTTGTTCTTCTCGTTGATATACTGCTCATCAGCAAGAATCTTTGGAACGACTGAAGCCGCCTCATTGAGGTGCTTGATGGTAACCTTAATGTCCTTTTTCTTGCCCTGCTCGTCCTTGAGTGTGCAAATAACTTTCTTGCCTTCATATTCGAAGTGAAGCTGCGCTAAGAGTTGATCGCCGTCGTAAAGCGCATATTTACGGCTGGCGCTGCCCGGGTTGGTGATTAGAATTAGTTTGCTCATAAAGATATTATATCATCTCTTCTAGCGGTAGGTATTTTACTTCTCGGAGACACGACGTTCCGCCATCCCGTCGTTACGGGTGGCGGCCATCTCGCGCTCGGCCGTAGCCTCCGCAAGGTCTCTGAGAAGCAAAATATCTACCGCTAACGGTGATAGCTATTGACTAATTTGGGATTGTGTGATATAATATACATTATCCTTTCTATCTCTTTAGAGATGACATAATGTTAATCAAAAAGAAGCCCTCGCGGGCTTCTTTTTGTGCTTTAAAGCTTTTTACTCAGTAACACCAAGCTCGATGCGCTTGAATTGCTTGACGGTAATATTCTCACCAGTCTTTGCAATAGCTTCCTTGATGAACTGCTCGACGGTCTTGGAATCGTCGAGGATGTAAGGCTGATTCATGAGGACCTTATCAGAGAAAGCCTTCTTAGCCTGAGCTTCGAGGATTTGATCTTTCATCTTTTCTGGACCCTTGAAATTAGCTTCAAGTTCTTTAACCTTAGCAGCTTTTACGTCAGCAGGAATGTCTTCCTCGGAAACGTAAAGTGGATTCATCGAAGCAACCTGCATTGCAAGTTTGTGTGCGAGATCTTTAAATTCGTCAGTCTTTGCGACGAAGCTAGTCTCACAGTTCACCTCAATGATAGCGCCGAGGCGACCATCATGGACATAAGAATCGATGATACCTTCGCGAGTCTCGCGATCACCGCGCTTCTCGGCCTTGGTGAGACCTTTTTTGCGCATAGCCTCGAGAGCTTTGTCGAAATCACCTTTTGCTTCAACGAG
>Ga0326513_10004095_pt1 | contig 10486 bp, 21 predicted proteins | sample 2_2465_0518_D_FD_203654 | JGI IMG/M metagenome (GOLD analysis project Ga0326513, IMG submission 203654) | Bovine rumen microbial communities from UC Davis, California, United States - 2_2465_0518 | ecosystem: Host-associated > Mammals > Digestive system > Stomach > Rumen | place: USA... | reverse complement strand
AGCCGTGGTGATGGATAAAGGCAAAGAACTAGAGAAGTATGGATCAGTTCAGGTCATGAATTGTCTTCGAAGAGGTGCAATTCTCGGTTTGGATTTCATGAACAAAGAATGTTACATGGTTGGATATGGAAACAAGTTGGAATTTCAGATGGATTATTCCGGCATGGAGAAACTTGTAAAGAAATATTCGATCCGTCCTGTCCGCGAGATTATAGCGGATGTAGTCAGAGAGGGTGATGATTTCTCGGCAAGTATAAAAGATAGCATTCCTCAGATAAACTTTACACCAAAGATGTTTAATACGGCAGAAATAGTGGGAGCATTTGCGTATGTTATTTTTGATGATGGCGGTGTTTCATACTGTACTATGAGCAGAAAAGAGCTTGATGTTGTCCGTAGTAAGTCGAAAATGAAAGACAGTGGGGCATGGAAAGATTTCCCGGAGCGTATGTATCGCAAGGTCGCTATCCGTAGGCTCTTGAAAGATGTAGAGGTTGATTTTGAGAACGCTTTTCAGGGCGAGTATTACAACGATGATGAAGCGATACCACAGACAAGCGAGGATATAATTGACAGCGTTGCGGTAGAGATCGAGGAGAATCAGAACACGATACCTTTTGAGGTTGAGGAATAAGTCATATAAACCTTGCAATCCGTTTCGGCTTTGGCTTGCCTCGATATAGACTACGCTACTTCGGGGATTAAGGATTGTTAAAGTGAAACCAACAATGCGTAGATGGTGGTAGCACAATTCCCTTTTACAAGCATAGAGCAGAGGTTATGGGATATTGGCGTATGGTGTAATGGTAGTCACATCGGACTTTGACTCCGACAGTTCAGGTTCAAATCCTGATACGCCAGGTAAGAGTGGAGAACAAATGAAAGCCGGCTCTAAATTAGGTATCTCGTATACACCTTTTGACTATGTTCGCATAGCATTAGCGGAGGTACTGACCGGGAAAACGGCTGATGCGTCCTTTAGCGGTTATGGTTAAACCGCGCATTTTGAAAATGTATTTATATAGGAAGAAACAGGATTAGAGGTGTGAGGATGTCAGAACAGATGAATTTGTTTGATATTACAAGACAAGAATATCAAATTGATAAGCCTATACGGTTGATTGAGCTTTTTGCCGGATATGGATCACAGGCTATGGCATTAAGGAACCTCGGAGCCGACTTTGAACATTATAAAGTGGTTGAATTTGATAAATATGCTATTACATCATATAACTCGGTTCATGGAACAAATTTTCCGACTACTGACATCTGCGATATAAAAGGATCAGACCTACAGATAGTTGATAGGGATAAGTATGAATACATTATGTTCTATAGTTTCCCTTGTACTGACATATCAGTTGCAGGACAGATGAAGGGATTTGAAAAAGGTAGTGGTACAAGATCGTCATTACTTTGGGAAGTACAGAGAATACTTGAAGAGTTAGATGAAGGAGGGCAACTACCACAAATCTGTATTATGGAGAATGTCACAGCTATTCATAGTCAGGAGAATATGCCACACTTTTCAAAGTGGCTTGAATTTCTTGAAACACTTGGATATTCAAGCTTCGTGCAAGACCTAAATGCAAGTGATTATGGAATCGCACAGAACAGAGATAGGACTTTTGTTGTCAGTATTCTTGGAGAATGGAATTATCATTTTCCTGTACCGATTGAATTGACAACCTGCATTGAGGATTATTTTGAGGATTTAACAGATGAGCAGGCATTACAGTTGGTAGTGAAATCCGACAAGGCTTTGAAACTGTTAAAGGAACTTGATGATGACGGAAAACTCGAATAAACGGCTTATTGTTTTGTGTGATTTAGGTGTAGGTGGTGAAAGAGGTCGGGTTATGAGTAGGGGGGGTACTTCAACGGCTATGACAGGAACGGAGTATAAAGACCCTATGAAAGTGGTTAAGAAAATGGATAAAAAATGTATCGAAATTGGAAAGATAGATAAACAAGGTTATGAATTAGCTAATCGAGTTTATCATCGAGGGGGGGCAGCCCTACGATCAGAACTGTTGAGGACACGATAAAGACTATTAGGGTATGGAATAATGGAATACATCGGGATAAAACAAGCGGTTAAAGAGGGTTATATAAAATGTTCAATTCCGGGAGTAGCTGATTTGTCATACCCCGAAAGCAAATTAAGGCGTGGCAGAGTTCAAGGGGGGGGTAACATATCTCCTACAATAACAACGACAAGCGGAGTGTGTAAGATAATCAGATGGAAAAACAAGTGATCGAGATAGGCTGCGTATCAAGAGATAAAAACCGCAGACACCAATCAGGCTTAGTATTTGATAGGGGGGGGGTCGCACCAACATTCTACGCCGTTATGTACAAAGAAGCTCCAAAAGTTATCAGACGACATCATTGTTCTCGGAGCAATAGGAAATACAGCAAGACAGAACAGAGATAATATGAGGATATTTGATAGACGAGGACAATGCCCGACATTGAAATCACACATATCGAAAGAAAGTATTATGGTTATTAGAAAATGGGAAAGCGGATCATTGAATTAGGTCGAATAGATTGGGATAGATACTACCAGGCTAATCGTGTTTTAGGTGGGGGGATGTAGTTATTCCATACTTTCGAGGGATTTCAAAGAACCGCAAAAGGTGGTAAAGAGGTATGGTAAAAGCTGTAAAATCATTAAACCCTTATGAGGATGGAACTTGCCGGACTATTAAAAGTCAGTATTACAAGAACAGTTTAGCAAATTTTGTCCGTAGGGGGGGATACGGAGCAACAGGAGTTATAAAGCGATATGACAAAGAAAACAATGATTGTCGGAGAAATGGATAATTCAGACGGAACATTTGAAAGTGCAAATCGAATATATGATAAGTTTTCATCTGCACCGACTATTCCGACTTGTGGGGGGGGAGGAATACAGCCTAAAACAGTACGGCTGATAGGTGGAATAGGAACAAAAAATGAATTTGGCAAACAGTTCAGGCAACAACACAGAGTATATGATCGAAAACAAGTATCAGTATCGCAGAGTGCAACATCAGTTGATGGGTTATACACAAGGAGAATGGATATGATTAATAAATTCAAGGGAATATTAAAAATGGATGATGAAACACGACAACAGATACATGATGAAAACTTCGATCAGGAAGTCGAGATTGCAATTAAAGAGGATAAGCAACCGACAGTTGAAGATTATCTAATAACAGCTAAAGACGGAGAACAGTACGGAATATTCAAATTAAGTCCGAGAGAATGTTTACGCCTGATGGGGGTTAGAGATGATGATATAGATAAAATGTTGTCTGTGAATAGCAATACTCAATGCTACAAGCAAGCCGGAAACAGTATAGTTGTTAGTGTATTGGTAGGTATCTTTAGTCAGCTTGGCATACAAAATTGCAAGAAATGGAACGATATGACGGATGAAGAAAGATACGAGATCGTAAAGCCAGGAGGATGAGATATGAAATACATAATCAAGGATATGAGATCGTTATGTGAATTGGAAACATTTGAAATAAACGGTATAAAGGCTGAATATGAAGATTTTGGAGATAAATATGATACAAACCCAGAACAAGCAGAGCCTTATGGGTGCGGAAATATGCAATTTATACCCAGACCGTCAACAAAAGATGTGTTGAAAAAATACAAGATAACAGAGGATGAATACGAAGAAATATGTAGTGCATTGAGTTGTTTGAGTTTCGGTAGTTGCGGATGGTGTATATAAAGCTGGGAGAGTAACGATATGTATAACATAAAACCGCTTGGGTATAACAAAGAAACGGATCTATTTAGAGCAGAAGTCTGCGGAGGGATTGGAGAGTACACATCAGAAGTTCTTGCAGATATGGTAAGGGAGAACATCATAACTGTGATTGATAAGTCGCTTGATGGCACAGATGGTTTATACAACTATTGCTTTATCAACGAACTACTGACGGCGGTCATAGGGCATTATATGGTCAAAGAGTATGGAGGGGATGAATGATACTTGATGTAATAGCCACAGGATCATCAGGAAACTCATATCTGCTACGAAACGGTAAAGAGTGCCTAATAATCGAGATGGGGGTTCCGCTTAAAGATGTTAAGATTGCTCTTGATTTTAACATCAGACATATAGTCGGAGCGGTTGTCTCACATAAACATAAGGATCACTTCGGATATCATGCAGAGTATGAGAAGATAGGTGTCAAAGCCTTTTATCCGTGGATGAGAGAGGAAGAATCTGTAAAATATGGTGGGTTTAAGATACAGGCATTTAAAAATCCACACGGAGATATAGTGAGTTATGGGTTCTATATTAAACATGAGGATATGGGGAAAATGCTTTTTCTGACAGACTTGGAATACTGTCCGTATGATATGAGCAATCTGAATGTGAATCATATCCTTGTGGAGTGCAATTATCAGCAAGACATGATAGATATGGATGCCCCAAACTTCAAACATAAAGTGCAAGGGCATATGAGCTTTGATACTTGTAAAGAATTTGTCCGGCATAACATATCAAAGCACCTACAGACAGTAATGTTGATCCATAGCAATCCTTATACATTGGATGAAAATATGGCTGTAAAACAGATAAAAGACATGATTGACTATGATGTGAATGTACTCTGTGCAGAAGCAGGGTTACAGATAACACTATAACAGACTAAGGAGGTATAACAAAATGAGTTACAACAGAGTGATACTGATGGGAAACCTTACACGCGATCCTGAGATGTCATATTCAAAGGATATGCCGATCGCAAAGTTTACGGTGGCGTGTTCGAGGAAATACAAGAATAAGGACGGGGGATATGGAGCTGACTATATTCGTTGTGTCGCTTTTCAGAAGACAGCGGAATTCATCGAGAAGTATTTTAAAAAAGGTTCTCCTATCCTTGTGGAAGGATCATGGCAGACAGATAGTTATAAGGACAAAAAGGGTGAGACCATTTATACGAATGAATGTAATGTTGCAGCAGCAAGTTTCGCAGGAAAATCGGGATCTAATGGCTCTTCGGCAGATACAAGTGTTCCTACATCACAGGATGATGATTTTATATCTGCTCCTAACACGAATGATGTGGATATACCATTTTTTAGCAATTAAAGGAAAATAAGAATGAACATCATCGGATAGAATGGCGATGTGTGGGTGGTAATCTGGCATTGAGAGGATATAAAAAGTTTGCGATGAGAATTGCGACAGAACATCCGCATTGGTTTGTAAATATGCACCAGATGAGAGATACCACGAAAGATAATCAGGGCAACTATCACGATGAGTATGTGTTTGAGATAGTGAAATCGGGGGAATGAAATGACAACAGTAATAACGTGTATAATAGCAATTACGGTATGTATATCTTTTCTTTGCTCAATTATGCTATATATGCTTTGTGTTGACAGATATGCTTGTATGGATAACATATTAAGGACAAAAAAGGATTTTTTCAAAATCTGTTTTCTACATCAAACGGTGCTATGGCAACAGGATGATTATATAAATAGAGTTGGAATTGTTATTCTGATTGTATTGATAACACCATTTGTTTTATGGATAAATCTTATGGTACTTATTGTTTTGTGTTTTTGCCTGATAGCAAAACTGATAGCTTACGCATTTATGAAGTTGTTTTCTCGGTATCCTATTACTTGGGATGATTGGTGGGATGATCTATGGAATGATGAAGCATATCGGGCATGGGCAAGATGCCGTTATCATATTGGAAAGGATGTATGAAATGCTGATTTACATATCAGGAGCCATCACGAATGATCCATACTACCGACAGAAATTTGAAACAGCTAAAACATGGTTGATGAAGAAAGGACATGCGGTTATCAATCCGGCAGAGGTTGCAGATACACTTCCTATATTGACGCATGATCAGTATATGCACATCGACGAATCGTTGATCGACATTTGCGATGCAGTGTACTTCTTGAAAGATTGGGGAAGTAGTAAGGGTGCGAGGGAAGAATATGAGTATGTCAATGACCTGAACAAACTCATAACACGGTTGAAAATGCCACCTGATGATTATATGTACATAAAGTTTAATGAAATGATAGACAGAGATAAAGAACCGATAAAACTGATTTTCGAGGGAGAAAATGAAGATGAATTATGAGAAAAAACTGAAATGCGAACTGTATAATGACAGCATGCAGAATTGGAAATCAAAGCCGATTCAGAAAGCACAATTGATTATAGCAGATGTACCATATAATGTAGGTACTAACTTTTATGGAAGTAACCCTATGTGGTATAATGGGGGGGATAATTCTAACGGCGAAAGCAAGTTCGCAGGAAAAGCTGCTTTTTCATCAGATTTCAATTTCAATCTTTATGAGTATTTCCATTTTTGTTCACAGTTAATGAAGAAAGAGCCGAAAAAAGGCGGTCAGCGAGGGGAGAGTTCAGATGCACCGAGTATGCTTGTGTTTTGCTCATTTGAACAGTTAAGCACTTTGATAGATGCTGCAAAGAAACCTGGATTTGTAAATTATATACCGCTTGTGTTTATTAAAAACTATAGTCCGCAAGTGCTAAAAGCAAATATGCGAATTGTCGGTGCTACGGAATATGCCTTACTATTTTACAGATCATATCTTCCGAAATTTAGAAACGGATTACAACACGACAAAGACGGGAAAAAGATACCAGGGTCAGGACACATGGTTTTTAATTGGTTCAGATGGGGCGAGGATGGGAAAGAGATACCTAAAATCCATCCGGCGCAAAAGCCTGTGTCATTGTTGAAAAATTTAATTGAGATTCTGACAGACCCCGGAGATGTTGTTATTGATCCTTGTTTTGGTAGTGGAAGTACGGCAAGAGCTTGTATTGAAACAGGACGATCATTTTATGGTTTCGAGATAAACAAAGAGTTTTATAAAAGAGCCGTAAATGAAATGTGTAACATCAATTACTCGCCAAACGATGATAACATCGAGGGGCAGATGACACTTGCTGATTTGATTGGAGCGTAAAGATGAGATATGGTTTGCCATACAAAGGGGGTAAAAATTCAATAGCTGAATGGTTAGTGCAACAGTTACCATCTGCTGATACCTTTGTAGATTTGTTTTTCGGAGGTGGTGCTATAACGCATTCAGCTTTGCTTTCAGGCAAATATAAACACTTCATAGCAAATGACATAGACGGACGATTGATACCTTTTTTCCTTGATTGTTGCTATGGCAAGTATACAGTAGAAAATCATCCTGAATGGATAAGTCGTGAAGAGTTCTTTGAAAGAAAAGACGATGATGCGTATATTGCCCTTGTATGGAGTTTTGGAAATAACGGCAAAGACTACTTGTATTCAAAAGAGCGAGAGCCATTCAAAAAAGCTATGCACTATGCCTGTTTTTTTGACGATTTAAGCCTTTTTGAAGAATTAGGGATAAAGATACCGAGGTCGAACAAAAAAGGCACATACGAGCGATATTTGGAATACAAAAAGCATTTTGAAGATTAGGATTCAATGCGAAATAATGAAATCGAACGATTGCAGAACTTGGAAAACATCACACGCCTACAGAGCCTACAGAGCCTACAGAGCCTACAGAGCCTACAGAGCCTACAGAGCCTACAGAGCGACTATCAATCCGTTGTAATACCTGATGGCTCACTAATTTACGCCGATCCTCCTTATTCAGATACGAATTGCGGAAAATATCAAGGATTTGATAGTCAAAGGTTTTATGAATGGGCGAGAAAACAGGACAATATATTTATAAGCGAGTATTCAATGCCGGACGATTTTATCCCTTATGCATGGATAGAAAAGCAAGTTTTGTCGGCAGCAAGCACAAATGCGATCACGGCAAAAGAAATTATATACACAAATCAAAGAACATGGGAAAAACTGACAGAAAGGCAAAAGGAAATATCGAAACAAAATTTTGCTGAACAGATAACATTAGAAGAATTTATATGTGAGGTATAACCCTATGGCGTACATATTGATAATGTTGTTATCGCTGACACTTGGATTTTTAATCGGATATATCAAAGGCGTAAAGGAGAAAAACGATGGATAGTTTATCAGATGTATTTATAGCCCGGTGTTTCTTTATGGCTTCGCTGATTTTGGTTGATTGTGTGTTGATATGGAGGGATGTTAGAAAATGATACTTATAGAGGATAAAAACAATGTTGTTGGAAAACACAAACTCAAAAACGCCTATTGGCAATCACAAGGCATCGAGGTTATGCGTTATCCCTTGCCTGTGGGAGATTATATCCTGATGAATGATAAGGTTAAGGATATGCTTGATCGCAAAGCAAAGCGAGGTATAGAACCGAAAAAAATGGATTTTCTCGGTACATACGATGTTGCTATAGATACGAAGAAAGATATACAGGAGTTGTGTGGGAATGTCTGTGGAAAATCTCATGATCGTTTCCGGGATGAATGCTTGCTTGCACATAATAACGGTATCCGCCTAATTATTCTTGTTGAGAATGAAGAGATAGATATAAAGCCGAATGTCACAAGTCCGTATATTAGTCGATTAGAGGATTTGCATAAGTGGGTAAATCCTAGACTATGGGTAAGAAGGAATGGCAAACAAGCCTATCCAAACGCAACAAGAGGGCAGACGCTGATGAAAGCTTGCATGACTATGCAGAAAAAATACGGAGTGGAATTTGCTTTTTGTAAGCCTATAACGGCAGGGAGGGAAATTATCAAATTATTGGAAGGTGAATATGATGACAGATAAAATATGTGGGAATTGTAAGTGGCATTGTTACGAAGAAGAATCCCAAGGTTGGGTGTGTTGCAATGCAGATAGCGACTATGTAGCTTGTTGGACAGAATATGAAGACAGTTGTGAAGAATTTGAGGAAAGAGAATCGGGAGGTATAAGATAGTGAAACGGTTAAGATATACGCTTATGGGTGTAGTTTTCGGGATCATTGTGAGTATACTGTTTATATGTCTTGATGTTTTATATCATCCTATAAGAGCAAATGCACTTACACAAAGACAGATAGACACGGCAGATGCAATTGCAGATATAACTCTGAATGAGTATCCTACATATGGGCGGTTGCCTTCAATCGCGGTCGGACAAGCCTTTGTAGAATCAGAGCTTGGGAAAGGTGGAAATAATCTTTTCGGTGTCAGAGGTCAATCCGGCAGAGATACAGTATCCGCAACCTATGGATATCTTAATTGCCTAGATAACCAATATTTCCGTGGGGAAGGATCATTTATCCTTGATCGGGAGGAACAGTTAGCCATCATCATGAAAGGTGGCAGGTATTGTGAGGGAGAATATCCCTACGGCAGATATTACTACAATGTCATAAACTCCATATATAGATATGGGTGGGATAAATACGACAAACCTCTTATAGAAGCTGAGAAGAGAAAATTGGAGGCTGCTAAGAGAGCCAAGGAAGAAAAAATTGAGATGTGGCGTGAGGAAGAACGCAAGAGCAAATGGAATGATGAATTTACGCTGATATTCAATCCTATGCTTCTGCCGTGGCAGGTAATCACAGATTCTGATGTGATTAAAGGCGGAACGATCTTGATCGGTTACGATTGGATGGATGTTGTTGGCACAAAGCAAGGACTTGGGATGACTATTGAAACAGGGAACCGATATCAGGCACTATGCATAGGACATACGGTGCTTGGGGATGTCGTGGAGAATGCTGTAGGATAGGAGGAAGTAGTGGATGTCGGAAAAGTATAACAAAATGTGTAGAATTATCGGATCTCATAACACAACGGATGGGTTTTCACTCTAAAAGCTAAAGACGCTGCGATCGACATTGAAGGAAAAGACCTGATCCTTTGTAAAAATTGTAAATATTTTGAATGCGACAGCGTGGCAAAAGTCGATGGCATACCTCTTATAGTGGGGCATGAAATGTGTAAGCGTTGGGGTGACGGTTGCAAAACAAGCGAAAACGGCTATTGTTTTCTTGCGGAAAAGGAAAGCGAGGTAGAAGATGCAAATAGATAGTAATGAACTAATCAGATTGTTGCCTGCTATGTTACAAGGTCGTAGAAAGTTTGCACCGATGTCTGAAGGTGGAGATTATCATGTTGGTAAAGTAGATGAATGGTGCTTGTTCTTCCCTGATGTAGTACAGGCGGTTGAAGATTTTTGCGAGTATAAAGAAACGGGCAAGTATAGATTGTCTGCTCCGATAGATGGAAATTGGAATGTACTCAACGCTTATCAGTATGAGCCACAGGAAAGCGAGGATAAGGAATGAGATACATAGACCATATCAGAAATATGTCAGATGACCAGTTGGCATACTTTCTCAATGCCATACAGCCCGAAATTACACTGTGGAGTCTGTCAATGATGAGGGCATTAAGCAGAAAACCCTATAAAGGAGTAGACGCATTAAACGGAACAAACGGTGATACAAGAACGATTATGAGCATTTTATACAAGGATTATGATTACGAAATGAAACTAATGGATGAAGAACGGAATCAAAGCC
>Ga0326513_10004091_pt1 | contig 10488 bp, 6 predicted proteins | sample 2_2465_0518_D_FD_203654 | JGI IMG/M metagenome (GOLD analysis project Ga0326513, IMG submission 203654) | Bovine rumen microbial communities from UC Davis, California, United States - 2_2465_0518 | ecosystem: Host-associated > Mammals > Digestive system > Stomach > Rumen | place: USA: California... | reverse complement strand
GCGTAATATTTCCGACCATGTTCGTAATAAATATATGTCGTTCCCTTGATTTTTTTCTTGGAGATCCCGCTTTTCTGCTGCGGGATCTCGACTCTGAAATCGAGATACATGGTTCCTCCTGTCAAGAGTTAATTAACGCATTTATATTCTACCATATACCCCATATTTCCACAACTATAATGCCGATTTTCGGCTTAAATCCAAGGTTTTTCTTATTCTCTCTTTATCATCCCTCTATAGAGTGTTAATTATCAAGGAAGTTCACATTGAGGCCCCTCTCCAGAAATGTGAATTCATCGCACTCTATCACTCTGGGGATCGAGTCAAAGGGAAAGAGCTGTTCCTTAAAAGTATTGTTCTTGTAGATCCCGAACTTGACGCCGTAGCGCGCCAGCAGCTCATTGATCCTGTCGGTGTGGGAAACCAGATCGTAGCGATGCATAGTGCCGCCTCCTTTCAAAAAAGGAAATAAAAAAAGACGCCCTGCTTAAATGCAGAACGTCTTTGCTTGCTTTAGAAGGATTATAGTCAGAAAACCAAAGTATGTCAAGAAGGCTTCCCTCTTACATGCCTTAAATTCAGTTTATATATTATCGAAAATCAATTGTTCTGTGCTGCACACAGCAGCCCTTGTTTATTGCTATAATTACAGTATGAAACCGCATCAGAAAGGAGCCCGGACATGATTTACAACAAAGACATAGAGGTCATCGGCATGGAATCCGCCCCCAGATATAATATCGTGGATTCCCATCTGCATTTCCTGGATTTTACACAGGATTCCGACGGCTTTCCCCCTCTGGTGAAAGCCATGGACAAGTGCGGCGTGTCTGAGGCGGTCATCTTCGGAATGCCCATGACCAAAAAGTGGGACTACATTATGAAAGAAAAGCCCACCTATTACATGAGCAACGACAGCCGGTGCTACTACTACTCCGCGACGGACCATATTTTGGCCCATGAGCTCCTGTCCCAGACAGAAGAGATTCAGAAGAGATTTCACCCCTTCTGCTGCGGCTTCGACTGCACGGACAAATATGCGGCGACCCAGATCGAGCGGCTGCTTAAAATGTATCCTGGTTTCTGGGGCGGGATCGGCGAGCTGATGAGCCGGCACGACGACCTGACCGCGCTCACCTACGGAGAGGGGATCCACATGGACAGCCCCGCCTTCCGCATGGTCTACGACCTCGCGGCTGACTACGATCTTCCGGTCCTGGTCCACCACAACATCTCTCCCCAGAACGCGACGAAGCCCCTTTACGAGGATGAACTGTACAGAGCCCTTGAGCACAACAGGAAGTGCAAGATCATTTGGGCGCATGTCGGCGTCTCAAGGCGGATCGAGATGGAGGAGCTCCTGATCATCGCCGGGCATCTGCTGCACGACAACCCGAACCTGTACGTGGATATCTCCTGGATCTTCTTCGAGAACTATGTCCGGGGCGACCTGATGAGAGGAACCGTGAACACGGATATCTTCGCGGATATGTGGGCGGCCGTCATAGAGAAATATCCCGACAGATTCATGATCGGCTCCGACAAGGTCGGCCACTGGGCGGAGTATCCCCACGAGATCAGCAAGTACTACATGCTGATCGACAAGTTAAAGCCCGAGACGGCGGAGAGATTATGCAGACTGAACGCGCTTTCGCTGATCAAGAGGTGGGACTGACGTCCTGCAAAGCCAGAAAATGCCCCCTTGCTGATCGATCAGCGAGGGGGCTCTATGTCAGATCTTTCTCTTATTCAGCACTGCCGCTGCCAGTCCTCCGGCTGCCGCTATTGCCAATACGATCCAAAGAACAAAATCAGCTTCATCACCCGTAGGCGCCGATTTATTCGAGGTATTCTTATCTGTTTGTGTCACTGTCTCATGTGCCACTGTCTCATCAGAACTATCCTCAGTACTATCCTCAGTTTTATTCTCACTCTCTTTCTTTTTGTCCGGATCAGGCTTCTTTTTTTCACTTTCTTCGCCCGTCGCGGGAATGACCTTCGTCTCGACATGAGAGGCGTCATGGCGGCACGTGCGCATCATCTCGCCATCCTGTGTCGCCGTAGCTTCTTTTGTGATGACCCAGTCTCCCCAGTCATGGCCGAGCGCCGGGATGACCTGCGTTTTGACCTGCTCCGCAAAAGCGGAGTTCCCGAACACCGCATAATAGGTGATCAGTCCGTTCTCCTCGCAGGAAGCTTCCCTGGTCACTTTAAGCACAGTAGACACCTTCTCGGATTGTGTATAAGAGGACGCGCTTGTGAGCGCCCGGGATGCCGTCACTGAGGACAGGTCTTCTGTCCACAAATATTCCGGCGCGCCCCACTTGATCCTCAAAATCTCCATCGTGGAATCCATGATGGCGTCACTGCTGCCATCCGTGCCCAGACTTACCGGCTGGCCGCCATTATACTTGCTGAGTCTTATCAGTTCCTCCGTAATGCTCACAATAGACGCGTTTCCGCTGGTCTTGAGGTAGCCTGGGATCATCGAAGTGTAAAAGATATTGGAGACGACGCCCTTCGCCTCCGCGTTGTGATGCCTTCCCCCGCCTGTGACCAGATCGGCATACTCTTCGTCCTCTTCCACACTGTAAAAGACCATAGTATCCTGCGCATCAAAGTATTCACCGGTATATGTTTGGCTTTCTCCACTGGTATCGATCTGCACGAGCATGTGCGTGCCTGCAGGGAAGACATACTCAGTCCGGTCCACCGTATGATTATGGCCGCACAGATAAAGAACATTGCGGATGATATCCGCCTCATCATCTTCCGTTGAGATCCCCTCTATTCCGGTCGCCGCGTAATTGAGCGCCTCATTCCAATATGGAGCGCCATTATTATCACCCCTCTTGGCCTGGATCGGAACATGACAAAGTACCAATACCGGAACCGTTACATCCTTGTCCTTTACCCACGCCTTGAACTCTTCCGCAGCTGTCTGGCTGATACTCCCGCCGTCCTTCATGTGATAGTAACCGATCCCGTAGATATAGTAAGCGGTGGATCCGTCCGAGTTTTTCCCCTCATAGATCTGTCCGGACTCATAGCCGCCTTCGCATTTGACCAGGTTGTCCTGATCGTGCACATTTGCGTCGTGGTCCGCCCATATAATGGATACCTGCTCTTTTTTGATCGATCCGAAAATATCGCGGATCCTCTCGTATACATCCCCGGCATTGTATTCCGGTGCGTCTCCGCCCCTCGCTCCGACGAGATCTCCGATCAGGGAAACATATTCCGTATTCTCGGGAAATCCCGACATCGCATTCTCCAATGCGTCAGGCAGTCCGTGCAGGTCTGAGGCAAAAGCCAGAACATGCCCGTCCGCAGTGATGGAAGAAGCTTCGTCTTCTGACGCACCTTCTGCCGCTTTTGCTTCCCTAGCCACACCCTCAGCGGTCACCGTAGCGGTGGTCTGCTCCCCGGATCCCTCTGAAGATTCCTCCCCGGTGATCTCTTCCGCAGGTTCCTCCTCAGTAATTTCTTCCGCAGGCTCCTCCTCGGTATTTTCTTCCGCAGGTTCCTCCTCCGTGATCTCTTCCGCAGGTTCCTCCTCAGTCAGTTCTTCCGTGGGTTCCTCTTCTGTGATCTCTTCTACAGGCTCCTCCGTGATCTCTTCCGCAGGTTCCTCCTCAGGCTCTTCCTGAGGTTCTTCCCCGGCCGCCTCCGCTTCGGCCTCCACAGCACAGGTCTCTCCCGCCTGCACGGTGATCCCGGTCACATCCGCGAAAGCCTGTATCTCCCCAAAGCAAGTCATCCAGATCGCCAGCGCGGCAGTCAATACCACTCTTTTCATTCCGTGTTTCATCCCAATCTCCAGTTCCAATCTTCCCGTAACAATTCAGTTAATGCGAAAACCCCTTTTCTTTCATTCACATAAGATCTCCGCCTCTCCCCGCCCGCTCAGTCGAAGGCATAGGGGTTAAATCCATTCGCCGCCATGATGAACCATGCGGTCGGCGCGATATGCAGGTCTTTCGAGTATTCCCAAGGCGATCCGTCAAACAGCTCCATGCCCGTCGAGAGGTTGTCCACCGTCGCCGCAGGGAACAGACCGCCGTCAGACTGTATGGAGATCAGGGCCTCCATGGCCTCTTCATATTTGTCATTCTCGCCGATCCCGCGGTACATCAGCGCTGTGTACGCGGTTCCTTCGGCCCACCAGCCTCCGTTCTTATTCTCCTGGCAGAAGGGATAGCCGCCCTTCGGCGTTTTCATGGTTTCTACAACCTGCAGCGCATCACTGTAAGGCGCAAAGGCATCTCTGAGAGCCATCTGACACCACACCTGCGCGTCCAGAACGACTACTCCGGTATTGGGCGTTACGCCGTCGTCCAGAGTCCCGGTCATAAAAAGTCCCCGCTCCCCATCATACATGGACTCGATGAACCTGAGGGCGCTCTGCGCCGCCTCCTGATATCTCTCTTCTCCGGTCACCCCGTAGAGCCCGTCAAAGACAGAATAGGCATCAATGTTGTGCTCAATGGATTTATACGTGAATGGATAGACGACCGGCGGATCTCCCTCTTCCCAGCCGTCAAAGCCACCGGTGAACCCGTCGCCGCCGTCAGAGCAGTTCAGGATCACCCAGTCCATCAGCGAGCAGGCGGTCTCGAGATACTTCTCATCGCCATAGACCCTGTGATATTGCAGAAGAGCCATGGCCACATACGAGGTGTTCCCCACGTTGCTGCCGACCTGATAGCGGTCCTCATACCACGTGCCGTCCTCTGCCTCGTACCAGCCCGGAAGTCTGGCGCCGCTCTCCCACCCGGGGAATGGCGAAATATCCCCTGCCGCGTATGCGTTGCGCACGCGCTTCGGGTTCAGAGCGGATCCTGCTGCCACCCCAGCATCTGATGCTTCTGCCGCTGCCGATCCCGTTCCCGCAGCTCTGTCGTTGTCGATCGCATACACAAAAGCGTCCAGGATCTCTTTTGCCTCCTCCTGCTTTCCCTCAGAGAGAAATGCCATGGCCGCCAGAGCGTTGTCATAGGAAAAGGCCACATTTTTAATATATTTGTTTTCTGTGTCGTAGGAGCGCAGCATCACAGGCGCCTCTTGCGCTGCGGCAATATCACCCTCGAAACGAATGTCATCCAGATAGAACACGGTGTCCGAATCGCCGTTCATCCTGTCATTCAATACATAGCCGAATCCGCACACGATATAGCTGAGGTCAGCGCCCTCAAGAGAGATCTCATATTTCTCCCATTCATCGGTCAGCTCGATCACTCCGGCGGATCTCTTGGTGCAGCTGTCGGGATATTGCACCATCCGTGAATTTGTCTCACCGTTATACCCAAATCCGCAGGTGAAAAACTCCACTTTCTCCCCGCCGTTTTCTCCTCTCGCATAGAAGATCAGCTTCTCCGCGCCGGTGAGGTCAAGCCCCTGTCCGTCCGTGCTGCCGTCGTTCAGAGACGGAACCGTCTCTCCTTTCGGAAGATAGCCGTTCAGGAAGAGCCAGCCGCCCCAGTCCCCCGCCGTGGTGATCTGCTCACAGCGAATACAGCTGGAGCCCCCATGGGGATCCTCCTGCCAGTTTTCGTCCATATCCTTAACCAGATCACTGTCAATTCCCGCCATTTTGGACTTCTGCGTGTAGTGATTATCGGTTTCGCCGAAATCCCGGTAGACATACACCGTCTCCCGCTCCTTCTCCATTCGTTCGGAAAGCGCCGCCAGAGCCGCTTCTTTCTCATTCGGGTAGGACTCTTCAGATGGATGGGATTCAGCCTCCGGATGAGTCTGCGCAGTCGCGGAATCCTCTAAAGCGGTGTCTGCGACAGCCTCTGCATCGGAATCTGCGTCACTGTCCTGCACAGCCTCTTTGGCAGTTTCCGCACTCTGAGTATTTTCCACTTCCGCTTCCGCGTTCTCTGCAGTTTCAGCGCCGGCTGTTGTTTCCACCGCTTCTGCGCTCTCCGGGATCTCCGCGTTTCCACCGTCTGTAGACGTTTTTCCACAGGCAGTTGCTGAGAAGATCATTAAAACTGTGACCAGCAATGTGAATGTTTTTCTGAACATATTATCCCTCCTCCCGCCGATAATTCACCGTCTGATGAAGCCAGATCGTGATATTCGTCAACTCCTCAGTATTCTCCTGACAACCCCTCATCACCCACTTCTCAAGAATCTGGCTCAGTGACACCGCATGCCAGAAGTAAAAGTAATCAGCGAAATATTCCGGGTCGGTCGGATTCGCAAACTCCTCATAGGTTTTCGGTCCGATCACCGGAACTGCCTTCAGAAACGCTTTGTCGAGCAGATGCAAAAGCCCCTGGTCATGGAGAATCTGAAGCTTTTCGCGCCGCCCGTCCCAGAACCCGTAAAAGCGGCTGTAGGTCCTCTTAATATCCTCCTCAGAAGGATTGCGCTTGTCAAAATGCTCGAGAATACTGTACTGGGTCAAAATATCACTCGCCTCTCTCTCAAGATAATAGTCAAGGACATCTTCCAGACCCCTGAACCGCCTGTAGAAAGTATTCCTGCTTACTGTCGCTGTCTGACAGACCTCCGAGACACTGATCTCGGAAAATGCTTTCTTCTCCATCAGGCTCCACAAAGCGTCACAGATCAGCCTGATCGACTGCTCTACTCTCGTTCTTCTCTCCGACATGACACAAATCCCCCTGTTTTGTATCGTTAAAACTCACGGCTGCTGACTTTATTTACCATGAAAATTTGCGCTTTTATAATTAGAATATGGTACATTTGTGTCAATTTTGCAAGGAGGTAACAGAATGAAGTACCCTGAATTGTTTAAACCGTTTACTATCGGACGCTGTCAGATCAAAAACCGCATTGTCATGTCACCCATGCATCTCGGCGGCAGAATGGATTCAGACGGCAATTTCAACGAGTCCGTCATCGACTACTATGTTGCCCGCGCGAAGGGCGGCGTCGGCCTGATCTACACCTGCGGATTTGTGCCGGATTCGGGAATTGAAAAGGGCCTGAGCACAAATTCTCCCTTCTCCGATATGTTCAAATTTAACACCACTTCCAGCAGACTCTGCGAGAAAGTACACGCCTACGGCGCGAAGATCTTCTTTGAAGTCGGCGGAGGAACAGGAAGAGTCACCTTCCCGGCTGCCATGTCCCCGGAGATGAACGGCCATCCCATCGCTCCGTCCGAAATCCCTAACCGCTGGGATCCTGCCATGATGTGCCGCCCTACAACCACTGCTGAGATCAGGAAAATGATCGACGATACGGTTCAGGGCGCAGTTGCCAGCATGCAGGCAGGCGCAGACGGCATCCTTCTGGGCGGTATTTACGGAGGATACCTGACAGACCAGTACGCGACCAGGATCTTCAACAACCGCGATGACGAGTATGGCTATGGCAAAAAAGGCCAGCTGAAATTCGTCACTGACACCATCAAGGGGATCAAAGAGGCCTGCGGCCCCAACACCCCTGTAGACGTCCGTATCGGCGTAAAGCATTATATGAAGGGAATCCGCCAGGGCGCTCTTCCGGGCGAAGAATTTGAAGAAGTCGGCCGCGATGTGGCAGAATCCATTGAATATGCCAAAGAATTGGAAGCGGCAGGCGCAACCGCCCTTCTGATCGGCGACGGCTGCTACGATTCCTTCTACTGGCTGTATCCGCCCACCTATCAGAAACTGGGCCTGTGGCTCGACAATGCGCAGAAGGTGAAGGAAGCTGTTTCCATCCCCGTGATCTGTCCCGGAAGACTGAATAACCCCGATATCGCCAATCAGGCCATCGCTGACGGCAAGATCGACGCCGCCGCTTTCGGGCGTCCCCTTCTGGCCGATCCGGATTTTGCCAACAAGGCAAGACGCGGCGCCAGCGAAGACATCCGCCCCTGCATCGGATGCGAGAACGGATGCATCGGCCGCGTTTTCGTGGGCGGTCTGGTAACCTGTGCCGTCAACCCGCAGTGTTTCTATGAAAACACGGAGCCCATCCTTCCCGCCCTCATCAAAAAGCACGTCGTAGTAGTAGGTGGCGGTGTCGGAGGCATGGAGGCCGCACGTGTAGCCGCGCTCCGCGGACACGAAGTCGACCTCTATGAGAAGAGCGACAAGCTCGGCGGCAACTTTATCCTTGCCGGAGTTCCCGATTTTAAGACAGATGACGAGGCGCTCATCGAGTGGTACATCACGGCAATCAAGAAGGCCGGCGTAAAGATCCACATGAACACCGAAGTCACTGCGGATCTTGTGGAAGCCATTGACGCCGACGAAGTCATCGTGGCGACCGGTGCCGTCTCAAGGACCATCCCCATTGAGGGAATCTCCAAAGAGGACGCTGTGACTGCTTCCGATGTGCTCTCAGGCGCAAAGCCTGTCGGCGATTCCTGCGTCGTGATCGGCGGCGGTCTTGTGGGATGCGAAATGGCCATCTGGCTCGCAAGACAGGGCAAAAAAGTGACTATTGTAGAGATGATGCCCGAGCTGATGCTTTCCAAGGTTCCCGTTCCGCTTCCCAACAAGCTGATGATCGATGACATGCTCGTGCAGGAAGGCATCGATACTATCACCAGCGCCGCGACAAAGGCATACCGCGACGGCAGCCTGATCTACGCGGACAAGAACGGAAACGAACACGCCATCCCCGCAGACACCGTGATCCAGTCCATCGGCTATGTGCCTGTCAACAAGCTCTACAATGAACTGTGCCAGCGCGGAAACGCCAATGTCTGGAACGTCGGCGACTCCAAGATGCCCACCAACATCATGAACGCCATCAAGGACGGCTTCTTTATCGGTAAGGACATCTGATCGAAAACTAACAAGTGACCTGCAAGTAGTTTCTCCACACTACGACAGAAGATCCCGGGAGTGCTTTAAAGCACTTCCGGGATCTTCTTATATAGAAACGATTTTGGGGAATAATCTGATTTGGACGCTTAGACAGCAATAATATGTGCTATAAATATAAAGGACTCCAAAACACCAAGCAGTTCATTCTATATAACGGAGCATCGACATGACTAAAAAAGAAACTATTATTGTACTCTTCTCTATTACACTGTGCTGGTCATCCTCCTATATTTTTATAAAGGATCTCTCCTCCGCATTTTCGGCTTACGCCTATCTGACACTGACCTCCGGATTCGCCGGGATCGGTCTCGCCCTCGCCTTCAGACACCTCATAAAGAAACTCGATAAAAAGACCATCCTCTACGGATCGGTCCTCGCACTGCTCATCGCGGGCAATATTATCTTTGAAAAGCTGGCCCTAGACAATCTGCCTGCCTCGGCTGTGAGCGCGATCGCGTCCATGAACATCGTGATCGTACCCCTCATCATGATCTGCAGGCGGCGTTTCCCGAGCAGAAACAATGTTGCCGGAATCGCCATCATCCTGCTGGGACTGGCCGTCTCGGGACACCTGCACATGCAGGGCGGCGAGCTTATGGGCATCATTTATGTCCTCTTAAGCTGCCTGATGATGTCACTTTATACAGTATTCGCCGCCGACTATACAAAAGAAGCGGATCCTCTGCTTCTCACAACACTCCAGCTCTGCGTGACCGCTGTGATCGGACTGATTTTGTGGGTAGTCACAGACCCCGGTTCCTTCAAGACGATCAACTGGTCCCTGGAGACTATTTCCTACATCGTGATCATCGCGTTTTTCTCCAAGGCCTATGCCTATGTCATGCTCATGTATTCTGAGAAATACTGCGATGCGATCACCGTCACGGTCATTGCCACCACAGATCCGGTAGTCACCCTGATCCTGGCGATCCTGATCCCCAGCACCTTGGGGAACACAGAACTGTTTTCCACAAGGTCTCTTATGAGTGCGATCATCATTGCCATCGGAGCAGTCGTCGCCGGAACAAACTTCCTCTCTGCCCGCAAAAACCGGGCGGGCGTCCCGGAGGGCGCTTCCCCCGATGAAGTCAAGAATGCTGAAGCCACAACAGAAGGCGCCGCTCCCACTCTGGTCCCGGCTTCTGACGATGCTATCTCAGAGGCAAACAATGAAGAAACCGCTGCCGCCACAGTCAGCCGGTCCGTAAACCGCCTCTATCTGCTGCGTGTGTTTCTTGCGCTGATGATCGGGTTTGCACTGCTTGGCATGTCGATCAATGTCATGGAATACGCGGACGGATTTACGGAGATCCGCCCCGAAAACTTCATCCCTGTAACTGCAGGGATTCTCTTTGGACCTGTGGCCGCCTTGGCCTGCGGGATCGGCAATATCCTTCAGGACACTCCGTTTAATTTTGGATATACCGCCGTTCTGGGATTCTTTGCCAATTTCCTTGCCGCCTATCTGCCCTATAAACTCTGGAGAACTGCCGAAGGAAATACGCTCAATACACATAGCGGAAAACGTCTGCTGACCTACATCTGGGCCGCTCTCCTCAGCAGTCTTGCTACGGGTGTCTTCCTTAGCTACGGTCTGGAAATATTCTTTGGATCCTGGTATGAGATGCTTGGCCCCGGCATCTTCTACAACAACTTCCTCTTCTCGCTGATGTTCGGACTCCCTTCC
>Ga0326513_10004086_pt1 | contig 10497 bp, 6 predicted proteins | sample 2_2465_0518_D_FD_203654 | JGI IMG/M metagenome (GOLD analysis project Ga0326513, IMG submission 203654) | Bovine rumen microbial communities from UC Davis, California, United States - 2_2465_0518 | ecosystem: Host-associated > Mammals > Digestive system > Stomach > Rumen | place: USA: California... | reverse complement strand
TACATGACCGTAAAGCTGAATATACTGAAAATATTGCTGATGCGACCAGTGATGTCAGATATAAAAAATCTTCCGGAAATTACAGCTATCTCGGCTGGTATCGTGTCAATCCCGAAACCGGTGAAGAAACTCCCTATCATTTCGGAACACGAATTACAGAAAATCTCTTTCTCCGTCTGCACTGGAAACAGCTCGGAACTTATTATATTCAATACGATGCCGGAGAGGGTACGCTTTCAGCTCAGGATGATACTCAGCAGATATTTCAGATTCCTGATATGGAACAGTATTCCGATCAGGCTGAAATGCTGATTACTAAAACTGCTGTTCCGCCTGAGGGTAAAAATTTCATCGGCTGGAAAATCAAACTCGATACTGAACAGAAACTCTATACTGCCGGACAGAGTTTCCGGTTTGATTCCGCTCTGACCGAACCCATCGCAGAATTAAATTCTGATAATCAGACAGAAATCAGATATACTCTGATCATGCAGGCAGTCTATCAGGAAATCCAGACAGCAGAAATTATCTATGATGCCAACGGCGGTGTCATCCTACCGGAAGCCGAACTGCCTGAAAATGCCGGAGAAACTGTATTTCATCTGATTACTCCGGAATATCAGAGAACAGAACATTCTTTAATCATCAGCGATCTGGTGAATAATTCCGCTGTACAGCTCGCAAACGGAACAGGCTTCCGAAATGGAAATTATATTCTGCTCGGCTGGAATACTGAAAAAGACGGCTCAGGAATTTTTTATCCGCTCGGAAGCATTCAGTATGTTGATATTCAAAATCCTGTCACACTCTATGCTCAATGGGGAATCAAAATCATGTTTGATAAAAATAATTCCCGTGCTGACTGGGGCGGTGACTGGTCAGAATATCAGAAACAAGATAATTATTATTATAAAATAATTAATCTGAATTCTGTTCCTGAAAAGCCTGAGGATATTCCTGTTTCTCCGGATTCTGGTGAAATGTTCCGTTACTGGTCAGCTGATCAGCAGACTCCGTTTGATTTCAGTCAGCCGATTACACAGGAAATTCTTGATGATCATGATTTTCTTATTCTGTACGGATGCTGGGATATTCCGGTTGAAATTCCCGTCTATATTGTTGATACTTCTCAAAAATCATGGAAACGACAGGATGAATGGCTGATCAATGATCAGAATACTAAAATAAAATTAAATAATACTCCCGTTTCTCTGAATACAAAAGCTGATGCTGATCTCTATGCAAAACCTGAGAAAATTTCCGGTTATCAATGGGCTTTCAGCTGTACAGGAGAAAATACTACAGATGCTTATCTGAATATATCTGAAAATCATAAAATTACCAGTATTCGATATGATTCCGATTCCATGCAGATCATGACCGTTTCTCCTGACGGTTCAGAACAGCCTTTTGATCCTGAATCAGAAGCAATCTATCTGATTTATTATCAGAATTCAGATTTGCTGAATATTAATTATCAGATACTGAATTCAGATCATATATTGCAAACAGTTCCTGATCTGAATTCTGAGGCCGTAAAAACAGCAGAATTTCATGAAAATCATTATCTCATGGAAAATACTGTGATTCAGCCTCTCTCATGGAGCGGACAGAATTATCCGTATTATTCATTTGCGATCGGTGAGAAAAATGCTGAATCCAGTTCAGATCTGTATCATATTACAGAATATTCCGGAGATGATACATCCCGTCCGGTATTGCAGATCAAAACTACATGGCAGGGATTTCAATATACTACAGATGGAAGCACATGGCATTCATGCGGATATGAAATCGCTTTGTATGTCATCTTCTATGAAGAAACTCCTGTGATATTCACACTCGAAGAACAGACTATTGCTCTCCCTCAGGAAATAAATCAGAATTTTTATTATACTGTTTCGATCATGCAGTCAGAAATCAGAACCAGCAAAAAAATATATTATTATAAAAATAATAATTATTATACAGAACTCTCTCATACAGAGCAGACTGATATTTCTGATGAAATCCAGATCACTGAAATGCATTCCGTGCTCTCTGATGATGAATCAGAATCGTTTGTATTATTCTCCAGTAATCCTGTTTCAAAAACAGATTATCTCCCTACAGCCGATACGATCAGAATCAATCGTCAGAATTATCCTGTATATTATCAGGAAATCACAGAAATAAAAATCATCCAGAAAGCAGAAATCATACAGGAACAAAAAGAAAATTTCAGTACTTTCAATACAGCAATGACTTCTGACTGCTACAGCAGTTCCGTTTCTGCATCGCAGACGATTACTTATATCAATACGCAGGAATACTCAGCAGAATTGCATGTCGCTGTCATGAATCATAATATTTTATATAATTATGATAATATTTTAAGAACACAGGAACAATCTGTTTATCAGCATCCGCTCCCGACAGAAAAAAGCCTGAATCTCTCTGATATTGATTCTTATCAGCTGATCACAGATGCTGAAAAATATGTCTTTACCGGTATTATCAGTGCGAGCAGAACCGATACGGATAAAATCATTTCTCAGAAACAAAATATCAATTCCGTTACTTTCGGAAAAATCAGTGATAATTTCTATCAATTCTATCTGAATCAGGATCAGTCATTGATTCTGAATCCCGAAGAAGAAATCTGGTTTGTCTACGTTCCGAAGCCTGTTATTCGTTATGTACTCGAAAAACCTGACGGAGAATTGCTTCCGATCACCCCTCTGACAAGAAACGGCTCGGAAATTATCCTCAATCAGATGACAATCACACAGAATATGCTTCTTCCGATCAGTTCAGAACAGGATTTTCAGATCGCTCCCGTTTCCGGATATGATGATTCTGTTTTTATCGTCCCTCCCGATCTTGATTATGAAAATTCGCCTCTGATGCTCAAATATTCTGCAATAGGCATCGGAAACGAATCCGGTCTGACTGAATCTTCTGATATGAAAAAAATAAAATTTCATATTACTGATCAAACTGTAAATTATTATTTTCAGAATCCGGATTCTATGAAACCGCTTCCGGCTGACCCTGTGATCTATATTATTTATAAAATCAAGGGCTGTACACTGCATCTGACTAAAACCGTCAAAGGCGATTCGCATGGTAATGATGCATATATTCTGAAAATCCGTTCCGATGCCCTTGCAGATCAGAATTATGACATCAGCGGAGACAGATCAGGAACAGTCAGACCGGATTCCGGAATTATTACTCTTACGATCAGACACGGAGAACATATCATGCTCCACGGTCTGCAAAGCGGAATTTATATCATTCAGGAAGAGACTCCGGAAGATTGTATCATATCTGCGGAAGTAAATCATACATCTGTCAGCATTGTACAGAATCAGATTGCTGTTCAGCTCAATACAGATATTCAGATTGATATTATCAATACATTCCCTGTTCCGGTAACGGAAATAACAGAGAATCCGGAATGTTATCTCATCATAACCGGAATGATTTTTTCAGCAGTAATCATCTTATTGCTGATCAGAAAAAAGAAAATCCGCCATGATACTCAGAAAGGATGATGCTCTTATGAAAAAGAAATTTTTATCTCTTCTGTCCGTGATTTCTGTTATTCTGAACCTGTCTGCATTGATTTCTTATGCTGATGAGACTCCTGTGACAGAATTCACAATCGAAAAAGATATTGTTCTTTTCAATGCAGACGGCAGTCAGATCTATGAACCGAATATTGATTATACTTATACAGTCAGTCCTGTGACAGTGGAAAACGCTTCTGTTACCGTCACGGATGAGAATTCAGCAACTCAGATTGTCGGCGTACGCTCCGGAATTGCAGATGCAGTCAGCATCAAAGGCAATGCTCAGAATGCAGAATGGAATTCTACAGCAGTTCTCACATTCGGAGCTGACAGCCTGACTGATACCAATCAGGAAAATCAGACTATTACAATCAATTCGGCTCATGCAGATGAAAATCTGAATATTCGTTTGGATGCTTCTGCCATTTATCAAAACGGTGCAAATCCTGCCGGAATCTATCGCTATCAGATCACAGATACTACTGCTGATACTGCTCTGACATCAGCTGGAATCCGGAGAAATCCTGATTATGAGACAACGCTCTATCTTGATGTCTATACAAAATATAATACTGAAAGAGATAATCTGTTTGTTTATGGCTATGTACTGTTCAAAGACGATGCTGATCATGCTGTCAGTCATTCGTTTGAAAATACAACAGAATCCGAAGCGGATAAAATCAGCGGTTACGATGTGGAATCCGAAGAAATCATTGATCCGTCCGATCCGGAAAATCCAGTAATTATTTCAGATCAGTATCATACACATAATATAGAAATCAAGAAAAAAACAGCAGGTGATCTCGCTGATGGAAGTCATCCGTTTCCGTTCACACTCGCATTGAAAAATAATATCATACAGTCTCAGACTGATTTCTATGATTCTACAGGCACACAGAAAATGCTTTCTGCTGATGGAATCTATACAGAATCCACAGCACTCCGGAACGGAGAAAGTATTATATTCTATGGTCTGCCGGAACATACTGAAATCAAAGTCACTGAAATCAATGATACTGCCGATCAGTATTTTGTTTCTGCCTCTATGAACGATGAAGCAATAGAACTCGCTTCTGATCTGACAGGAAATCAGAAATCAGCTTCTACAGAATATCAGTCAATCAGCAAAACAGAAAGCAGAGATATTATTTTATTTACTAATACGCTCAATGATATTTCTGTTACAGGTGTATTTTTCACAGTCATGCCGTTTGTATTCATCACGATTGCCGGTATGCTTCTGCTGATTGTCTGCATCAGAAATAAAAAATCTGTCGGATGAAAACAATTCGCTTCCGGATGATGATCATTCTGCTTCTGACAGGCATATGCTGTTCAGTATATCAGAATCATAAACAGATACCGGAATTTTCAGAAAATCCGGTATTTATACCGGAAACAGAAAATGTTTCTGAAACTCAGTCTGATGAAAACGCAAAACAGCTCTCTGTTCTTACGGAGAGCTGTCCGGCTGTGATCGGCTGGATTACTATTCCCGATTCTCAGATTGATTATCCGATCGTACAGGGGCAGGATAATCAGTATTATTTATCTCATGCACCGGACGGAAGAGAAATCCGTTCAGGCAGTATTTTTCTTGATTATCGCTGTGAAAAAGATTTTTCAGACAGCTATCAGATTCTGTACGGCCATAATATGAAATCCGGAATGTTCGGCGATCTCCGGACATATCGGGAAAAATCTGCTTTTGATTCGCATTCTTCCGGCTGGATTTATACCCGTGATGCAGTTTATCAAATTGATTTTTTTGTTCTTTCTGTATGCAGTGCTTATGATGCTGTTTATCAGTATGATCTTTCCGTTGCTGAATGGATTGAAAATCTGCTTTCTCATGCGGTCTGCTACAGAGCGATGCAGATCGAAGAAACTGACAGATTGATTGCATTATCAACATGTGCTTCTGATTTTGAAAATGCAAGAATTTTATTTGTCGGCAAACTGACTGAAATTCATGAAAGCTCTTCATAGAGCTGTTCAAATGTAATGCCGTATTGTCGGGCGATGTCATAGGCATAACTCAAACCATCCGGAGAAGCATAGCGAACTTGATAGGCTTCTGCACTGTCCCGCTTTCCCATCACGATGCTGACAGCTCCGCAGACAGCATGTTCTGTCCGGAGTGTATCCGGATCAGAAGCCAATTCATGCATATGTGTATTGAAACAGGTTCTCGCTCCGAGACAGCAGAGATATTTCAGAGAGTTCTCAGCGATATATAAAGATTCTGTATGACTTGTTGTTGCAAAGGATTCGTTGAATAATAACAGACTGTCTTTCGTTGCCATACGGCATATTTCACGGAATCGAAGTGCTTCTTCTCCGAGTCTGCCGAATGAGACAGTACGATTTTCATCAGCCGGAAAATGTGTATAAATTCCGTCACAGATACGAATTGTTCCGGAACTGCATGGAATAAATACACCATGCTGTGCCATCAGAAAGGCTAGGCCGATTCCCTGTGTAAAAATTGTTTTTCCGCCCTGATTAGGCCCTGTCAGAATCAGGACAGTCTTATCCTGTGTAAAATCAAGAAAATTACAGATAATCGGATTTTTAACAGTTCCGTCCAGTTTGCAGAGTGCCAAGCGGATATTATAAAAATCCGTAAGATGACTTTCTGATTCTGAAAATACCGGCATACTGCACGGAAGATTCAGAGATTTTATTTTCTGTTCCAATCTGATAAAACAAAAATAAAATAACAATTCTTCTCCGAGGTCTGCAAGAGCTGTTCCGCTCATATCTGTATAGCGTTTCAGAATTTTCCGGAGTCTGGTTGTCATGGTCGGAAGCATTTCTTCAATCAGACTGGTCAGATTTTTCATCAGCAGACTTTCGCTTGCTGTTCCGTTTCCGGCATGAGAGAGCATTGTGAATGGTGTCAGATTCTTATCTTCCGGATGACGTTTCCGATGAAATTGTATAAATTTTTCCAGAAAGCCTTTTTCACTGTATTCGTAAGTATTCAGCGAGACAATGCCGATTTCTGCCGGAGCGAATTCGCTGTTGAAATTAATGCCGAGTGTCATGCTTTTGATACTCATAATATCATCACTCAGGATTTTAATATCTTCTGATAATTCTGAAAAACCGCTGTTCTGATAAATTTTCTGAATAAAATCAGAAAATAATTTCATACCGGAAGAATCAAATTTTTTATCTTTCAGCAAATCCTGTATTCTGAACACGGCCTGACAATACTGTTCCAGTGTGCGGAGTCTGTCCATCAGTTCCCAGATACTCGCTTGACTGTATTGAATATGTGTATTATCAATATTACTGAATTGTATCGAGTCGAAAATTTCTCTCAGTATTTTACAGAGTTCAGGATATTTTCTTAAATCCTGATAAATTTCCTGTCGATAGCGGATAATTTTGCAGTCTACAGGCATTTTCAGGAGAAATTTTTTTAAGATCTGCCGTTCTGATTCAGAATCTGAAAGATGTTCCGTCAGAAAATTCAGCGACAGATCATTAATAGTATTTTCTGTAAGTTCTGTATAATTCTCTGATTTTTCCGGAGCAAGCAGACTGAAATTTTTTACAGACGGAATCTGTTCCATAATTTTCCTCGTTTCTGTGGATTTTTAATTATTATAGCATATCGTCGTGATTTTGTCAATTAAGACCAGATGGGATTTCTGAAAAATTATTTGTAAATTTTCTGTAAAATTACAGAATTTTAACAAAACACAAACATTTCTGTGTTATAGTAATTCTAAAGGAGGAATGCATATGTTTAAAATACTCGTAGTAGAAGATGATAAACATCTGAATCAGACAGTCTGTACTTATCTGAATAAAAATGGCTATGAGGCTGTCGGTTGTCTGAATGCCAATGCCGCTTATGATAATATGTACGGAAATCTGTTTGATCTGATTATTTCTGATATTATGATGCCTGAAATTGATGGTTTTGAATTCGCTGAAACTGTTCGGGAACTGAATCAGGAAATTCCTATTTTATTCATGACTGCTAAAGATGATTTCGCATCCAAACAAAGAGGCTATCGTCTGGGAATTGATGATTATCTGACAAAACCTGTACAGCTGGAAGAGCTTTTATTAAAAATCGGCGCACTGCTTCGCCGTGCTAAAATCAACAATTCCAGACAACTCACAGTCGGTGCGCTGACAATGAATGCAGATGAACGCACCGCTGTACTCAACGGCGAGGAAATTCCGCTGACTGTACGGGAATTTAATCTGCTTTACAAACTGCTTTCTTATCCGAAAAAGACGTTTACCCGTTCTGCACTCATGGACGAATTCTGGGATATAGAAAGCACATCCGGCCTGAGGACTGTGGATGTCTATATGAGAAAACTGCGGGAAAAATTTCAGGACTGTAAAGATTTTGAAATTGTAACTGTACACGGTCTGGGATATAAGGCGGTGCTGAAATGAAACGAAAAAAAATAATGGGACTGTATAAATTTATAGTATTTTTTCTGTTGATTTCTTTTGTAGTAAGCTGTTCTTTTTTCCTGTTTCTGCATTTTCTGCATTTTTCTCAAGAAGAAATTCAGGCGGCCGCTCCTGTTACGTTCGGAAATGTGCTGCTGATTACTCTGCTGTTCTGGATTCTGGATACTATCCGCATTCATTTTTTTCAGGACAGACCTCTGCAAAAAATTAAAGAAGGCCTTGAAAAACTGACAAACGGCGATTTCAATACAAGAATCGAACCGGTTTCCCTGCTTTCCGGCATGGCGGATTATAACGAAATTATTATTTATATTAATAAAATGGCAGAAGAACTTTCCGGTGTCGAGACGCTCCGGACAGATTTCGTTTCCAATGTATCACATGAAATGAAAACTCCGCTTGCTGTCATGCAGAATTATGCAGAACTTTTACAGTGTCAGGATATTACATGCGAAGAACGCACAGAATATGCAGCAGCTATTTCTGATGCCGCCCGAAGACTTACAGAACTGATTACTAATATTTTGAAACTGAACAAGCTCGAAAATCAGCAGATTTATTCTGATATAAAAATATTCAATCTTTCAGAACAGCTCTGTGGATGCCTGCTTGATTTTGAAAATATATGGGAAAAGAAATCTATTCAGATCGAAGCCGATCTTGATGAAACTGTTCTTATAAGCGGAGATGCTGATCTGTGGAGTCTGGTATGGCATAATCTGCTTTCCAATGCTGTGAAATTTACTGAAGAAGGCGGAACTGTCGGCGTTTCCATGCGGAAAGAACAGGAATATGTCACAGTATCTGTCAGCGATACCGGATGCGGTATTGCTCCGGAAACAGGAAAGCATATTTTTGATAAATTCTATCAGGGAGATACTTCACACGCTGTCAGCGGAAACGGTTTAGGTCTTGCTCTTGTCAGACGGATTATTGATATTACTAATTCAGAAATTTCTGTACAGAGCGAAATTGGCAAAGGCAGTACATTTACAGTCAGACTGATACGGGAGGTGCAGGAAAATGACTGAAAAATTCAATTATACTTATTCGGCAAAAGAACGGGCTGAACTAGAGGCAATCCGGAAAAAATATACTGCTCCTGACAAAACTGCTGATAAACTTGCAGAACTCAAACGGCTCGACAAACAGACGGAAACTGCCGGTACGCTTGCCGGAATCGGTGTGGGCATAAGCGGAACACTGCTGCTTGGCACAGGACTCTCACTGATTCTGAAAACCAGTTTTTTTACTGCTGGTCTTGTGTGCGGAATTCTGGGGCTGGGCGTGATGGCAGCGGCACTTCCGGTTTTCCGGAAAATTACCGAAATCCGCCGCAGGCAGATTGCCCCTGAAATTCTCCGTCTGAGTGAGGAGATCGAAAAGGAAATTTAACAATTCGCAAACATTTCACAAATATTTCAAAAACATTCCTCCTGTATGATAAAATTGTTAACAGATATTAATATATCTATACAGCAATCAGACAGGAGGATTTTTTATGAAACAACAGAAACAAAAAGAATTTGCAGGCTTTATCGGCATACTGCTCGGAATTTCAGCATTGCTGCTGCCTTTCAGTCAGTCCGGAAAGACATATGCAGTCAGTGCATCTGAATCAGAAATGCCTGTTTATTCTGATGCTTATCAGAACGGAAAATTATTCGACAGCGATATTGTACATACAATTGATCTGCATATCAGTGAAAAAAACTGGAATGAGATGATCTCACATGCCACGGAAGAAAAATATGTAACCTGTGATGCCGAAATTGACGGAGAACTGCTGGAAAATATCGCCATCCGGCCGAAAGGAAATTCTTCTCTTTCTTCTATCAGCGAACAGGGCGGAACACATTTCAGCTTCAAAATCGAATTTGATCATAATGATCCCTCTGTAACTTATTATGGCTTGGATAAACTATGCCTGAATAATTTAGGACAAGACCCCAGCTGTATGAAAGATTTTATGGCTTATCATCTGATGCAGGATATGAGTGTTGCTTCACCGCTTTCCAGCTATACGCTGATGCAGGTCAACGGACAGGATTTCGGCTTATATCTAGCTGTAGAAGCTGTAGAAGATGCTTTCTGTTACCGCAATTACGGTGAAAATACAGGTCAGCTCTATAAACCGGACAGCTTTTCTATGAATACGCTCGATACCAGTGCTATGCTGGAATACAGCGAGGGGTCTTCTCTCTGGAAAATTGAACAGATCATGAACGGATCTTATTATGAAAATACCGTTTCCGGAGACAGAGCCGATATTCTGGGAACAATGCTTCAAAGCGTGTTTACTCCCGAACAGACAGCGGTTGCTTCTTTGCAGTATGTGGGCAATACAGAAGAAGATTATAATGATTTATGGAATACTGCTGTTTTCAAGCCCAAAAAATCTGATAAGATGCGGCTTATTCAGTCTGTCGAAACGCTGAATCATTCAGAAACACCACAGTCTGTTCTTGATGTGGATGCATTGCTCAAATAT
>Ga0326513_10004085_pt1 | contig 10498 bp, 12 predicted proteins | sample 2_2465_0518_D_FD_203654 | JGI IMG/M metagenome (GOLD analysis project Ga0326513, IMG submission 203654) | Bovine rumen microbial communities from UC Davis, California, United States - 2_2465_0518 | ecosystem: Host-associated > Mammals > Digestive system > Stomach > Rumen | place: USA... | reverse complement strand
ACTCCTGAAATTGTATTATAAGGTATAAAATAAAACTATAATATCAGTCAATTATCCTGCTATTTGTTATCTGTACTTATTTATTAACAAAAACGTAAATTTTATTTTCGTTATTTATACAAAATTATATGTTGCAGTTTCTGAAATTATGTGGTATAATATAGGATAGGCTTATGCAATAAAAATTTTATCACCGAAAGGCTGGTTTTAATATGGAATATAAATTCTCCGATAAAGTGAGCGGTCTTAAAGCCTCCGCTATCAGAGAAATACTGAAATTCACCTCAGACCCCGAAGTAATTTCGTTCGCAGCAGGGAATCCTGCCCCAGAGGCTTTCCCTAAAAAAGAAATTGCAGAAATTTCTGCTGAACTCCTCCGTGATGACCCCGTACTCGCTTTGCAGTACAGCGTTACTGAGGGATATACTCCCCTGCGTGACTTCCTTAAAGATTGGCTTGCATCTAAAAACTGCTTCCACTCCGAATTTGATGACCTCATAGTAACATCAGGCGGTCAGCAGGCTAATGAACTCTCATGCAAGGTACTCCTCAATGAAGGCGATACCCTCCTCTGCGAGTCACCGAGCTTTATCGGCTCACTTAATGCGTTCCGTTCCTATAACGTGAACCTTGTAGGGGTAGAAATGGAAAGTGACGGAATAAACCTCGAAAAACTCGAAAATGCTCTCAAAACAGAGAAAAACGTCAAAATCCTTTACCTTATCCCCAACTTCCAGAACCCTACGGGAAGAACAATGTCACTCGAAAAGAGAAAGGCTGTATATGACCTCGCCTGCAAGTACGACTTCATAATCCTTGAAGACGACCCCTACGGTGAACTCAGATTTGACGGCGAAAATATTCCCTCTATCAAAAGTCTTGACACCGAAGGCAGAGTAATCTATTCAAGTACTTTCTCAAAACTCATTTCCTCAGGATTCAGAACAGGTTTCGTTTCCGCACCTGCTCCCATTATCCAGAAAATAGTGGTATGCAAACAGGTTTCTGACGTTCACTCAAATATATGGGCTCAGGTAGTTTCTTACAGGTTTATGACTACTGTTGACCGTGAAGCTCACTTCCAGAAACTCCGTGAAATTTACAGAAAAAAATGTGAACTCATGTGCAGTTACATCGAAAATGACTTCTCAGAAAAAATTACCTACATCAAACCGCAGGGCGGTCTGTTTATATGGTGTACACTCCCTGACAACTGCAATATGAATGACTTTTGCACACAGGCAGTACAGCAGTACAAAATAGCAGTAGTACCCGGAAATGCGTTCAATGTCAGGGAAAATGACATAAGCCACTCATTCAGACTCAACTACTCTACTCCTACCAACGAGCAAATCCAGAAAGGTATGGAAATTCTTGCCAAAATGACAAGAGAAATCTTAGACTGATTAAACTGTGAATTAATTTTCACTATTAATATTTTTTATAAACGAAAGGAAAATAATTATGCCTAACAAAATGACTGAAAGATACCCCGTTACTCAGAAGTACCTTATGACAAGAGGTCAAGCAATCAACTTCCCTGCACAGTTCTTCAATGCAAAGTTCAAGAAAAATGAAGTTTACGGTGTAGTAGTAGACATACCCATGTCCCCTACTGTACTCACTACTATGGTATGCTTCCTCAACGGTGCAGCTAACCTCTACTTCAACAACGGCGGTGAGTATACAGGTGCTTCACAGAAGTACAGAAACCTCGTTCAGGCTACTCACAACCTCGTACTCAACTCCAACCAGCTCCTCAAAAGGTGCGAAAAGACAAGAACTTACGACCTCCCCAAGGGCAGAGTACACAACGTGTTCCTCCTCACAAGAAGCGGTATCTACAAGACCGAAATCAAGCCCGGTATTATCCCTGAAACAGAACCCGAACTCCGTACATTCTATGTACTCTACCAGCGTGTTCTCAGTGAACTCAGAAACTGTCAGCTCAAAGACGAGGCTGAAAAAAGAAATTCTGCAAAGTAAGGGAGATTACTGATGTCAGACAAGAAACTTATTTTCAGTGCAATTCAGCCTACGGGTACTTTTACCCTCGGCAATTACATAGGTGCAGTAAGAAACTGGGCTCCCATGCAGAACGACTACAACTGTATCTACTGCATCGCTGATATGCACGCTATTACCGTAAAACAAGAACCTGCAAAGTTAAGACAAAATACTCTCAACTCCTACGCTCTGCTCATGGCTTGCGGTATAGACCCTGAAAAGTCAATTTTCTTCATTCAGAGCCATGTAAGAACTCACGCTGAACTTAACTGGATTCTCTGCTGTAACACACAGTTCGGTGAGCTTTCAAGAATGACTCAGTTCAAGGACAAAAGCCAGCGTCACCCCGATGACGTTAATGCGGGTCTTTTTACCTACCCGTCACTTATGGCATCTGATATTCTCGCTTACAATGCTGACCTCGTTCCCGTAGGCGTTGACCAGAAACAACACCTCGAACTCGCAAGAAATATCGCTCAGAGATTCAATCAGCGTTATGGTGACTTCTTTACACTCCCTGAACCCTATATTTCCAAAATCGGTGCTAAGGTAATGTCACTCCAAGACCCCACTAAGAAAATGTCAAAGTCAGACGAAAACCCTAACGCCTGCATACTTATTCTCGATGACAAGGATACTATTATCCGCAAGTTCAAAAGAGCTGTTACTGACAGTGAAGCAGAAGTCTGCTACCGTGAGGGCAAGGACGGTATAAATAACCTCATGACCATTTACTCCTCCGTTACAGGCAAGGACTTCTCCGAAATAGAGTCCGAATTTGCAGGAAAAGGCTACGGTGACTTCAAAATTGCTGTCGGTGAGGCTGTTGCCGACCACCTCGAACCCGTAAGAACTGAATTTGCTAAATTAAGTACCGATAAGGCTTACCTTAAAAAATGCTATACTGAGGGTGCGGAAAAGGCTCTTAAATACTCGCAGAGAATAGTAACAAAGGCTTTCCATAAAGTCGGATTCGTTGACAGAACATAATAATTTTTACAAAATACAGGCATTAACGTCCCGTCTTTGACGGGTCGCCTGCCTGCCTTTCAGCAACGGTCTTACAGACAATAAATTGTAAGAAACGACAAATCATAACTTTTTTTAACCTTGTATTCCAACAGTTTGACAAAATTTTTAAAAAGACTTGCATTTTGTCGGATTTTAAGTTATTATAATAATTGGCTTGTCTTTTAAGGAGGCTCTTCTAATGGTTGATTTTCAGCAGAAAGATAATTACAGTATTAACGACCTCATTGAAATAGTACGCCTGCTCCGTGGAGAGGGTGGCTGTCCGTGGGACATTGTACAGACTCATGAGTCAATAAAAAGTGACTTCATCGAAGAAACCTGTGAAGTTATTGAGGCTATTGACCTCAAAGACACTTCACTTCTCTGTGAGGAACTCGGTGACGTTCTCCTTCAAGTAGTCTTTCACACCCGTATCGAAGAAGAATCAGGAAACTTCTCTTTCAATGAAGTATGTGACGGAATATGCAAAAAACTTATAGTCCGCCACCCCCATGTATTCGGCAATACTATTGCCGAAACTACCGAAGAAGTCCTCAAAAACTGGGACTCTATCAAAATGGAAACAAAAGGTCAGAATACTTATACCGATACCCTCAGAAGCGTAGCTAAATCACTGCCTGCACTTATGAGAGCTCAAAAAGTAGGAAAACGTGCAATGCGTGCAGGAATGGACTTCAATTCCGCTGAGGACGCTATGAAGTGCATAGACGCTGAAAAAGCTGAACTTCAAAAAGCAGTCGCAGAAGGAAATAAAGCTCAGATTGAAGAAGAACTCGGCGACCTCCTTTTCTCATGCGTAAATACTGCACGACACCTCGGAGTAAACGCTGAAATGGCTCTTACTGCTTCTACCGAAAAGTTTATTGACCGTTTCGCTGTTACCGAAAAACTCGTATCGGAAGAAAGTCTTGATATGAAAAGTATGCCGATAGAAACTCTCGACCTCTACTGGGACAAAGCCAAACATATTATTAATTCGGAGGAAATCAAAAATGACTAAGACTGAACTTATCAACGCTATTTCTGAAAAGAATAACTGCACCAAGAAAGACGCTTCTATCGCTCTTGAAGCAGTTCTCAATGTAATTCAGGACTCCCTCGCAAAAGGTGAAAAGGTTTCAGTAACAGGATTCGGTACCTTTGAAGTCCGTGAAAGAGGAGAAAAAACCTGCATTAACCCTAAGACCAAGGTAAAAATGGTATGTCCCCCCTGCAAAGCACCTGCTTTCAAGTCCGGCAAGGGATTAAAAGAGGCTGTAAACAAAAAGTAATTTAAATTTCAAGGGACGGTATTTTCCGTCCCTGTTTCAGTGAAAGGAATATTATGCGACTTGATAAATATCTCAAAGTCACTCGCCTTATAAAAAGACGTACTGTCGCAAATGAGGCTTGTGACGCTGAAAAAGTTACTGTAAACGGTAAAATCGCCCGTGCTTCCTACGATGTCAAAACAGGTGACATTATCGAAATAAATATGGGTGCAAGACCCGTAAAGGTAAGAGTTACCAACGTAACCGAACACGCAACTAAGGAAACTGCTTCCGACAACTATGAAATCATACAGTAGACTTTTTGAGAAGTAAGCACGCTGATGTCAGGGGACAGCGTCCCCCGACATCAGCGTACTTATTTCGCATTATACAAAACATCTCAAAACAATTACAGGGCGAACGGTGTTCGCCCCTGCAATATTACTTTGTATTGTTCAAGTCCCAGCGGAAAGCAGTAAACTTTGAAGCTCTTGTAGTATCAAGCATATTATTGTTTTCCAGTTTAGACATATCAAGCCACCTGTAATCTGTTCTGTCTTCCTTATTGCCCGAAAAAAGTCCTTTCAGCTTTGAAAAAGCTCCGCCGGGAGTTTTCTGTATTACCGTTCCAAGACCGTAATTTTCCCTCATAAAGTCTATAATGTCAGTAGCAGTAGTAAGGTGCTTGTCGGCTACGTTGTAAATTCCTGCATAGGTCATATCCGTAGCACTTTTCAGGTAGCAGAGTATAAAGTCAACGAGATTATGCAGACAGCAGAACTGAAATCCGTACTGACCTTTTCCGTAAACAAATTTTACATTGTCTTTTGGGTCAGTTATTTTTGTTTCAAGATTAGGAATGAAATTCTTAGTATATATGGGTGCAAACCTCACTATACAGCACATTACATTCTTATTTCTTTTCATTTCGGATATAAGTGCCTTTTCAGAATTGTACTTCATAACAGCGTAATTTGAAACTGGTTTAAGCTCATTGTCTTCCCTTATAGGTTCTCTGCTTTTTTGAAATTCGTATACCTGGTCTGTACTCATAAGTATAAACTTTTTTACATTTTTCTCCATTGAGTACTGAAATATAAATCTGTCACAAACATCTGATACAATAGTTTCCTGTTCAGTAAACTTATTTTCAAAGTCATTGTCAGCGGTACAGGCACAGTGTATTATTATATCGAATTTATACATATCAAATATCTGTCTGTATGCGATTTTATCGTCAGGAGATGCCTCAATAAAAGTATAACGGAGTTTTCCCTCATTGTAAGTACTTGCTTTTCTGTCAACAGCTATTACATCGTAGCCCTTTTTGAGGAGTCCCGAACATATATGCTGACCAATAAGACCGCACCCGCCTGTTACAAGAATTTTATCCATTTTTTCAGCCACCTTTTTTTATGTTCTATGTAGAATAATCTTAATTAATTATATCACAATAATTCATACTTTTCAAGTACTAAATGAAAAACTGATATTTAAATATATTTTTATTCAAAATAAAAATATATTCATTAAAAAAACGGCTCACAAGCCGTCCAATAAATCTATACGAATTTATGAAAAATGAAAATATATAAAAATTAGGGATTCCAAAGGGAACTTGTTCCCTTTGGCAGGGGGCTTGGGGGACAGCGTCCCCCAACAAAATTAAAAATTGATTTCCTTGTGTTACTGATTTGAACTTTTGTTTACGTCATCAATGTACTTCTCTACTACTGCACTTATTGAGTCGTAAGTTTCATTCCAAGGTACTCCCCTTGTAGTAAGTCGCAGGCTGTTGTCAATGAGTTCTCCGCAGTCCTGAGTAATACCCTTTGAAACGTCTATTACAGGATTTGCAAGTGCAAGCTCATACATACTGTCTTTCATTTTTATCATTTCGTCAGTCCAGCCGTAGTCCTCGTACATCTGCTTGTCACATATTGCCCTTGTGTCATCGTCATAAAGTACAAACCTTTTACATTCAAGAAACTTTCCTACACCCTCAGGATTGTCAGCACCCTCAACAATAGTGTAAGCCTCCATTCCTACCGGTATATAGTAATTGTCTGCATTGGGGTCTCTGGGCATGGGTACGAAAAATACGTCCTCACCGAAATTCTTTTTCCATATTTCGGGTGCATTGTAGAACTGATAAAGTCCGCAGGGGTAGAAAAGAGTTTTTCCCTCGGCAATGTAGGAGGGTTTGTCCTCCCAGCCGTAATCCTCACTTCCTATTGCAATGAAGTTATTATTGTACAGCTTGTACATCCAGTTCTGTACCCTTTCCATTTCCGGACTTCCTATATTGTTTACGAGTACTCCGTTATCGAGTGACACGGCAGGCACTCCGATAGTACCTATAAGACCAAATTCAAACCACCACCCGTCTATTCCGTACCTCTGATTTGACGGGTCAACGAATTTGTCAAGCATATCCTCAAAAGTATCCCAAGTCCACTCGTTATTGTAGTAGAGTTCGGCAGGGTCAGGGAGTCCTGCTTCCTGTACCGTCTTTCTGTTGTATATTACCGAACAGTAGTCACCCGTAACCTGTACCGCAACGGCATAGTGTTTTCCGTTCCATTCAAGACCGTCATTAAAGTCTCTTACATCGTCCCAAAGTGGCGAGTCAAAGTCTACATAGTCGTCAGCAGGCTGAAACATCGAGCGTATAGCACCCTTCGGAAACGCATCGAGGTCGCCCGCATAGAAAAAGTCTATTCCCTCACCGCCGTTTATAGCCTGTGAAAGCCTGTCGTAGCGGTCTTTATACTCTACCTTTATGCACTCTATTTCTCCGCCGTAGCGTTCCTGAAATACCGCAAGCTCAGTAGGCACGTTTTTCCCCGACTCGTCAGGATTTATATCCCACGTTGACAGCCACTTTATTTTCTTGTTTTCAAGTTCACCCGTAAGCAAGTCAGTAGAGTTTGCATTTTTTCTTATGTGTTCCCTTACAGAAGCGTCAAGTTCTCTGACAGCCTTTTTTTCAGAGCCTGTTTCCTGTTTTTGTCCGCAGGCAGTAAGTGAAACGGTACTTATAAGTGAAAGTGCTAAAAGTGATGTGAACTTACTCATATAATAACTCCTCTCCGTCAAAGCAAGGAACGACCGCAGGTTTTTCCCTTTGCCGAAAATGCACATCTGTCCCTCATACTGCATACGGCACAGCCCTTTTCTCCCTTTGCGACAGGCTTTTCTGATATTCCCACTATTGCCGTAACTGACTTTGACGGCATAAGCAGACAGCTTTCAGTAACAGTAAGACCAATTCTCCTGTGAGCGTTGAGAAAGTTCAGAATATCTTTCTGGAACGTTATAGGAAGGTCGCCGTACCCTGCACTGAATCTCCAAGTATGGTAAGGAGCGTATATCTGCGAAAAGATTTCCTTCTCCGCCTTATCACATACCTGTTCTACTGCTGAACTGCAAAGGCAGTCAACAGCAAGTGACTCGGTCATATTGGTAACAGCTTTCTGACGTATCAGCTTATCAGCCTCCGCAGAAACAGTAACCGCCATGAGTACCGCTTTACTGCACCCTTCAAGGTGTTTTCTTATATCATTGCCTGTAAAATTTATTCCGCCTATCAGCACACCGTTTTCAGAATACTCAATATCTGCTTCACGGTAAACGTAATTGGGTCTTAGCCGTTCCCTTACCAATTTTTCACACTTTTTAAGTATAATCATGATATTTTCGTCAGGTTCTCCCCTTATTCCCATATACCGTGCCGTTTCACTAAGTGAAATAGGGTCAAGAGTAATCATGCGGTTATAATCTCCGATACTGCCTCACTTATTTTTCTTGCTACGTAAGGATTGTTCATAGTATAGAGGTGTACACCGTCAACACCGCTTGCAACGAGGTCAACTATCTGATTTACTGCATAGGCTATTCCGGCATCTCTCAGTGCCTCAGGGTTATTTTCGTACTTCTGCATTATCCTTACAAATTTTCTCGGCAGACTCGCTCCGCAGGTAGTTACCATTCTTTCAATCTGATTTTTATTTACTACGGGCATTATTCCAGCCTCAATGGGTACGTTTATGCCTGCAATTGCAGTTTTTTCCCTGAACTCGTAAAACGAGCTGTTATCGAAAAACAACTGACTGATAAGGTGAGAAGTACCTGCATCTATTTTCTTACGCAGATTTCTTATATCGTCAACAAGACTTTCTGAATCGGGGTGGCACTCAGGGTAGCAAGCACCTGCAATATCGAAGTCGCCCTTAGTTTTTATAAATTCTACAAGCTCACTTGCGTGTTTGAAGTCATTTTTAGGCGGAATGTCAGGATTTATGTCACCTCTGAGAGCGAGTATATTTTCAATGCCCCTCTGCTTTATGTCGTCAAGCACCGAAGTTATTTCGTCCTTTGTATAATTTATACAGGGGAGGTGTATCATAGGCTCTACACCTATCTCCTTTACCTTTGACGCTATGTCACAGGCAAATCTGTTGTTACTGCTTCCGCCTGCACTGAATGTCACACTTATAAAGTCAGGGTTAAGGTCTTTAAGCTCATCAAGTGTCCTGTATATTGTGTCAACTGAACTTGTTTTCTTCGGAGGAAATACCTCGAATGAGAAAACAGTTTTTTTATCGAATATTTCTCGTATTTTCAAAAATTATCACTCCATTAGTCTATTGACCAGTCTATTTCTTCCATTCCGTTTTCTTTAAGGAACTCATTTGCTTTTGAGAAGTGCTTACAGCCGAAAAATCCGTTATACGCTGAAAGCGGACTGGGGTGAGCTGACTGCAATACAAGGTGATTCTTATTGGTTATGTACTTCTTGTGAGACTTTGCATCTCCGCCCCAAAGCATAAATACCATAGGCTTTTCACGCTCGTTCAGTAGCTTTATTACATCAGTAGTAAACTGTTCCCAGCCCATTCCCCTGTGACTTCTCGGACTGTTCGCTCTTACTGTAAGTACCGAATTGAGCAGAAGTACTCCTCTTTCAGCCCACTTTGTAAGGTCACCGTGTTTTTTCAGATTGTCAATACCTGTATCATCTTTTATCTCTTTGAATATATTCACCAGTGAAGGAGGGGGTGCAGTACCCTTGCGTACAGAAAAGCTGAGTCCGTGAGCCTGTCCGACATTGTGGTAGGGGTCCTGACCAATAATCACACACTTTACATCATTGTAGGACGTAAGTTTCATAGCGTTGTAGATGTCGTACATATCAGGAAAAATCGTCTGCGTTCTGTACTCGTTTATAAGTTTCTGCCTTAACTGCAAATAATAGTCTTTCTGGAACTCGTCTTTCAGAAGCACGTCCCAGTCATTTCCGAAATTTACCATAATTACCTCCTGTCACTTTCTGTTTTTACCTCCGGACTGTTATAATAGGTTCCGTCCGAACACTTGAACTTTACAAGTGTATTTTTTCTGTATGTAAGTGAACCCTGACGGTTGAACGGAATTATATAGTACACCTCTTTTGAACATTTTATAGTACGTTTCTTGTTCTTGCTGGTAACAAAGACAAGCTCAAAGTACTCATCAGTAAATTCCTCACTTCCGTCATTCTTTATCGTCCTAAGACGGTCATCGTGTTTTTGTACAAGTACTGCCATTTCTACTACCGATTCAGACGTTTTTGCTCTCCCTACCCGCTGGTAAACAGGTTTTTCGTCCCCGTCCTCACTGTCCTCATCAAAAAGTGCGAGGAAATTTTTTACAGGGTTTTCTCCGCCGAATATTACTGACAGCACACCTAATCCGACACAGACCGCTACAAACAGAATAAGCATAATATTTGTATCTGTTGCCATAATAAGTCCTTCTCTCATTCTTTTTTCTCTAAATACTATTATATATTATTATCGCTTTTTTTGCAAGATATATTTGCAAATTTTGAGTTAATATGATATAATATTTCATATTATTCATTGGAGGTAATTCTATGCAGAAAATTCTTGGTTACATGAGAAAAGCTATTCAGCAGTACAATATGATTCAGGACGGTGACAGAATATGTGTCGGAGTTTCAGGCGGTAAGGACAGCCTTGTACTCCTTGTCGGTCTTGCAAGACTGAGAAACTTTATAGGTATAGACTACTCTGTAACTGCTCTTACTGTTGACCCTGCTTTCAACGGTATTCAGGGGGACTACTCAGCAGTAGAAAAGCTATGTGAGGATTACGGGGTAGACTACCATATAGTAAGAACACATATAGGTGAAGTAGTCTTTGACG
>Ga0326513_10004084_pt1 | contig 10498 bp, 10 predicted proteins | sample 2_2465_0518_D_FD_203654 | JGI IMG/M metagenome (GOLD analysis project Ga0326513, IMG submission 203654) | Bovine rumen microbial communities from UC Davis, California, United States - 2_2465_0518 | ecosystem: Host-associated > Mammals > Digestive system > Stomach > Rumen | place: USA... | reverse complement strand
CATCGACGCCGTGCTGAAGGCGATGAACAAGGCCAGTGTGCAGGCTTACGACTTCCATCCCGTGGGTGATGTGCGCTCTACGCTGACCGACGATGAGCACAGGGAGAATATCCGGCGGGGCATCCAGCACTGTCTGCGCGGCGATGTATTCCAGATTGTGCTGAGTCGCCGCTTTATCCAGCGCTATGAGGGCGATGACTTCAAGCTCTACCGTGCGCTGCGGAGCATCAATCCCAGCCCGTATCTGTTCTACTTTGATTTTGGCGGCTTCCGCATCTTTGGTTCATCACCAGAGACCCATTGTCGCATTGAAGGCAGGAAGGCCTATATCGACCCCATCGCTGGAACCACCAAACGCACAGGCGACGCGGAGACCGACCGCAAGGGTGCAGAGTACCTGCGTAATGACCCGAAGGAGAATGCGGAGCATGTGATGCTGGTGGACTTGGCGCGTAATGACCTGAGCCGCAACTGCCACGGTGTGAAGGTTGATTTCTACAAGGATTTGCAGTACTATTCGCACGTCATCCATCTCGTTTCTCGTGTTTCTGGAACGTTGGACGAGGGTGCCGACCCCATTAAGGCGTTTGTCGACACGTTCCCAGCCGGCACGCTGAGCGGTGCGCCGAAGGTGCGCGCCATGCAGCTCATCAGCGAATACGAACCGCATAACCGCGGCGCATACGGCGGGTGCATCGGCATCATCGGACTGGACGGCAGCCTGAATCAGGCCATCACCATCCGTACGTTCGTAAGCCGCAACAACGAACTGTGGTTCCAGGCTGGCGGCGGCATCGTGGCCAAGAGCGACGTGGAGTACGAACTGCAGGAAGTGAACAACAAACTCGGTGCCCTGCGCAAGGCCATAGAAAAAGCCGCAATCTTATAGCACCCATTATTCTCATTAATTCCTATCAATTCCCATCATTCCTATGAAGATAGTCATCATCGATAATTACGACTCGTTTACCTATAATCTGAGTCATTTAGTGAAAGAGTTGGGGGCAGAGGTTACGGTACTGCGCAACGACCAGTTCGAACTTTCCGACTTAGAACCCTACAGTAAGATTATTCTCTCGCCCGGTCCTGGCATTCCCTCGGAGGCAGGGTTGCTCTGCGATGTCATACGTACCTATGCTGGACGGAAGCCCATCCTGGGCGTCTGTCTGGGGCATCAGGCCATCGGCGAGGTGTTTGGCGCCCGACTGGAGAACCTCTCGCAGGTGTTCCACGGGGTGGCAACGCCCTGTCACATCATCGCCGACGACCCGCTGTTCTCCAGATTGGAAAAGGATATCACCGTCGGCCGTTACCACTCCTGGGTGGTTGCGTCAAGCGGTTTTCCCGCTTGCCTCGAAGTTACCGCCGTCTCTGAAGAAGGACAAATCATGGCCCTGCGCCACCGCGAGCTGAACGTCCGTGGCATACAGTTTCACCCGGAGAGCGTGCTGACTCCCGACGGACGGCAGATGCTGCAGAACTGGCTCTTCCTATAGTTTCCGTTTGCGAAACGGAAGCCGTCGACAGCCGAAAACAGCCTCCGTTTGACAAACGGAAGCCAAATCAGAACAAAAATACAATAAAATTTCAAAACCGAATATGGAACAGACAATGAAAGGCTACCTCTTCCGCCTCCTGAACCACGAAGAGCTCTCCCGCGAGGAGATGAAGACCATCCTGATTGGAATCACACAGAGTGAGTATCCCAACGAGCAGATTACAGCCCTGCTGACCTGCCTGCAGATGCGCGGCGTCACCGTCGATGAGCTGTTAGGCTTCCGCGACGGCATCCTGGAGACGGGTGTGCCCGCCATCCTCGACTGCGACCGCTACATCGATGTCGTCGGCACCGGCGGCGACCGCAAGAACACTTTTAATATCTCTACCACGGCCTGCTTCGTCATCGCCGGCGCGGGCTACAAGGTGGCGAAGCACGGCAACTACGCCGCCACGTCAGTATCGGGTGCGTCGAACGTCATCGCCCATCACGGCATCAAGTTTACCGATGACATCGACCGTCTCAATAGGAGTCTCAACGAGGCCGGCATCGTGTATCTCCACGCCCAGCTCTTCGCCAAGGCGATGAAGTTCGTCGGACCCATCCGCAAGGCTCTGCCGTTCCCAACCATCTTTAATCTGCTTGGCCCCATTGTCAATCCATCGCGTCCCAAATGCCAGCTGCTCGGCGTGGCCAACCTCGACCAGATGCGGCTCTATCACGCCGTGTACCAGAAGCTCGGCATCGACTACGGCATCGTGAACAGCATCGACGGCTACGACGAGATTTCGCTGACGGGCGACTTCAAGGTAACCACCGGTTTCGGCTCGTCTGCGGTCGGCGGTTCCCCCGCCGACACCTTCGGCTACGAGCGCATCTTCTCCCCCCGCGACCTCGGCTTCGACATTGCCAAGCCCGAGGAACTCGTTGGCGGTGCCACCGAGGAGGAGGCCGCACAGATTTTCGACAGTGTGCTGGAGAACCGCGCCTTGCCCGCCCAGAAGAACATCGTGCTGGCCAACGCAGGCTTTGGTATTCAGGTGCTGGAGAAGGGTCAGAAGAGCATCGAGGAATGTATTGAGATTGCCCGCGAGAGTATCGACAGCGGCAACGCCCTGAAGACGTTCAAGAAGTTCGTGGAACTCAACAGCTAAATCGTAATAACGTGATAACGATATAACGTAATAACGAAAACTATGCAGGATATTCTTCAAGAAATCATTGCCCATAAGCATGTGGAACTGGAGCAGCTTTGCGCTAAGAAACCGTCTCTGCGCGAGGCTTTGCTCCAGAGCGAGAGCGGCATTATTGCCGAGTTCAAGCGCCGCTCACCCTCGAAGGGCTGGATTAAGGAAGAAGGCCGCCCCGACATCATCCCGCTGAGCTATCAGCAGAACGGCGCCGCGGCCCTCTCCATCCTTACCGACGAGCACTACTTCGGCGGCTCCGATGACTTCATCCGCACGGCTCGCACGTCCGGCGTCACCCTTCCTATATTATATAAGAATTTCGTCATCGACGAGGCCCAGCTCTATGCCGCCGCCCTCTGTGGAGCCAGCGCCGTCCTGCTCATCGCCGCCTGCCTGACTAAAGCACAATGCCGATCGCTGTTGGATAAGGCACACGCCCTTGGCCTTGAGGTACTGTTAGAAATGCACTCCGAACAGGAACTGGAGTATGCCGACCTGCAGCCCGACCTCTGTGGCATCAACAACCGCAACCTCGGCTCCTTCCACACCGACGTTGAGAACTCCTTCCGTCTGGCTGAGCGCCTCCGTTCAGTATGTGGCTGTGCCACAGCCACGAACACAACGCCCGCCCTCGTCAGCGAGAGCGGCATCAGTAACCCGCAGACCGTCTGCGCCCTCCGCGCCGCCGGATTCCGCGGCTTCCTCATCGGCGAGACCTTTATGCGACAGCCCGACCCCGGCCAGGCCCTCAACCAATTTATACATGAACTGAACACAGAGACACAAAGACACAGAGAATAAAAGCTCTGTGCCAACGACAACAGAGAAAAGAAACTCTGTGCCTCCAGTCTCTGTGTTCCATTAAAACAGCAAAACAATGAACAAGATAAACCAAGTTTTCGCCACTCGCGGCGACCGCAAACTGTTAAGCCTCTACTTCTGTGCCGGATGTCCCACCCTCGACGGCACCGCCACCGTGATAAAAACCATGCAAAAAAGAGGCATCGACTTCATCGAGGTCGGCATCCCCTTCAGCGACCCCCTCGCTGACGGCCCCGTCATCCAAAGTGCTGCCACCACAGCCCTCAAGAACGGCATGACCCTGAAAACCCTCTTCGACCAGTTGAAAGCCATCAAGGACGAGGTACATATCCCGCTGATATTGATGGGCTATCTCAATCCCATCCTCCACTACGGCATCGAAGCCTTCTGCCAGTCGTGCGCCGATGCCGGCGTCAGCGGCATGATCATCCCCGACCTCCCCTTCGATGACTACCTCGCCCAGGTGAAGCCCGTCGCCGACAAATATGATTTAAGAGTCATCATGCTCATCACCCCCGAGACCAGCGACGACCGTATCCGCTTCATTGACGACCACACTGACGGCTTCATCTACATGGTCAGCAGCGCCGCCATCACCGGTGCCCAGAAGAGTTTTGACGACGCCAAGCAGGCTTACTTCCGCCGCATCGACGCGATGAACCTCCGCAATCCCCGCATGATCGGCTTCGGCATCAGCAACGCCCAGACACTGAAGGCCGCCAACGACAATGCTGCTGGTGCCATCATCGGTTCGAAGTTCGTCACTCTCCTCAACGAAGCCGATGGCAACGCTGACACCGCCCTTGACCGTCTGTTTGAAGCCCTTAGTTGAACAGAGACAGGAAAAGCATAAGAAAAACGAGTTTTCCTTTTGCTTTTCCCTCGTTTTTTCGTACCTTTGCAGTCCGAATTTAAATAAAGAAGAAAGAAAATGGGAAAAATAATACTTACCGGCGACCGTCCTACGGGCAAGCTCCACTTAGGTCATTATGTTGGTTCGCTGCGTCGTCGCGTTGAACTGCAGAACGCAGGTGACTACGACCGTATGTTTGTTTTCATGGCCGACGTGCAGGCGCTGACAGACAATGCAGACAACCCTGAGAAACTGCGTCAGAGCATCATTCAAGTGGCCATCGACTATCTGTCGGCTGGTCTCGACCCGTCGAAGTGTACTATCTTCATACAGAGTCATATACCAGAGCTGGCCGAGCTGACAACTTATCTGATGAACCTTGTCTCGGTGAGCCGTGTACAGCGTAATCCCACCGTGAAAACCGAGATTAAGATGCGTGGCTTTGAGGGCGAGAGTATTCCCTTGGGCTTTTTCTGCTATCCCGTTTCACAGGCTGCCGACATCACGCTGTTCAAAGCCACGACAGTGCCTGCTGGCGAAGACCAGGAACCCATGTTGGAAGTGACACGCGAGTTGGTGAACCGCTTCAACAACATCTATGCACCTGTATTGGTAGAGCCCCAGATTATGTTGCCCGAGAATGCTACAGCCCGCCGCCTGCCTGGAACAGACGGCAAGGAAAAGATGTCGAAGTCGCTTGGTAACTGTATCTATCTTTCCGACTCGAAGGACGAGGTGTGGCAGAAAGTCCGCTCAATGTACACAGACCCCACTCATTTGAACGTCAGCGACCCCGGTCATGTCGAAGGTAATGCTGTTTTTACTTATCTTGATGCTTTCTCCACTGATCAGGACTTTAAGGATTTCTGGCCCGAGTATCAGAATCTCGACGAGCTGAAGGCGCACTATCAGCGTGGCGGATTAGGCGACATGAAGTGCAAGAAATTCCTGAACGAGGTGCTTAACAAGTTCCTGGAGCCGATGCGTCAGCGTCGTGCTGAGCTGGAGAAGGATATTGCTGAGATTCAGAACATATTAAAGAAAGGTACGGAGCAGGCTCGCGAAGTGGGAGCGCAGACCATGGACGAAGTGCGTCGTGCGATGCGCATTGACTACTTCAACGATTCTACGATGTGGAAGATTTGAGTTGTTATTTCTTTGCTGTCTGATTCAGTAATTCCTGAATCTTGAGTCTTAATTCTCCGGCAGAAAGCCGGGAGGCAATGATTTTTCCGTCTTTGCCTGTAATGATGTTGTCTGGCACTGCTTGAATGCCTAATTGCCTGACGACCGCCATGTCCCACATTGCCCCGTCGCACATGATGGGCCATCGCAGTGAGTCGCGCTCCACCGTCTTACGGCATTCTTCAGGATTGGCGTCCATGCAGATGCCGACAATCTGGAGCCTCTTTCCATAGTCTTTTTGTAATTCGAGCAACTGGCGCTGTATGCTTAGTGATTCATAGCTCCAGTTAGCCCAGATGCAGACAATGTTGACGTCGCCTTTCAAATCCTCATTGCTGACATGGCGTCCGTCAATGCTGACCGCAGAGAACTTTGGCAGTGTGTGTCCTTTTGTCAGCGGGTGCATCATGGCTGTCTGTTTCTTTATTTGCTGGATTTGTTTGTTGTCGGGAGTTGCTTTCAGCATCAGCGTCAGCAGTGACTGCACCTTACTGAGGTCTGCGTCAGCTTTCAGCAGAAAGTATTTGTTGACCAAGTACAGGCAGGCAGGCGAGGCAGGATGCTCCTTTATAAACGCCTCAGCCGTCTTTGCTGCCTCCGGAGGCGTCTGTTCGTTAGCCTTCATCCTGAACAGTGTTAGCTGGTCGTTTTCCTCTGTTCCTTTTACGGCCACCTCCTTCAAGTGTGAGGCGTCACCTTCCATTTTTACGTCGGTGCCTGGCATGGCAACGATGGGGATTTCTGAAAAGTTAGGGAAGATGATGCTCAGCATGACAGTGTCTTCCATCGGTATCTCGTAGCGGAATTTGCTATCGGCCAGCTTGATGGTGTCAATCTTTCCCTTGCCGTTCATGGCGTAGATATAGAGTTCACCCTGACTGAAGTTCTTGAACTTACCAGTCAGGCGGAATATGCCGTCGGGGGCTGAGCAAGAGACTACAGTCAGGGTGAGCAAAAGGAATCCCAGGAACTTCTTCATGCCTTCTTACTTGGCAACATTCTTCAGCTCCAGGTCGTACTTCGCATACTGCGAGAGGCTCGGATCCTTGGCCAGGGCGGCACGGAGCGCATCGGCAGCGTCGCTGTTATTACCCATACGGGCCGAAAGCACGGCCTTCAGGTATTCGGTCGTAGCGTCTGGATTCTTGACATACTTCAGTGTGACGGCAGCCGACGCATAGTTCTTGTTCAGAATCTGTGCCAGGGCGGCGCTGTTGGAATAAACGTCTTTGAAGTCCTGCTCTGCCTGAGCGTAGTTGCCCTTGGCCAGATTCAGGTTGCCCAGCACCTCTTCCAGTCCGTTGGCACCATTAGCCTTGGCAATAAATGTCTCTGCTGACTGGATGTCACCATTCATCAGGGCTATCATGCCGAGGTTGGCGGCAGCTTCTGGCAGGCTGCTGCTGAGTTGCTGTGCCTTCTCAAGGTATTGCTTGGCAGCGGCAATGTTGCCTTTGGCATATTCCATGGAGGCGATGTTGTTGTATGCACGGGCGTCGTTGGGATAAATCTCAGTGGTAGCCTTGTAGACATCCTCCTTGGCGTTGACGTCGTCCACCAGTGTGGCGGCATACAGCATTTCTTCCACGCTGAGTTTAGTGGCGTCGTCCTTCATCTGCTGTTGAATCTGCTCATCACTGCGTCCTACGGTCTCGTAGTTGATGATCATGCGCGAGCGGCGCAGCTGGGGCAGGATGCCGTCGGCCAGTTCGCGGAATGCGCTGGAGATGTTCTTGATCTGCTGTTCACGCTCCTGCGGATCCTTGTACATGGAGAGCACACGCAGTATGACGTCCTTGTCCTGGATGTTCGAAGCCTTCACCAGTTCCTGGAAACCTTCCCAGTCCTCTGCCGTGTACTTGGCATCGATGCTCGCATCAGCCAGCTGAGCTTTCTTCAGCTCCTGCTGCACGTATTTCTCAGTGTTCTTCTGGCGGTCGGCAGCCAGTCTGTCATTCAGTGAGAAGCCGCCGTCAGGCGATGCGTATGCCGAGACCTCGACCTCGTTCAGGCGCAATCCCTCGCGGTCGTTGTTAATCTGTGCCAGCAGTCTCACGAACTCCTGTACGGAGTTGTTCTTCAGTTCGCTTTGGCGCAGTGTTGCCTGCTGAATCAGGAACTTGATGTTTGCCTCCTGCTTCTGGGCGTTGATGCGCTGGAATGCATCGGGAGCGATGGCGGCAGCAGCCGACTTGAGCGTGCTCTTATATAATTCCGATGTGGCAATGATGCCCTCGGCCACCTTCACGTCGGGAACTTTCACCGTTTTCTTACCTACTTTCGCATTGAAGGTCAGGTACATGTCGGCCTTGTTGCAGTTCAGGTAGTCGAATGTGCTCTTGATATTATAGCGTCCGCCCACCTGATACAGGATGGTCTGGTCGTTACCTTGCACTTTCTCGCCCTGGAACGTGGCGCCCTGACCTTTAGCCACCTGGCCGTCGGCATAGCGCAGTTCCGGCATTACCGTCACCACGGCCTTCTTCTTCATATACTTCTCGGGGAATGTTCCGTTAATGGTGGTAGGCACTTTCCCCGTCTCTGTCTCCAACGGATTAGGAGTCACTGTGAAGTTGTCGGCAGACAATGCACCCAGTTTGCCCGAACAAGACGTCAGCAGCAGAAGAGATGCGGCCGACAAAAGAACATAATGATTTTTCTTCATCTGAATAAAATAGTATTTGGATTATAATCTATGTGCCGCGAGCGGGACTCGAACCCGCACAACCATTACTGGTCAAGGGATTTTAAGTCCCTCGTGTCTACCAATTCCACCATTGCGGCAACCCTTTTGTTTCCAAAAGTGATGCAAAGGTACAATAAAAAAGTGAAAAGTGCGTAATGAATGAATAAAAAGTTGGAGAATTATAATCTTTTTAACAAATCCTGCTGGATAATGCCGTTTGTGGCTACCACGCTGTCGCCCTGCGTGAAGTGCTCTGAGCCAGTATAGTCAGTCACTGTGCCACCAGCCTCCTTCACTATCAGCGCCCCCGCCATGTAGTCCCACTGGCCAATGTACTTTTCTGCATAGCCGTCGTATCTCCCGGCAGCCACATGACAGAGCGCCATGGCTGCAGAGCCGCACATGCGTATGCTGCCCACCTGGCCATAGAGTTCGTCTATCAGATGCTTGATGACGGGTTTGTAGGCATCACTGTTATAGGGCAACTGCAAGCAGAGCAGCGCATCCTGAATATGATGGTTGCTGACGTGCAGCACGTTTCCGTTCAAGTAGGCTCCACCACCTTGCCAGGCGTAGTAACACTCGTCGTGGCACACCTCGTAGACGACTCCCAGCAGAATGGTCTCACCCTGCAGCAGGGCGATGCTCACGGCGTATGGCGCATACTGATGGATGAAGTTCGTGGTGCCGTCAAGCGGGTCGACCACCCACGTGAGGCGTGATCCGGCTTCTCCTCCTTGATATTCTTTCGCCGTCCCCTCCTCGGTGATGAATCCTGCCTCATGCAACAGCTTGCGCAGCGCATTCACTATCAGCTGTTCCGACCCCTTGTCAACATACGACACGTAGTCGTGAGCGTGTTTACGCTCCACGCGCTCTATGGAGAACTTTCTGCGTTCCTCCCTGATGTAGGCACCCGCCTGTCTGGCTATTTCGCAGACGGCTCGCGTCAATTCTTCTAACTGTAATTGCTGGTTCATGTATATGATAAGGATATTAAAGAAGAAGCGTTGCAAAAATACCAAATTATTCTGAATTATACTTTATGATACCGTTAAGAAGCCATTTTCTTTTCGCTTTTTTAACTTTTTCTGTTCGTTTCTCCACAGATTTCTGTAGAGGCTCCGCGTATTTGTCCCAAGCCTTGGGAAATTTGTCCCAGGCCGTGGGACTTTTCTGTGAAGGCACCCTGTAATTCTGATTATTCACCACAGAGACACAGAGTGCACAGAGGGATTTTTTTCAAGTATAAGTCAAATGGATAGGAAAAGCTCAGTTCCAAGTGTGGAGCACGGCACCGTCGTAGGCGGCGCGGTAGTTGTAGAGCTGGTGGCCGCCGTCGCCAGCGGCAACCACGCCGTTGTTGACATCGTAACTGCGATGGCAGCGGGCGCATTGTAGCTGCTGACCGTTATCCGACCACGTCAGGGGATAGTTGTTGCCGCCGAAGTCGTTAAGACAGTTGGCACACTGCCCTTCATAGCAGACGAGCTGGCTGGTGTAGCTGCTTCGTCCGATGATGATGGCATTGTTGGCCCCTAACAGGCAGCGCGTTTTGTTCTCAGGTTCCGTGCGCAGCGGGATGTCCTCGGTGGCATGGTCGTAGTTGCGCACGGTCTGTATGTGGCGTATGCCGGAGACCATGGTGGCCTTGACAATGAGGAAATGCCCAGGATTGCCCAGCGCCATTGTCAACTGACAGGGCGCGGGGTGCAGTGTCGTGTCGAAGAAGAAAGCACAGTCGTAGCCGTGATAGATGCTGTCCTCAATGTTGTCGCAAGCCCACAGCATGAGGCACGCCAAGAGCCATCCGAGCCGTTTCATCGGCCTAACAGCTTTTGTTCTGCATCAACCATTCGTTCGAAGGCAAAACCTTCGAGCACTTGCTCCATGAGCGCGGTAATTTGGTCGTTGCAGAGGTTGCCGATGCTGCCTTCGTGGGTGTGGTGGATGTCCTTGCAGGGCGTGAACTGTCCAGCCTCGATGTCGAGTCCCACCTTCTTGTAGGCATCGCGGAAGGGCATGCCTTCGGCGGCGAGGCGGTTGACTTCCTCGACGGAGAACATCGGGTCGTACATGGGGTTGTCGAGGATATGCTCGTTGACCTCTATCTTATTAATAATGTAAGCGGCCATTTGCAGGCAGTCTTTCAGCTCGTCGAAGGCGGGCAGGAAGACCTCTTTGATGATTTGCAGGTCGCGGAAATAGCCCACGGGCAGGTTGTTCATGATGAGCGTCACCTGCTGCGGTAGGCTCTGCAGCTT
>Ga0326513_10004083_pt1 | contig 10498 bp, 4 predicted proteins | sample 2_2465_0518_D_FD_203654 | JGI IMG/M metagenome (GOLD analysis project Ga0326513, IMG submission 203654) | Bovine rumen microbial communities from UC Davis, California, United States - 2_2465_0518 | ecosystem: Host-associated > Mammals > Digestive system > Stomach > Rumen | place: USA: California... | reverse complement strand
GCCGACACCATGATACAAGAGATGAAGCCGTGGTACGACAACTACTGCTTTGCCAAGGACGGCCTCGGCGAGAGCCGTGTGTTCAACTCCAACATGGTGCTCTACTATCTGAGCAACCAGTTGCGCAACGGACATGCTCCCGATGAGATGACCGACCCCAACGCCCGCACCGACTACCAGAAGATGAAGCGCCTCATACAACTCGACCGGCTGGAGCCGCAGCGCAAGAGCATCATCTACAAGATAGCCGAGGAGGGATATATCTTCAGTCGGTTGGTGCCCTACTTCCCGGCCTCGGAGATGGTGAAGTTCGACAACTTCGTCTCCTTATTATATTATTACGGCATGCTCACCATTACGGGCAACAATGGCCTCATGCTGCGCCTGGGCATTCCCAACAACAACGTGCGTAAGCAGTACTACGGCTACCTGCTCGAGGAGTACGACCGCATACGTCCCGCCGACCATTGGCGCATTGACGAGGCATACCAGGCAGCGGCCCTTTCCGGCGACTGGCAGCCCTTGGTCAGGACCATCAGCGAGGAGTATGAGAAGACCTGTGCCGTGCGCTGTCTCATCGAGGGCGAGCGCAATCTTCAGGGCTTCTTCACGGCCTATCTCAACATGACCAACTATTACCTCACCGCCCCGGAGCTGGAGCTCAGCCACGGCTATTGTGATTTCTTCCTGCTGCCTGACCTCGGACGCTACCCCATGGTGGCCCACTCCTACATCCTTGAGCTGAAGTACCTGAAACAGGATGCCACCGCCGAGGAGGCCGAGGCACAGTGGGCTGAAGCCGTCACCCAGATCACACGCTACGCCCAGGACGAGAAGGTGCGCCTGCTCTGCGGTCCCACGCAGCTGCACCTCATCGTGGCACAGTATCGTGGCTACCAGCTGGTAAAACTTGAAGAGATCACGGGGACAGGTCTTTGATCTTTTTTTCGGAAAAAAGATCAAAGACCTGTCCCCGTGATTCTTTTGGTCATCTGGTCATATTGACCATTCTTCAGCGAGTCCATCGAGGCTATCAACGGTACGGCCACACGTAGGAACCCCTCGTAGTTGTGAGTCATATACAACTCATAAGCCAGCCAGCTAACTCCATAATTGTAATACCACTGCTTACGGTCTTCAAGACTATTGTGGGCAGCTATTTGCTTGCCCATTCTCTCTACTTCGGCATCAATCTCATTTGTGTGCTTAAAAGTTTGATGAACGATGAGACGGAATGTTTCGGCACCTAATTCGTTCAAATCGCCTGTCTGCTCCAAACTGTCTATCAGAAAGTAGGCACGTGCTGAATCTCGTAGGTCAATACCTTCTCTAAGAATCAGCGAGTCGGCCCAGCTATAAGTGGGATGTGACGACAAAGAATGTTTCTTTTCATTCCCCCTCTCGCAAGCAAGAGAGAAACAGCTAAGGCCATTATTGCAAAAGTCTGGTATAAGTTTTCATCATTGGAATTATTGGGATATTGTATATTTTAGTTTACGCGAAGGCATAGCATAGTGAGGTCATCGTTGGCATCGGCACCTCGACGATGTTGCTCTACCTGTGCAGCAAGAGTTTCGATTACCTGTTGAGCACTATCAAAGTGGGTATTGCGAAGAATTGAGAGCAGACGATCGTCGCCAAACTGAAGCTGTTCCGGATCTTCTGCCTCATTCAGTCCGTCGGAATAGATAAACAGCGGACGTCCCTTGATGGTATCTATTTCCTCGCCCACATACTCAAGATCAGGCCAGAGACCGATGGGAGCGTTTGACTCCATTTGGAGGAAATCGCCATGATTATCCCCTCCACCAATCACAGGAGGATTATGGCCAGCATTACAAAAACAGAGACGCCCCGACTGCATATCGAGCATACCGACCCACATGGTAACGAACATACCATTTACATTATCATCGCCACCAAGCTCGGAATTCATACGAGTACAGATTTCGGCTGGCTGCATATCCTGATTAGCAAAAGTGCGGAAAAGACGCGTTGCCTGAGCCATGAACAGAGATGCGGGAACACCCTTGCCGCTGACATCGCCCACGCCAAAGTAAAGCATATCACCACGGACGATATAACCGTAAAGGTCGCCACCGACCTCCTTGGCAGGAGTCATAGAGGCATACATATCGAGTTCTGGACGATGAGGAAACTCGTGGGGCACCATAGACATCTGGATATCGCGTGCAATCTGTAGTTCGCCCTCAATACGCTCCTGAACAGCCTTCATCTTAGCAGCACGGCGACGCAGAACAGAATATACAACAAAGAATATCGTGAGCAATACTATGGCTACAATCAACGCAATGATTCGGGTTTGCAGCAATGAGGCCTCTTGCTCGGCTATCTTCTGTTCCTTCTGCTGGGTGTTGTAGATTGTGGCAAGTTCGCCACTCTTTCCCCGAATATATCTGTTCAAAGCCGAATCAAGATTTTGACAGATTCTGTTTGCCAAGACCGAGGCAGTATCGATGCGGCCAGCATTATAGTTAAATTTGTATTTGGGCAGATAAATGTCTTTGATAACATCTAACGACATCTCGGTGCCAAAGGGCATTAACACCTGATCGATTTTCTCTAAAGACTGAGCTGCCTCACGCCAGCGTTGGGCAGCACCAAGATAATAGCAACTATTAACTACACCAACTATTGTCTTTGCCCAGTTTGTGGCAAGATACATCTTATACGCCTCATCAGCCTCAGCATCTCTACCCAGTCCTTGCAGTGCACGGGCCTTGTCGATATAGGCATGCCCCTTAAGCTGGTCGAACGAAACATTATTCCGTACCTCATCGGGCAACTTCTCGTATTCGGCAAAAGTCTTCTCCTGGCGATCGATCCACAGTAACGTTTTGTTCAGCCCGTAATCATTATCGACATTATGCGACTGAATGATTTGGTAAAGAAGAATCATCCTGCGCCTTAGGGCAAAACTATTATCGGTAGTACCAACCTTGTTTTTCAAATTAAGCTCATAGCACTTTTCATAGTATGACTCACCATTTTCTTCTTCTCCATGCATAGTCATACCAAGTCCCACAGTAAAATACATATCGAGATAGTCATCATAGGCGGTATTATCGCCTTTAGCATCATCTATAGAGAAGCGTTTGAGCGCTTCAAGAGCCAAGACGGTAGCAGTTTCATAATGGCCTTTATTCCTAAGTATCATCAAGCGTTCTCGTATGGCAGCTATCTGAACCTGACGATCGTACTTGTCAGCATCGCGAATATCAAGGATTCTCTGAAATATAGTGTCGGCCTTGTCAAAGTTTGACTCCTCGTAGGCCACATAGTATGCGTGGAAGAAATCGTGCATGGCATTAGATATGACTCCTGCTTCATAAAGGCTATCAGCCATAAGGTCGCATCGCCCATGATACTTGTCACCAAGTGAGAACGCATCGCTCAAAGATACACGATCCGACTGTTTTCGGGCTTCGTGTTGACACGATGTTGTAGTCATCATCAGCAATGCCGAAAGCACAAAAATAGTTTGGGCACATTTATTGAAAATATTCATAGGTTTCCTCATACTTGATAGGATTTTAGTCTGTTTGAGAATATTGATATATATTTAGTATTTCTTGAGCAATTCTTCTATGGCTGTTTTAAGAGGAGCTAAGTCTTCATTTATTGCAGACACAATTAACTCTTCGTCAATATTTGCATACTCGTGCGAGACTATCACGTATGGTAAGGTCTTTATCAGACATATATTACATCTCTTAATATGTTCGACTTAAACAGGGGACGGAGAGAATCTCTGAATCTTACAAGATCCACCTCACAAGCGAATAGAACTTTCAGGGCCTCCTTCAACTCATACATCAGTTTAAGCGAAGGCTTTTCAACCTCTACCACAATATCAATATCACTACCCTCAGTATTCTCCTTTCTGGCTACAGAACCAAAGATACCAAGTTTAGTGATACCATACTTCTGGCTGAATGCAGCCTTAAAGTCGGTCAGTTTCTTGATGCAATCTTGAAGTACCAGCATAACTTTTGTATTCTATTCCGCTGCAAAAATAAAAAGAATTCCTGAACTTTGCAAATAATTGGGCGAGAAATTGCAATATCTACATAAGTCTTTGGTGATTTTCTATCAGTACGCTTACGGGCGCACTGGAGTGCGCTTACTAAAGTACTGGAGTACGTTAACGGGCGCACTCCAGTACGACATAGATGTACTGACCGCGTTGACTAGGTCAGTAAGTTTCTTTCGTTAATCATCCCAGTTGTAATGCTTCTCGTAAGCATCAAACTTCAGGTGCTCAAGGCCAAGGTCTTTCAGCACAGCCTCAACTTCTGCAATCTCCTTAGGGAGATCACGGGGACAGGCCTCTGATTGTTTTCAGAAAAGATCAAAGACCTGTCCCCGTGATTTTTTTTCCTAAAAAGTGAGCCGGAAGTTTTGTGCTTCCGGCTTTTTTGCTTATCTTTGCATGCAAATTAAAGTTGTATTGACTTATGGAGACTATTTCGTCATCTTCAAACAGTGTCAGGCAGCTGCCACTCGGCATTTCCGACTTCGGGCTTGTGGTTAAGCAGGGCTGCTATTATGTAGACAAGACCATGTATATTCCTCGTCTGGAGATGGCGAGCAACTATCTTTTTCTCGTCCGCCCGAGGCGCTTCGGCAAGTCGCTGCTGTTAAGCATGCTGAAAAGCTACTACGACATCAACGAGAAGGACCGCTTCGACGAGTATTTCGGCCCTCTGTGGATAGGCAGCCACCCCACACAGTATTGCAACCGCTACGCCGTACTCCACCTTGACTTCTCGCAGGTGACGGGAACTATCGATGAGCTGAAGGCCAACTTCGACGACTATTGTGGCATTAAGCTTGACGGCTTTGCCCAGCGGTACGAGCATCTGTTCTACGATGGTTTTGCTAACGACATGAAGCAATGGGACAGGGCGTCCAAGAAGCTGATTTTCCTCGGTTCGATGGCTAAGGAACATCAAGTGCCGCTCTACCTCATCATTGACGAGTATGACAACTTTACCAACACCGTGCTCAACCAGCACGGCCAGGACATCTATACCGGCCTGACGCATGGCGAGGACTTCTATCGCGACATCTTCAAAATATTCAAGCCTAACTTCGAACGTGTGCTGATGATTGGCGTGAGTCCGGTGACGATGGACGACCTGACCAGCGGCTACAATATTGCCACCAACATCACCGCTCGCGGCTCGTTCAACCACATGCTGGGCTTCAGCGAAGACGAGGTTCGCAAGATGTTTGAGTACTACAGCGAGGCCGGACTGCTAAGGGGGGACATAGATGCCATGATAAAGGAGATGAAGCCGTGGTACGACAACTACTGCTTTGCCAAGGACGGCCTCGGCGAGAGCCGTGTGTTCAACTCCAACATGGTGCTCTACTATCTGAGCAACCAGTTGCGTAACGGACATGCTCCCGATGAGATGGCCGACCCCAACGCCCGCACCGACTACCAGAAGATGAAGCGCCTCATACAACTCGACCGGCTGGAGCCGCAGCGCAAGAGCATCATCTACAAGATAGCCGAGGAGGGATATATCTTCAGTCGGTTGGTGCCCTACTTCCCGGCCTCGGAGATGGTGAAGTTCGACAACTTCGTCTCCTTATTATATTATTACGGCATGCTCACCATTACGGGCAACAATGGCCTCATGCTGCGCCTGGGCATTCCCAACAACAACGTGCGTAAGCAGTACTACGGCTACCTGCTCGAGGAGTACGACCGCATACGTCCCGCCGACCATTGGCGCATTGACGAGGCATACCAGGCAGCGGCCCTTTCCGGCGACTGGCAGCCCTTGGTCAGGACCATCAGCGAGGAGTATGAGAAGACCTGTGCCGTGCGCTGTCTCATCGAGGGCGAGCGCAATCTTCAGGGCTTCTTCACGGCCTATCTCAACATGACCAACTATTACCTCACCGCCCCGGAGCTGGAGCTCAGCCACGGCTATTGTGATTTCTTCCTGCTGCCTGACCTCGGACGCTACCCCATGGTGGCCCACTCCTACATCCTTGAGCTGAAGTACCTGAAACAGGATGCCACCGCCGAGGAGGCCGAGGCACAGTGGGCTGAAGCCGTCACCCAGATCACACGCTACGCCCAGGACGAGAAGGTGCGCCTGCTCTGCGGTCCCACGCAGCTGCACCTCATCGTGGCACAGTATCGTGGCTACCAGCTGGTAAAACTTGAAGAGATCACGGGGACAGGTCTTTGATCTTTTTTTCGGAAAAAAGATCAAAGACCTGTCCCCGTGATTCTTTTGGTCATCTGGTCATATTGACCATTCTTCAGCGAGTCCATCGAGGCTATCAACGGTACGGCCACACGTAGGAACCCCTCGTAGTTGTGAGTCATATACAACTCATAAGCCAGCCAGCTAACTCCATAATTGTAATACCACTGCTTACGGTCTTCAAGACTATTGTGGGCAGCTATTTGCTTGCCCATTCTCTCTACTTCGGCATCAATCTCATTTGTGTGCTTAAAAGTTTGATGAACGATGAGACGGAATGTTTCGGCACCTAATTCGTTCAAATCGCCTGTCTGCTCCAAACTGTCTATCAGAAAGTAGGCACGTGCTGAATCTCGTAGGTCAATACCTTCTCTAAGAATCAGCGAGTCGGCCCAGCTATAAGTGGGATGTGACGACAAAGAATGTTTCTTTTCATTCCCCCTCTCGCAAGCAAGAGAGAAACAGCTAAGGCCATTATTGCAAAAGTCTGGTATAAGTTTTCATCATTGGAATTATTGGGATATTGTATATTTTAGTTTACGCGAAGGCATAGCATAGTGAGGTCATCGTTGGCATCGGCACCTCGACGATGTTGCTCTACCTGTGCAGCAAGAGTTTCGATTACCTGTTGAGCACTATCAAAGTGGGTATTGCGAAGAATTGAGAGCAGACGATCGTCGCCAAACTGAAGCTGTTCCGGATCTTCTGCCTCATTCAGTCCGTCGGAATAGATAAACAGCGGACGTCCCTTGATGGTATCTATTTCCTCGCCCACATACTCAAGATCAGGCCAGAGACCGATGGGAGCGTTTGACTCCATTTGGAGGAAATCGCCATGATTATCCCCTCCACCAATCACAGGAGGATTATGGCCAGCATTACAAAAACAGAGACGCCCCGACTGCATATCGAGCATACCGACCCACATGGTAACGAACATACCATTTACATTATCATCGCCACCAAGCTCGGAATTCATACGAGTACAGATTTCGGCTGGCTGCATATCCTGATTAGCAAAAGTGCGGAAAAGACGCGTTGCCTGAGCCATGAACAGAGATGCGGGAACACCCTTGCCGCTGACATCGCCCACGCCAAAGTAAAGCATATCACCACGGACGATATAACCGTAAAGGTCGCCACCGACCTCCTTGGCAGGAGTCATAGAGGCATACATATCGAGTTCTGGACGATGAGGAAACTCGTGGGGCACCATAGACATCTGGATATCGCGTGCAATCTGTAGTTCGCCCTCAATACGCTCCTGAACAGCCTTCATCTTAGCAGCACGGCGACGCAGAACAGAATATACAACAAAGAATATCGTGAGCAATACTATGGCTACAATCAACGCAATGATTCGGGTTTGCAGCAATGAGGCCTCTTGCTCGGCTATCTTCTGTTCCTTCTGCTGGGTGTTGTAGATTGTGGCAAGTTCGCCACTCTTTCCCCGAATATATCTGTTCAAAGCCGAATCAAGATTTTGACAGATTCTGTTTGCCAAGACCGAGGCAGTATCGATGCGGCCAGCATTATAGTTAAATTTGTATTTGGGCAGATAAATGTCTTTGATAACATCTAACGACATCTCGGTGCCAAAGGGCATTAACACCTGATCGATTTTCTCTAAAGACTGAGCTGCCTCACGCCAGCGTTGGGCAGCACCAAGATAATAGCAACTATTAACTACACCAACTATTGTCTTTGCCCAGTTTGTGGCAAGATACATCTTATACGCCTCATCAGCCTCAGCATCTCTACCCAGTCCTTGCAGTGCACGGGCCTTGTCGATATAGGCATGCCCCTTAAGCTGGTCGAACGAAACATTATTCCGTACCTCATCGGGCAACTTCTCGTATTCGGCAAAAGTCTTCTCCTGGCGATCGATCCACAGTAACGTTTTGTTCAGCCCGTAATCATTATCGACATTATGCGACTGAATGATTTGGTAAAGAAGAATCATCCTGCGCCTTAGGGCAAAACTATTATCGGTAGTACCAACCTTGTTTTTCAAATTAAGCTCATAGCACTTTTCATAGTATGACTCACCATTTTCTTCTTCTCCATGCATAGTCATACCAAGTCCCACAGTAAAATACATATCGAGATAGTCATCATAGGCGGTATTATCGCCTTTAGCATCATCTATAGAGAAGCGTTTGAGCGCTTCAAGAGCCAAGACGGTAGCAGTTTCATAATGGCCTTTATTCCTAAGTATCATCAAGCGTTCTCGTATGGCAGCTATCTGAACCTGACGATCGTACTTGTCAGCATCGCGAATATCAAGGATTCTCTGAAATATAGTGTCGGCCTTGTCAAAGTTTGACTCCTCGTAGGCCACATAGTATGCGTGGAAGAAATCGTGCATGGCATTAGATATGACTCCTGCTTCATAAAGGCTATCAGCCATAAGGTCGCATCGCCCATGATACTTGTCACCAAGTGAGAACGCATCGCTCAAAGATACACGATCCGACTGTTTTCGGGCTTCGTGTTGACACGATGTTGTAGTCATCATCAGCAATGCCGAAAGCACAAAAATAGTTTGGGCACATTTATTGAAAATATTCATAGGTTTCCTCATACTTGATAGGATTTTAGTCTGTTTGAGAATATTGATATATATTTAGTATTTCTTGAGCAATTCTTCTATGGCTGTTTTAAGAGGAGCTAAGTCTTCATTTATTGCAGACACAATTAACTCTTCGTCAATATTTGCATACTCGTGCGAGACTATCACGTATGGTAAGGTCTTTATCAGACATATATTACATCTCTTAATATGTTCGACTTAAACAGGGGACGGAGAGAATCTCTGAATCTTACAAGATCCACCTCACAAGCGAATAGAACTTTCAGGGCCTCCTTCAACTCATACATCAGTTTAAGCGAAGGCTTTTCAACCTCTACCACAATATCAATATCACTACCCTCAGTATTCTCCTTTCTGGCTACAGAACCAAAGATACCAAGTTTAGTGATACCATACTTCTGGCTGAATGCAGCCTTAAAGTCGGTCAGTTTCTTGATGCAATCTTGAAGTACCAGCATAACTTTTGTATTCTATTCCGCTGCAAAAATAAAAAGAATTCCTGAACTTTGCAAATAATTGGGCGAGAAATTGCAATATCTACATAAGTCTTTGGTGATTTTCTATCAGTACGCTTACGGGCGCACTGGAGTGCGCTTACTAAAGTACTGGAGTACGTTAACGGGCGCACTCCAGTACGACATAGATGTACTGACCGCGTTGACTAGGTCAGTAAGTTTCTTTCGTTAATCATCCCAGTTGTAATGCTTCTCGTAAGCATCAAACTTCAGGTGCTCAAGGCCAAGGTCTTTCAGCACAGCCTCAACTTCTGCAATCTCCTTAGGGAGATCACGGGGACAGGCCTCTGATTGTTTTCAGAAAAGATCAAAGACCTGTCCCCGTGATTTTTTTTCCTAAAAAGTGAGCCGGAAGTTTTGTGCTTCCGGCTTTTTTGCTTATCTTTGCATGCAAATTAAAGTTGTATTGACTTATGGAGACTATTTCGTCATCTTCAAACAGTGTCAGGCAGCTGCCACTCGGCATTTCCGACTTCGGGCTTGTGGTTAAGCAGGGCTGCTATTATGTAGACAAGACCATGTATATTCCTCGTCTGGAGATGGCGAGCAACTATCTTTTTCTCGTCCGCCCGAGGCGCTTCGGCAAGTCGCTGCTGTTAAGCATGCTGAAAAGCTACTACGACATCAACGAGAAGGACCGCTTCGACGAGTATTTCGGCCCTCTGTGGATAGGCAGCCACCCCACACAGTATTGCAACCGCTACGCCGTACTCCACCTTGACTTCTCGCAGGTGACGGGAACTATCGATGAGCTGAAGGCCAACTTCGACGACTATTGTGGCATTAAGCTTGACGGCTTTGCCCAGCGGTACGAGCATCTGTTCTACGATGGTTTTGCTAACGACATGAAGCAATGGGACAGGGCGTCCAAGAAGCTGATTTTCCTCGGTTCGATGGCTAAGGAACATCAAGTGCCGCTCTACCTCATCATTGACGAGTATGACAACTTTACCAACACCGTGCTCAACCAGCACGGCCAGGACATCTATACCGGCCTGACGCATGGCGAGGACTTCTATCGCGACATCTTCAAAATATTCAAGCCTAACTTCGAACGTGTGCTGATGATTGGCGTGAGTCCGGTGACGATGGACGACCTGACCAGCGGCTACAATATTGCCACCAACATCACCGCTCGC
>Ga0326513_10004082_pt1 | contig 10500 bp, 7 predicted proteins | sample 2_2465_0518_D_FD_203654 | JGI IMG/M metagenome (GOLD analysis project Ga0326513, IMG submission 203654) | Bovine rumen microbial communities from UC Davis, California, United States - 2_2465_0518 | ecosystem: Host-associated > Mammals > Digestive system > Stomach > Rumen | place: USA: California... | reverse complement strand
AGTAGGAAGGCGGGAGTGGTGAAATACAACGTAGTCCAGTCTGATGTATTTTCACCTACCACCGACTGCACCTGAACCATGTAGCTGGTACCAGGCCGAAGTGCTTTCAGCGTTGCTGTTGTCAGAGGAACGCCGTTTCTTGTGGTCCAACCGCTGTAGTCGATATTGCCATTTTCGTCCTGCACATAACTGCGGTATTGCACGTTGTATGTGTCGGCATAGCCGGTCCAAAGGAGAGTGGCCGCAGTAGCGGTGGCTTCGTTCACGCTGAGGCCTGAAGGGGCGACGTAGCGTGGTGCCGTGGCGAAGGTTTGGGTGTGGGAATAATAATGGTTTTCTTGATAATAATACCCCACCTGGTATTCGTAGATGATGTCGGACTGTAGGCCGCTGATGTAGGTTCCGTCGTCGTCTGCATTGTCAATGGTAGTCCAGTTACCGTCGCTGCCGGCCTGACGATAGCGCAGCGAGAAGCCCCGACATGCTGAATAAGCCGACCAGCCGATGGTGGCATCGTGAGGAGTAGAGCTTGAGACAGTGAAACCAAACACTATCCACTTGTCCAAGTAGAAATCTACACCGGCTATAGTCTTTTTTGTAGAGTACAAGTCGGCGGGAGCAGAGGTGTAAACCTTTGTGCCATTAGTAGAGCCAAGCGGAGTGGTATAGTAAAAATCAATATCTATGTAATGAGAATATGCATTGCCACGACCTAACGTGGCACTACCTTCGCTGCCAAAAGTCATACTGGTTGGAGCAAAGAGGCAATTCTTGATTTTGACCCATGATCCCTTGTCCCAAGAAGAAGTCTCAAGCCAGCCCACGAAACCGCCGCAGTGATGGGTGCTGCTGCCCGTCATGCTGCCGTCAAAGACGCTATCCTCGATTTTGCACTGTCCATAGGTTGTTCTGGCTAAGAAGCCGCCGTGGGTGCCGTCGCCATCGACGCTGCTATGAATGTTGACGCTGACACGGCAACGATAGATATAGAGGTTGCCATCGGAGAAGGCAACGAGGCCGGAGGCAAACTTATTTGCTGTGTAGATGTCGCCGGCGACATGGAGGTCGTGGATGGACGCACCATTGATGTTGAAGAACGGGGCGCAATACTCCTCAGTGTAGGGCGCCTCCGCCGTGCCGTAGTTGAAGGTCAGCGTGTGGTTGTCGCCGTTGAAGTCGCCGGAAAACCAATTGTTCGGGATGCCCACCATCGTTGTGACCGTGATGTCATCTCCCATTTTGAAAAACTGGCCGCTGTAGCGGTTGCCTGCATTCACATTGCTGGCCAACTCGTTCCAGTGGTCGGTGGTACTGATGATGTACGGGTCCTCTATGGAACCGCTGCCGCCGCCGAAGCCGTCGGCCCATGCCCCCTGTGCTATCGCAAGCAGGAAAGCGATGAAAAGAAATGCTTTCTTTCTCATACTGTCATTTTTAACTTTGTTGTTAATGCTATATATCATTCTATTGGTTTCTAATGGGGGATAAAAACAATGCGGCCTCCCTTGGTTTTATCCAAGAAAAGCCGTATATTGACGCGCCCGCAAGCGGGCTGACCGTAGAAATCTTATTGTAGGTGAGTGCCTGAGAGAGAGAGAGAGAGAGAGAGAGTAGCAATAATATTGGAATGACCAAATGTTTCGGTCATTTTTTTCACTGCGTTGGCATTATTTAACTCTCTGCGGGGCATGGAGATTACTCTGCTGGGGTTTTCGGTACCTTGTAAAATGATTAGTCTTCGTCCAAGTCGTTAAGGTCGAAGGACGGCATATGTTTGCCTGAACTCGTCGAAACTCATGGTTACATAAAGTCGCAAACACTCTTTACTGCTTCGTAAGCAGCATTGATTCGTGTACGTTCCTCCATAGAGATACGCCGCCGCTCCTGCATCCGTGCCTCAAAACGTCGTGCATCCTCACCGTAAAGGATTGGGGTTTCTTTTATCGGTCTTGCCATAAATAAATACGTATTTAACATTGAATTTTCGGGTGCGAAAGTACAAAAAATAATTCAAATTACCGCAGGAATTCTCCTAAATTATTGACAAATGAAGAATTTCTTGACCTCTTGACCTCTGCATCCCCTCATCATCCATAACAGTCACGGTTGTCATGATGTCATCATCGTGAACTTCAGGAATTTCTGGTGGGTCTGTCCGCAACTGTATGGATGGAAGGGAAAGGGAAGACAGAATTGTTGCAACAAGTCAAAGAGCGCCTTTTTGAAATAGCAAGTCACTACTTACAGAATGAGAAATAAGCCTTAGAGAGTTTATCGTCATAGCGGTTCTGAGCATACGCAGGGCCGTTGTAGAGGCGTGCGAACGTAGGCCAATCCTTTTTCTGCAAGGCAGCAAGCATAGACTTGTTGCCACGGATGAAGCGTACGCTGAGCAGTAACTGCCGACACTCTGACTGGCACATGCTATTCACGAAACTGGCTACGGACTGTTCACCACAGGCAGCATGATTGAAGCCCATAATCTGGAACATACCCCATGAAGCCGAGGCGTTGGCAGCATCCTCATTGATGTGACGGGCACGGAGTAAACGCTCGTACTCAGCTTCGCCTCCCTTATAATGGCTTTTCGTCCACTTGGGATAGAGGATGTCCTCATTACCATTAGCGACTCCCTGTGGGTTGATGCCGCGAGTGCGAAGCTGCTGCCAGAAGATGTGTCCACCGAAAAGGATGGTGGGGCGACCGCTGGGCAGGAATCCCCCTTTGTCACCCGTCTCCACCTTCTTCACGGCCTTCAGTGCAGCAGGTTCGCAGTCGAGCAGCATGGCAGCACGGTCAAAGTCGCTCTCGGTAATTCCATACTTGGGCCGCTCATCGTGGAAGAAAAGCATCTCCCATGTCTTATACCCCACAATGGCGTCAGCATCGAGTCCGTTTCGCTTCTGGAAATCAATAACTGCTTGATTGGTGGTCTTGTTGAACTCATGGGCAGGATTGTGCGGAATGTTGAGCATTGTCTGCAAGACATCCACATCAGGCCCTGTACTGTTGTATTTTACTGTTTTCATAATTCGTTGCGTTATTAGTGATGATTACTTGAATTTGTTCTTTCTGTCGAAATCGTTTTGAGCCTGCTGCACCTTCTTTAGGGCCTCAATAGCTGTACTTGACTGTTGGCGGTTGATGGTCAGCCGTAGGCCACAATGAGGGCAGATGATGGCAGAGTCGGTAATGATCTGCTGCATGCTGACGGGAATGAAACCATTACACTGAGGGCAAGGCATGCCGCTGGGGCGCATCTGCTGGCGAGTAATGTCAACTTGTGGCTGGCCAGGATTCTGTGAAAAATCAGGATTACTCATCGTCACCTCCTTCCTTGCTGGCTGTTTCAGCGGTAGGGCCGTCTTCGATGAGAAGGTTACTGGCCGTCAATCGTAGCATATTGGCAAGCCCAGCTGGAACATCCGTCTGACGCATCTTCACATGTACCTTCATATTAGCCGAAAGTTTCTGCTCCGTCTGTCCTGAAGTACTTCCACTGCCGCCCGTAGTAGCAAGAGCTGCCCGCAGTCGCATGGGTTTTACTGTTTTGTCTCCTTGCTCGATGCGTCCCTTGCCATAGTTGAAAGACTCGTCGACGCTACTGCTGACAGCATCGAGGATGTTGATGTCGTAGTCGAAGTCGGCCTCCTGAATCTGCAACAGCGGCAACGGAACGAGTGTGAGCAAGGGAATACTTACTATCTTCTGCCTGTGACCGTCGGCATTGGTCTCGGTGTAGGAGAAACTTAGCGTCCGCAGTTTCCTACCTACCGTCTTACCGTCCTTCACCTCGTCCTCGAAGGCGATGGTCTGTAGGATGTCAAGATAACGTTTGGTGGAGAGTGCATCGGCCTCGATGGTAGAGACGAGCGGTCCTGCTATGAGCTGCTGCAGCTCCATGACCTGCGAGTTGCTGGTTGAGATGCTTTGCTGATCTTTTGTTTCCATAGCGTATTGTTATTTGATGATGTCCTCAATGCTGGCAGACGGTATTACTGTATCGTCGTTGTCATCGCAACGTATGTTGCAGGTGGTAGGCGTGAAGCGCAACTTGCAAGTATGGATGGACTCCTTCGGCATGGTGCTCAGCTCATCGGCTGTGACGGCAACATTGATGACGGGGAACGATTTGGTGCGCTTGAACTTCCTGTTCATACAGGCTGTCTCGATGATGCTCTTCAGTTCTGCCGTGATGCGCTGTGCCATTGCCTTGCGTGCGCTGCCGTCGGCATCGTTGAACAGCACCTTAGACGACTCTGTATCGTTGACCAGTTCCTTAGTGACGGTCTCACTGATGCGGTTGAGAATGGCATCCTGGTCTGGCCGTCCGCTCTTGTGGTCGATGAGTTCGTAGGCCATGCCGTCGTAAGAGGCAACGATGACGTTGATGATATACTGTAGATATTCTTGATAGGTCTCGTCCTGCTTCTTCAGTTTGTCGAAGAACTTGCTGCCCTCGGGAGTCTGTAGCCCATTGGTCAGCACATAGTCTGTAATGACATGTATGATCTTCTTGGCAGCGGCAGTGCTGAGCGCTTTCATGAACTTGTTGAATTTCTCGAAGCGAAAACTATACTGCTCGTTGCTGTCTGAGCTGTTGATGATGCCGTAATTCAGTTCCATCTCAATGTCACCAAGCACTGCACCAGGCAGCTGGAAGTCTTTCACCTTTCCCTCGCGTCCATATTGCTCGCGGAGAGCATAAGAATAGAGGTTGGCCTCATGCTGTGCCATGATGATGTCGCGCATCAGTGAACTGAGGATAGTATTTAATTGTGCCATTGAATATTGTTGTTTAGTGTAGGTTACGTTGCTTGTGATAAGGGATGCAGATTTCCCCGCTACGAGGAAACTGCATCCCCGGGAATTGTTATTGCCTTACGAGCGTGCAAAGACCTAACGGTCTAAGCAAGTGTTGACGCTGGCCTACTCGCTCTTTTCCTTTTCGGAAGCCTTGCCCTCGGGAGCCTTGCTTGCGTCAGTGACATTCACTTTCACCTCAGCGTCGCCAGCCTTGATGGTGTACTCACCGGCTGCTACATCCTTGAGGACACACTTCACAGAGTTACCGTCAACGTCGAACTTCAGCTTGCCGCTTGTCTCGGTAACTTTGGCGGGGTCGTAAAGGCCATCAGGCGATTTGTAGAATACTACCAGCGTGTCACCAGTTGTAAGCTCATTGGAGTTGACCATCAGCTCGCCCTTGACATCGACAGTATCCACGGCACCGTTAAGCATCTCCAGAACCCTTGCCATGCCTGCCGGCATGCTCTCCTGACCAGCCTTGACAGCTACGTCAATGGTTGACTCCACAGAATACTTTGACTCTTCGGTTGCCTTAGAGTCCTTCTTCGTAGAATAGTTGGCCTTCAGATTTGCCTCCAGAGAGAACAGACCAAGATTGAGTTTTGCCTTCGCATCCACTTCGCCACCATACTCGGTGTGCGAGGAGTTCTCGCTGACACTTGACGAAGAGGCGTTGATGTTGGCCTTGAAGTTGATGTCAACGCTGTTGATTGCGATGTAGGGGATAGGTACGATGGTGAGCAGAGGTACATTGAGCTGGGTCATGCGACCTCCCTTGTTGAAGGAAAAGGCCACCATAACGGCACTCTTCTCTTACCTTTGCATCCGATTATAGAAATTATTCCATTTTCTTGAAATAATTCTTGCAGATGGATGCAATACGGTTTAAGTTTTGTAGCTTTGCTAGAGATTTATGCCGTTGAGGGTGAGAAGACACTTACCTAGATAAGTAGAGACTATATCGTGGGACAGATCAAACTTCCACCCTCGTTTTCAGTTCTTTGGAGCCAGGACGAAGTATCAGAGAACATCGCTCAGGTATGGCAGAGGATGATTCAGAGTATATACAAGAGGAAAGGCGGTGAGGATTTGAGGCTATAATCATTAACATTATTAACTCAAAATTCAAACCGTATGAAACCTAATTTTGAACCTGGCAAGTGGTTTATGCAGTGCGTAGGAATCGACATCGCAAAGAGTACGTTTACAGCCTGCTTATGTATGTATGAGTTCGACCAAGGGTGCAGCACGCCCTCTGTAGTATTCTCCAACAACAGAACTGGATTCAACCAATTCGTCAAATGGAGCCGTAAAGAGGCTCTGAAGGGCTATCCCCTGCGCTATGTGATGGAACCCACTGGCGTCTATTACGAGCAACTGGCAGCACATCTGAACAAACTCGGCTTATACGTATGCGTTGTGTTGCCTAACAAGGCCCGTGAGTTTGCCAAGTACGAGGGTATTCTCACAAAGACCGATGACATGGATGCCTATACTCTTGGTATGCTTGGGTGTTTGGACAAGCGCCTTAAACCTTGGACGCCGCCATCTCCAATCTACAGGGAACTGCGACAGATGACGCGCTTTGTGGCCGACATCAACAAGGTCAAGACTGAGCTGAGGAATCATCTGGAGGCACTCACACACAGCGAGATAGCGGAGAAGAGCATCGTCAAGCACTATAACAAGCTTATCGACGAGATAGACAAACAGCTGGATAGCAACCAGAAGGCCATCCGCGAGAAGATCAAGCAGGTGCCCGGACTGTCAGAGCGTATTGACCGTATCACAACCATCAATGGCATAGGATTTATGACTGCAGTTACCGTGGTTGCAGAGACCAAAGGCTTTGCGTTAATAACAAATTGTAAGCAGTTAGCCAGATATGCAGGACTTGATGTCCCTGCACATCAGTCTGGACCTGTTGACCCCAAGCGCCACATCTCAAAGAAGGGCAACGTACACATCAGGACGGCACTCTATTTTCCTGCCATTGTCAGCACTCAGTGTAATCCTCAGATGAAAGATTTTTATGGGCGCCTATGTGCCAGGAATACACAGTCGAAAATGATTGGGGTAACAGCCATCATGCGCAAGCTACTACTGCTCATATACAGCCTTTGGAAAAGCGGAGAGAAGTATGACCTGACACGTGGCGAGCCAGCATGTAACAGACAAAAGAAAGAGGCTGAAACCACTGAAGGCCAGCCTCACGGGATAGACGTTGGGACTTTGGCTGAAGAATAGCCGCAGAACGCAGTCTTCCCTTGATGGCTGCAAAGTTACCCAATTAATATCAAATAACAAAGAAATAATCAGAAAACCATATCAATTTGTTGGTGAGAGATAAGCACAAGCACCCATGGATGTCAGAACACATCTCAAAAAGATGACAAAAGCCATACGCTGATTAACTCTGGGAGATAAGCTAAGCAATGTCACTCATATAGTAGCAAAGCCCTGTTGCAATAAACATTGATACAGGGAATGTATTCTATGCAATAATATCTATAATAGATAAAAATTGTTAAAACAGATCGTTTTTTATCCAAAAGGTTTGGTTTTTAAGACAGTATCTGTCCCTTTTCGTCGGTATTGAGACCAACTTCCTTGATAAACTCCCATGAGGTCTTGGCTGCCATGGCCTGTGCCTCGATACACGCCTTGAGCGGACCACCAATCATACTGCTGAAAGGAATTGCCTGCATGGCACTGGTTGCCACATTTGCAGGAACATTACTTATTGCCATAATTCTTTTTTGTTTTTGGAATTGTTATGCCTACTCTGTTTCAAGGTTCAGGCATCCCGGCCATGTGTCATACCGACGCGTCTTAATATAATGGTATGCGTGAGGCCATTGTCCTTCTGCTTGACGGCTTTTCAGCTTCCGCCGTTTTGCAATCTTACAGGTGCACCCCTTTTCGGAAATGCACGGCAAAAGTAAGCAGAATTAGGCAATGGCGAAGAATGGTTTACATGGATGGCGTGTGTGGTTACATGAAGGGGATAGGATGCATGTCGCAGGTTGTCGCACCTGTCGCCATTGTCTGAATCAGTGATTAATAGGGAGAAATAGATATTGTATCAATCATATCTACCCATAATTACTGCAACAATGAAGCGACAAAACGATGCGCTGGGACTTATGGTGCGACAACATGCGAGGGCGATGCTACAAGCGGTACGGTTGCTAAGTGCCTGTAAATCAGTTGTGCGCAAGTTGCGACAAGTGCGACATGAGGATTGCTTAAAACGGCAGTTCTTCTTGTTTTGTTTCGGTGGGTTCGTCATCAAGTGAGTCACTGAGGAATGTACTCAGGTTGATACCATAATGCTCACAGACCTCATTATAGCTGAAGCAAAGCGGGCGGTCCTGCTCGGTGATGATCTTGCACTTGGGCTTTCCACCCTCCAACACATAGTTCTGCACAGGCTGGCCGTTGGAGTTGATGCGTTTGAACCGCTCAGCAGAGGTTGCCACGCCCAGATACTCCGGAGAAATCTGGAGATAGTATTCAATGGACTCGTTGGGTAGGGTACTGATGTTCATTTCACGACCTATCTTCTGATAGACATTGAATGCAGTATTCTTCCTGAGCATCAGAATCTGACGAGGCTCACCAAACTCATAGCCGTCCCTCATTATGTTGGTCTTCAGTCGGCTCTTTGACTTAATGAGATAATCCTTTTCGTTGATGAGTTCGCCCTTCTGCTGCGCACAGCTAATGAGGCTCCAGAAGTTGGTCACCTCGTCGGCACGGTTGCACAGTTTGTTTTGCCGGATCAGTCCGTCCATACAGAGGTCGAGCAGATGGTTATAGGTGAACGGGAATTCGATGCTTCCTTGTAGGGCAAGGTATGCCGATAGGGGAACAAGCCAGTTGTTCTCAATACGGTCTTTCAGTTCTGGATTCCACTTGGGATGTAAGGTGACATCAGTCTTTGCCTTTTCCCAGGCGAGTTCGAATCGCTCCGTGAACTTGTCGCGCAGACTCACAAGTTGGATTGTGATGTGCGTAGCACCATACATTCGCAGCTGCATCAACTCAGCAAAGCGTTCACGCTCCTGCTGGTTGTGGTGGTCGCGGTCGTAGGCCAGGAAGATGAGTCGTGTAAACAGGGCAATGTCGGCAGTCGGCATCTCCTGACCTGTGAGGATGATGCCAGAGTCCACCCTGGCCTGTTCGCGTTTCTTATCCTTGTCCATGTTCATACGACTGCGCCCGATGCATGCCCAGAGGTCTTTGAGCCATTCAATCTTCTTGGTGTCGATACCGTTCTTGTATTCGTCGATATGGACAAGGGCATTGCTGACGCTGGCTACGGCATCAGCCAGTGCGGGAATGGTGGCCGTCTCAATATTCTGAGGCTCGTTACCCACGACGAAGAAAGCCATCATCGTCTCAGCCAGTTCGGTCTTACCAGAACCCTTTGGGCCAAAGATGTTGAGGATAGGGAAAGAAGGGGACTTCTGCTTATAGACATCCTTGAAGAGCGTAGCCATATAGAAGCAGAGGCTGATAACCGCATTATCGCCAAACACATTGACAATCTTGGAGAAATAGTCGTGTAAGGAAATATTGGAATAGGTTTGGTGGCGGAATTTGCGTTCATTGGAATACAGTTCCGTAGAGTCCTTGTAAATCTGCGACATGGCGGGAAGATAATAGTTGCGTTTCTCCAGCCTGACGATGCCTTTGTCATCTACAGGATGCCAGACACCATCTTCCAAGGCACCATTGCAGAAACAGTAAAAGCCCTGCTGTTGCCAACCAAGTTGTTTGATTTCCACGGCGGTTTCAGACACCTTGGCCAGATAGCGCATCAGTTGGATTTGTGAAGAGTCATCTGCCAGCCATGTATAGTTGCCGATACCGACAAGTTTCTGACGCAGTTTCTTGGAAGAGGTGAATTCCTCCATATTCAGCTCGATAATCTCTTTTTGTCCGTCGGAGTTGCATATCTCGAACAAGCGGATGGGATGAATATCATCCTTGACATGGAACAGGGGCTTCAGAGTGAAGTTAGACCATTGCTTCTCCTCTCCCTTCTGGTTATAGCCATAATAACAGCCATGCTGGACGGTAAAGCCAAAAGAACGGAGCATGTCAATGTCGCCCTCGTTGTTCTTCTCGGAGAGTTGCTTCTGTCGTTTCTTCATGGCGGTATTGAGAGCCTGGCGCCAGATGGTCTTGTTGCCGTCAATCCTCGCAAGAGCAGTGATGTATCGCTCCCGAATGGCTTCGTCCTTGATACAGAGGAGCAGTTCACAAGTCTCGTCAATGGCTTTCTGTTTCTCCTCCGTCGTACCGTTCTTGTTGAACCGTTTCTCAAATGCCCATAATAGGAACTCGCGTTCCTCCAACTTAGCAAGATCGGCTTTGTCAGTGAAGAACTCATCGGGATCAATCTTCTTAGGCTGTTCTACGGTGAGGTCGTTGGGAATCTCCTTGACGCTGACGGTAAAACCCTGCTGCATAGCAAGGGCTCCATTGCGGAGAACATTGGCAAATCCGGCACCGAGTGTGGTGTCATCTTTCGGGATATCAGAGTCCGGCATAAAGCAGAGCGTGCAATCCTGTAAACGATAGTCTTTCAGTTTCTGGAACTGATTGACTGTCCATGAGCCACCAAGGGAGGCTATGGCATTGAAGATACCAACTGACTGTAGCTTCATCACATCAGGTGCC
>Ga0326513_10004081_pt1 | contig 10501 bp, 10 predicted proteins | sample 2_2465_0518_D_FD_203654 | JGI IMG/M metagenome (GOLD analysis project Ga0326513, IMG submission 203654) | Bovine rumen microbial communities from UC Davis, California, United States - 2_2465_0518 | ecosystem: Host-associated > Mammals > Digestive system > Stomach > Rumen | place: USA... | reverse complement strand
ATCCAATATCGAAGCATTGCTTACGGAGACAGGGAAAGAGTACAGGCTGAAGGAAGCACTAGCGGAAGTATCTGATCTCTACGATTATATCGTGATAGATACTCCCCCAACTCTGGGCATCCTCTCGATTAACGCTCTGACCGCAGCGGACTCTGCGATTATTCCTGCCCAGGCAGATCTCTATTCCTTACAGGGTATAGCTGATCTGGCAGAGACAATCAAAGTGGTAAGGAAATACTGTAATCCGGATCTCCGGATCGAAGGGATCCTGCTCTCCCGGTATGACAGCAGATCTAACTTTACTGAGGAAGTATCCGGTATAGCAGAAGATCTGGCAAGGCAGCTCGACAGCAAAGTATTCTCAGCTACGATCCGGGAAACAGTTACAGTAAAGAAAGCACAGGCATCACAGCAAAGCATATATGACTACGCTCCCAAGGCGAAGGTAACAGCAGATTATCTTTCCTTATTAAATGAAATTATAAATGAAGGAGATTAATGCAATGGCAGCCAAAGCAAAGAAACCAGTAATAGACAGAGAGAATCCGGCACTCGGCATCCTCGGCATCGGAGCAGAGGAAGAGAAGACTCCGGTAAAGGTAGCTGATCCTTCTACTGTAAATGTTCCGGAAGGATTCAAGCTTGTACCAATCACAGAAACCAAGACCAGAAGAGTACAGCTTGTCATGAAGCCTAGTCTATATGAGAAAGTAAAGAAGGCTGCACACGCTGAAGATCTATCCTTCAATGACTATGTACACCGGATTCTGGAAGAAGCAATAAAGGAAGGTGAAGCGAAGTGAACGAGAAGCAGATCATACAGGAAGCTGATCCTCAGATCTATTATCTGAAAGATCTGGAGAAGATCCTAAGAGTGAGCAACAGATCTCTGCTGCGGTATATCAAGGCAGACAAACTGAAAGCTACCCGGATCGGAAAGAGGTACATGGTAACCAGAGAGAATCTGGATAAGTTCATTAACGGAGATTTCTGATCCGGAGCGGGACTCTTTCTTTTACAGGCTGAGAGCGGGCAATGTCCGAAAATTACTATTAGCGGACAATGAAATGCGACAATAATTCCTGCTCTCCGGACAGATCGGAGACAGTTATTACAGCCTATAAAAAGAAGGATCGCTCCCAGATCCGGAGATGAATCCCTGTTTTACTCTGCTCTGGAGAGATCACAGATCTTCCGGACAGAGGATCATTCATCCGGAAAATTTCTATTCGATGGAGAGCAGCGATATTAAAGAAGAAGAGAAGAAGAGACAGAGACTATTCAAAGCCAGGACAGAATCTCTAAGGGAAGGATCTCCTATCTGGTACATCTTCCTGCTCGGAGAAGGACAGGACTATTACAGATACTCATATGCTTTTCCTTGTTGCGGAGAGATCCTCTTCCACCGGAGCGAGTGCGACAGGATCAGCAAGGATCTATTTCCTAAAATGTTTAAGCCTGTGCCAGATCCGGAGCGGAGAAGATACTGCATCAGCATAGCGGACTAGGCACACCCCCTATAAGAAAGAAGAGCAGAACTACTCACAGCTCTGGGGCGCACTATATAAAGGAAACTGAAAATTTTTTTGATATGTTTTCCGGAGAGAGGTATTGAGGATGTACAGTATCCGAAAAACCGGAAGAGCGGAAATGCTCCCCAGAAAGTGGAAAGACCCCCTATGCCTATCTTTGGGGGGCGGGGGGAAGATTATATATAATATATATAAGAGAAATCGCATATTAGATCTGACCCCAAAACCCAGCACATGGAGACACCCCCATAGGAGCAAACAGGGGTACGGGGGTTTGATATTGTTTTCCCTGCCTGGGGAATTTTGGAATATCAAAATCCGATAAAAGGAGAGTGCGGATGTCTCATTACATGGTAGAACTTCCAGATGGCAGAACTATTGGAATGGACGAGGAAATGCTCGGACTATACAGATCTGGAAAGTGGGATCCAACCAAGAAAGCAGAATTTACTCCGGAGCAGAGGAAGGATCTTGACGATCTCAAAGCGGAAATGCGGAATGAGATACTTTGCAGTAGGAAGAACAACAGCACCATGCACAAATAAAATTCAAGATATCTGCGCTTATTATACACAATACACAATAAGCATAACACACATATTACATACAAACATTAAACGCACACACAATACACAGGAGACAGATACATGATTGATGTAAACAAGATACTGAAGAAAAAGAAATGGAGCGGGAAGGATGCCGGACTTCTCCGGATCGCTGTGATGGCAGATCTCCGGAGACAACTGGCAGAGGGAAACATGAACCCAACTCCCATGATCCCCTATGCTGATATCAACTACATCATTTCCACTATCACAGATCAGAAGGAACTGGATGTACTGGAAGGGTACACAGCATTCTGTAACTGGGTAGACTCCTACATTCCCGCTGTCTCCAGTATGGAACAGCTTGCACAGGGAAGATATATGTACATTCACGGACTAGAAGAGAATGCCATCATAGCTGAGAATGCCCTGTCCTACATCGAGAGACTCCCTGTGATAATGACACAGGAGCAATACAACCGGGAGAGAAAGACCAACCTTCCGCAGCTCCTTGTCGGATCCTTCTCTTTAAAGGATCTGATCCTCTACGCTGCTAACGCTCTGCTGAAGGATCTGAAAGCTAATCCGCACAGACAGAATGTACTGAAGCCTGTAAGAAAAAAGTATCTGTCTGAATCGGTACAGAGCGGGATCATACTGGAGAACTACAACCGGATCACAGGCAAGGGATACTATCTCCTCTCAGATGGGCGCAGAAGCGATCAGATGACCACCAGAGAATGGAAAGCATTCTCGGAGAGTGCTTCTAACCTAATCAATGAACTAGCCAAGAGCGGGCGTTTACGCTTCGATATCGATGGACTAGAAGCAGAGAAAGCAGTAAAGAAAATGTTCCTGGCTAAAGAGAACATCCTCAGAGACGGTGAGCAGGACAAGACTCTTCCTTTCCTCTGGGTAACGGATGATACAGCACCAGAGACTCTGAGCAAGTGGGATGCATTTGAATCGGATCTTTTCCTCTATGATCTCAGCGCAGAAGAACTGGAGAAGGAATTCCCGGACATCATCGCAGCGACTATCAAAGCAATCGATGATCAGGATTACTTTGATACCTGGCTTAGTGATGTACCTGTAAAAGAATGGGAAGACATGGATCAGCATTCATTCTCTTACAGGGAACTTTACGATCTGGACTTCTTCGGATTCAGAGAGGAGAAGGACTTCGATGCAGCAGCACAGAACACAGGGAACAGAGGAAACATCTTCGGCTTTGCGATCCTTCAGCAGAATCCATCTCTCGATCTGAGCATAGGGGTAGATAAGGAAGGGAACTATTCCTATCCTTCCACCTACGAGAAGTTTGATCTCAACGGACTCGGAGCATTCTTCGATGAGACTCCCAATAGCGAGATCATGAAGCAGAGAGTACTGCGGAGCAAGGAAGAATTCCGTAACGCTGCCTATTATGAATTCGCCTACAACTGGATCATGAGATTCACTATGGGTATGATAGGACAGGAAGATCTGACCGGAATGATTATCAGAGAGCAGAACATAAAGGATATGATCTACAACATGACAACATCCTACAATACTCTGGTAGCGCAGATCAGTATGGCACAGTATCCGCAGGAACAGAAGCAAAAGAAGCTTGCAGTACTGGAAGAAGTATTCAAACCGATCACGCTGAAAGAAGTCGATCCACCGGAAAGAAACATGGAGATCATAGAAGGAATGATCCGGGAAGATCTCAGATGCTTCTCATCCAACGAACTACCTAACGCTCTCATGAGAGGGTATCCTTTAAAGAGAGAGGAGCGGAATGGATGACAGAAGACATCACAAAACAACTTGGTTTTAATACTTCTGGAGCGGGACTTGAATCCCTCATACAGCCTGTTCAGCTGATCCAAGAAGACAGGAATGAAGAGAAAGAGAAGTATTACTCTGCACCTTCCGGCCTCGCTACTAAGGTAGGAATAATGGCAATAGGAACTAGCGGAGACTCTTCCAAGATAGACAATCTGAAGAACAGAATCCCTTCCTTCTCACATGGAGCAAAGATCAGATCCGGAAAAGTAGAAAGCTTTGAAGGGGAAGAGATGCTTGCTATAGGATATGAGAGCGGGAATGCAGCAATCCGAATTGAATTCCCAAGGCATAACGGAACGAAGCAAGCTGTCCGAAAACTGTATGCTCTGTCCATGGTCAAAGCAAATGAGCAATGTCTGAGCGGGGGAGAGATCTTTGATCCTAATCAAACCATGATCCGATTCCCCTTGAAGGAACTGGTTGATAACGGAATGTACAAGACAGAGAGATCTGCAAGAGAAGGATTCCTAAAAGGGGTAGATATCCTTACAAAGATCCGGATCGGAGTAGACTCCAGTACACCGGCGGGATCTGGCGTCATTGTTCCTTTTCCTACAGGATGGATAAAGAATGGAATCTGCTATATCCGTATGAACCCAGATGCACCATGGAAGGACTACATGGGATACTACACACTCCTTCCAAAGTATTCATACACACTATCAACCGGAGCATTTGATCTTCTATACCAGATAGTTATCCTGGCTAGACAGCACAAAGAAGATATAGCAAAGGACGGATTCTTTACGATCTCCCTAAAAGCTGTAGCAACTTATCTGCAACTCCCAGATCCGGAAGGGGATTCCAACGCATCACGGAAGGTGAAGGGTAGACTACTTGAAACTATAGACGAGATCAATGCAACACACCAGAAGTATGTAGGAGACAACGAGATCTCCCTTGAGGTAATAGAAGATACGGATCAGAGCGCAACAGTAAAGGACTTTATCGAGAACGGAAAGCTGAAGGTATATGCGAAGGGATCATTCGCAAACTACTTCAATAGGATAGAAGCAAGCGAGGAAGAAAAGAAAAAGAAGAAATCCTCTAAAAAGAAAAAGTCAGTTTAGATTACGAGCCGATTATGCCTTCCAGATCTGAGCGGGAGTAGAAGAACCCAGTAATTACTAGGGGTTTGAGGCATACAGAAGGAATTAAGTCAGTTAGGCAAGGCTTCAAAAAGTCAGTTTAGGGTACGAGAAAAGTCAGTTTAGGGTACGAGAAAAGTCAGTTTAGGGTACGAGAAAAGTCAGTTTAGGGTACGAGGGGCATTTGCGAAACCCCCAGTAATTACTAGGGGTTTGGGCATATGGAAAAATCCTAATAGATCTTAATAGATCTTAATAGATATTAAGATCTATCTAGGATAGATCTGATCTTGCTTCCGCATCAGATCTATCCTAGATAGAGGGAAGCCTGTAAAAAGAAAAAGCTCCCACCCCTTGAAGCCAGGACAGGCAAAACTTTTTTCTTAAAGGATTCATAATATCCGTATGGTATAATAGAGAGGTAACGAATACATGGCAACGATGACAAGATCCGAAGCAAAGGAATATATAGAGCTGCATCCGGAAGAATATCTTGAACGGGATAGATCTGGTAAGGGATGGATCTGCCCTATCTGTGGTAGCGGATCTGGGAGCAATGGAACAGGGATCACTACAAAGGATGGGAGGCATTATACCTGCTGGGGAGCCGGATCATGCTTTACCAACTCTGATCTCTTTGACATCATAGGGATCGAGAGCGGGATCTCTCCGGAGAACTTTCCTGCCAAACTGGAAAAGGCTGCGGAGATCTATGATATCACTCTGGTCAACGATACTGATCCTGTAAAGAGAAGATCCCCGGAGCAGGACTTCTCCGATCTCGGCAGCACCGGAGCAACTGAGACAGAGAGCGGAGCGGACTACACCTCTTATTTCTTACAGGCTGCGGAGAGAATAGAAGAGACGGATTACCGCAGAGGGATCTCGCTTGATACTCTGAAGAAGTATTGCATAGGGTATGATCCGGAATGGAAGATCCCTCTCAGCGTATATTTAGCCAGGGATGGTAAGAATACTGAGAGCAAGTGGAAGTATATTCCAACGACTCCAAGATTAATTATTCCTACGAGCAGGTTTTCTTACATAGCGAGATATACAGGAGAAGGAAAGTATATAGCTAACGGAACGGATTACACGAAACAGAAGATTGGTAAAGTGCATCTTTTCAATGATAAGGTAATCAATGAAGATAAGCCGATCTTCATAGTCGAGGGAGAACTTGATGCCCTCAGTATCATCGATGCCGGGGGGATGGCAATAGGCCTCGGCAGTATTAGCAACAGGGGAATGCTTATCAATCTGCTGAAAGAAGGGCAGCCGAAGTATCCTCTGATCCTCGCTCTCGATAACGATGAGAGCGGGCAGAAAGCAGCAGCGGATATTGAGAAAAGCCTACAGGGGATCTCTGTGCCTTTTGTTTTCTTCCGGTATCCGGATGGATGCAAAGATGCAAACGATGCTCTGAACGCAGATAGAGGGCAATTTGAGCAGGCTATAAAGGAAGCTGAAGCAAGAGCAATACAGAAAGCAGAGGAAAAGAATACTGAGGATCTGATAGAACTGGAGCGGGATAGTAACGCTGCTGCCATTACCGGATTCCTTGACCGGATCAACGAGAGCAAGAAGATCGGATCTTCTATTCCTACAGGCTTTCCCGCTCTGGACGATTCTCTTGAGGGTGGACTTTATCCAGGACTCTATGTGATCGGAGCAGTATCCTCTCTCGGTAAGACATCCTTCTGTCTGCAAGTAGCGGATCAGATAGCTAAGAGCGGGAGAGATGTTCTTGTTTTCTCTCTGGAGATGTCCAGAGATGAACTGATAGCAAAGAGTATCAGCAGAATAACCTACCAGATAGACATGAGTGAGAGCAGAGATCATAAGAGAGCGAAGACAACTCTTGGTATATTGGTAGGAAAACGATACGATGAATACAGACAGGAAGATCTCGATCTGATCGCTGATGCTGTAGAAGAGTATAAGCAGGACTATGCTTCCCATCTTTACATTCATGAAGGGATGGGTAACCTAGGAGTAAAGGAAGTAAGGGAGCAGGTAGAGCGGATCAAGCGGATCAAGGGGATTGCTCCTGTGGTACTGATCGACTACCTGCAGATCCTCGCACCGTGCGAAGGAATGGAAAGATCCTCAGATAAGCAGATCTGTGATAAGAATGTTCTGGAGCTGAAGAGACTCAGCAGAGACTACAAGATCCCTGTGATCGGTATCAGTTCCTTTAACCGGGATAACTACAACTCTCCTGTAAATCTCACGGCATTCAAGGAATCCGGAGCAATCGAGTATGGAAGTGATGTCCTTCTCGGTATGCAGTACAGAGGATTCGATGATCTGAGCGGGAATGCCAGCAACTCAGATAGGAAAGAGATAAAAGCTATCCACTCTGTGAATAGTCTGGTAGCAAAGGATGGTGGTGCATTCCCTGTAGATCTGAAGATACTGAAGAACAGAAACGGAAACAGGGGAGAAGTCGAACTTTGGTTTTGTCCTATGTTCAACTGCTATTCTGAGAAACCTCTTTCTCTTAAAGGCAGTGAGGACTACAGCAATTTGCTAGAGCAGGAGAAACTGTGGAATGAACCAGAGGAAGAAAAGAAAGCAGATCCTGTAAAGAAGAAGAGATCAGATCTGAATAGTGATCTGTCTTGATACTACTCTCTGTGATCTAGGAGCGGGATCGCAGTTTATATAGATGGAGACTCAGCGCAAAGGAGATAAAAGACATATGGCAAGAAAAGAAAATCTAATTCAGTTCAACCCCAACATAACACCCAAGACACCGGAAGAGCGGAGAGAGCAGGCAAGGAAAGCCGGGATCGCTTCCGGTAAGGCACGGCAGAAGAAGAGAGCATTGCGTGAATTGCTGACAGATATGCTCGGAGCAGAACTTCCGGACGAGGATGAAGTGAAAGCTACCCTTGAAGCCATGGGTATAGAAGCAAGCCAGGAAGCTGCCATCGGATTAGCGATGATCCAGAAAGCAAGGAAGGGCGATACAGAAGCAGCACGATATCTTCGTGACTCTTCCGGGCAGCGGATCAGCGAGGGCATCACTCTGGAACACATAGACCACAGCGATGCAATAGATCTTTCCCATCTCAGCAACGAGGAACTGTATGCCATGATCCACAGAGCGGAAGCTGCGGAGCAAGTAGGATAAACGGAGAAGTACTGAATACGGATATAAGAGGAGCGGAGAATCCCGCTCCCTTTTCTTTTTATAGGATACTGTAGATCCGGAGCGGGATCTGACTATGCGATCACAGTTTGACTTATCCTTATCACTATGGTATAATAATACATGACAATTGATACTACAGCGGAGACATGAAGTACATTATTGTTGACAACTCTCTTATGTTGTGTTATATTGATATTGGATATACACAACATACACATACACAATATGAGAGGAGAACAAGATGAATAACTCGATGGTTGAAGTTAGGAGCAATGCTCTTGCAGTACAGGATCTCAGCGAGGATCTCTATCAGAGATGGGTATCTTTTGTCGATGCATCTCCCAGAACTGTAGAAACCTACAGAAAGAACATGAAGCAGTTCTTCCTGTATCTCCGGATGCATGGGATCATGCAGCCTACAAGAGAAGACATTATCTCCTACAGGGATTATCTCAAAGCAGAACACAAGCCTACCACAGTACAGGGGTACATGGCAGCAGTAAAGCTTTTCTTCCAATGGACAGCACAGGAAGGGATCTATCCTAATGTAGCTGAGAGAGTGAAGGGAGCAAAGATTGATACCGGACACAAGAAGGACTACCTCACTTCTAAGCAAGCCGGTACCATGCTCGGAGCAATTGACCGCTCTTCTCTTAAAGGCAAGAGAGACTATGCGATTCTCTCCCTCATGGTTACTACTGGACTCCGTACGATCTCTATTGTGAGAGCGGATATCGGAGATATCAGAGTAGCGGGAGACAGCATGGTGCTTTACTACCAGGGCAAAGGCCATGAGGAAAAAGCAGACTATGTAAAGCTGGCCTATCCTGTAGAAGAAGCGATCCGTGATTATCTGAGGGCAAGAGGATCTGCGAAGGAAGACGAGCCTCTCTTCGCATCAGATGCCAACAGGAACAGCGGGGAGCGGATGACAACCAGAAGCATCAGCAGAATCGCAAAGACTCACATGATCGATGTAGGTTTCAATAGCGACAGATTAACAGCTCATAGTCTCAGACATACCGCAGCCACTCTGAATCTTCTGAATGGTGGGACTGTAGAAGAGACACAGCAACTCCTCGGACATAGCAACATCAATACAACTTACATCTATGTCCATGCTCTGGAGCGGGCAAGCAATAACAGCGAAAGCAGAATAGCGGGAGCGATCTTCAATACATAACTCCCGCATCTACAATCTCCTCAATACACAATAGCAACTATTGTGTATCTGTATGTTGTGTATATCCAAATAACACATACAAAGGAGATAACCCCATGAAAGAAGCAATGAGGATAGCAGTAGAGATGAGCGCAGAGGATCTGAGAGAAACAGCAAAACTGGCAGAACAGGATGGACGGGCAGACATCGCTCTGCTCCTGTATCTTCTCTCAGATACAACACCGGAGCATAGATCTTTTCTGAGAAGATGCATCAGATGCTTGGAACTGTCGGAGCAAGCTGAATCTCCGGAAGCAGCGGAAAGGATCGCAGAACTGAGATCCGGTCTGCATTCCGGAAGGCTGAGCAGGCAGGATCTGATCTCCTCTATTGAAGAGATCGAGAAGATCCTTGCTGCATAATATGGTAGAAAGAAAAACCTAGGCACAAGCCAGGACAATTCTTTCTTTAAAGGAATGATGATACTTGGACCGGGAAAACAAAAGCAGATCTGCTGATCTCTGGGTAACTACAGCGGATGTAATGGATGGGACAGAACGTATGAAATGGCATGACCACTATTACGAGACATCCGCTGATCCGTATCCATGGAAGAGATGGAGCAGTAAAGTAGCAGAGCAGATAGAAGCTCTAAAGCAAGACAAGAACAATGGACTTCCTAATGATGTGATCGAGGGCAGGATCTCCGTGATCGAGGATCTACTGGAAGATCTGAAGCTATACAGAAAGACCACAGCGGATGGAAGAACATACCTAGCAATGGGAAGAAGATTCCTGTAAAAGAAGAACTGAGACAGGAGCGGGAAGATCCGACAGATCCGCTCCTATCTCGGCATCTCTATATTAACCTAAGAGGAGAGGAGACTATCAGCGATGGCAAGGATCATAGCTATAGTTAATCAAAAGGGTGGAGTAGGAAAGAGTACTACAGCACAGGAACTCGGAGCGGGATTCTCGCTTAAAGGGTTCAGATCGCTTGTGGTTGATCTGGATGCACAGGGGAATACAAGCTTCAGCCTAGGAGCAAAGAGCAAAGCACCGAATGCTCTGAACGTATTACTGAAGGAAGCTACAGCAAAGGAAGCGATCCAAGCTACACCCTATGCTGATCTGATAGTAAGCAGCAAGGCATTATCCAATATCGAAGCATTGCTTACGGA
>Ga0326513_10004080_pt1 | contig 10501 bp, 11 predicted proteins | sample 2_2465_0518_D_FD_203654 | JGI IMG/M metagenome (GOLD analysis project Ga0326513, IMG submission 203654) | Bovine rumen microbial communities from UC Davis, California, United States - 2_2465_0518 | ecosystem: Host-associated > Mammals > Digestive system > Stomach > Rumen | place: USA... | reverse complement strand
ATACTCAAGGGTGGTTACCGCAAGGCAAATCAGGCGCCAACGTTTGTGTTCGGCTTCAAGTTATTCGATATGGTGGACTATAACGGCGAGGAATGTTTCGTCTATGGACGAAGGTCTTCGGGCTCGTTTGACGTTCGACATCTCGACGGCAAGAAGGTTTCTGCTGGCGTGTCTTACAAACGGCTTCGCCTGCTGGAACACCCCAATAACCTACTTTTTGAAAGGATGGGCGGCTCCTCCCACGACTGAAGTCACGGGTGTCCGCCGCTATAGTTCATGAATCGAATTGACAGGATCTGTAATGTGAAAATACAGAAAGTGATTGCCGGAATTGCCGCCGCGGCGATGCTGGTTTCCCTTTCTGCCTGCGCACGCAAACATGAGAGTACCTCCACTCCCTTTGCACCACAGGACGAAACCAACATGGATACAGAACGGATCCCTTATGCGATCAATAATGATTATATTCTTGACATGGATGGGATGGATGCTCTGCTGCAGCCGGAAGACTATACCTTCGTGCCAAGGGAGAGCGATCTGGAGATCCTGCAGTCCCTGAAAGAACAGTATCCGGAAAACGCGGAAAAAATTCAGTTCTTCATCGATCATATCGGTGCCTATCACCAGACTGCGGTCAATAATGTTTGCGTCGCGCCGGAAAAGATCGACTTTGTGCTGGCGGAGCGATTTGCCACACAGACGGAAGCAGGGGATTGGAACTTCTCCATGGAGGGGATCTCCCTTCCGTATTATATCCAGTATGACCACCGCTGGGCGTTCCATCCCTACGGAAACGGGGTCATGGGATACACCGGCTGCGGCCCTACGTGCTTTGCCATGGTATCTGCGGCAGTGACCGGCAATCAGGATATCACGCCGGACCGTGTTGCGGATTTTGCCATTGACCGGGGATTTTATGTCGCTGGCAGCGGTACGGACTGGAGACTGTTCACAGAAGGAGCGGAAGAGCTGGGGTTTCATGGGAAGATGATCTATCCGGAGGAGGATCTCATGAAGCAGGAACTGTGGAAGGGCAACTATCTGGTCGTGTCATTAAGGCCGGGAGACTTTACCCGTGTAGGACATTTTGTGGTGATCCACAGCTGTGATGAGGATGGCTTCTGGCTGTATGATCCCAACAGCATCGAGCGTAGCAGCCGGGTCTGGTCCTATCAAGCGCTGCTCAATCAGATCGCCCAGGTTTGGACACTGGGACAGAATATCGATTCGAATGAATAGAAGAATGCCGCTGCTATTGCAGCGGCATTGTTATTATTTAATAAAAATCAGATTCCGTAGCAGGCGATCGTATTGGCTTCATCCACGATCTCTACGGCATGTTTCAGCCAGTCGCAAAGATCATCGGGCCTGCACTCGAAGACGGGGAAATAAGGATCGTCTGCATCAAAGTAGTGATCCAGTTCCGACTGGAGATGTTCGCAGACACTGAGGACATAATAGTCTCCATTGGGTTTCTGTAAGGCGATTTTTCTGGCAGCAAGATCTCTCCCGTAATAAAGCATTGCCATTACATAGGGCATCGTGTCCAATCCGACCTTGTCTTCCGCACACATGAATTCGCGAAGCTGACGAAGCTGATCTCTTGTGGATTCACCAAGCAGGCGAACAGGCCCTTCGTACCATTTCCAGAACAATTTGCGAAAAATACGCACGGCATCGATGGAATCCATGCACTTCATCAATAATTCTTTTTGCTCTTTTGCGATCTCCATGACTAATCCTTCTTTCCATCTTATTTCTTTCTGGCATCTTCATTATAGCATTGCTTGTTAAAAAATCAACAATAAGAGGAAAAAAGTTTCAGATTTTCTTATTTTTTTCAAAGTAGTCGATAAAAAGTGGAAAAAACCGATTATAATGCTATAATGAAGGTGATTTCAGAGTTGATTCTGGTCGTTGAAAAGGAGGAATACGTATGCGTAAACGGAATAGACGTATTGCACTGCTTATCAGTCTCTGTATGATCATTGCACTGATTCCTCTGAGCACGGTCTCCGTTCTTGCGGCACAGCGTAGCGACAACCCGTTTGGCGGATTGTTTGTCATGGATACAACGGAGCCCTCTGGGAATCCGAAACCCACCGAAAGCGACAATCCCTCGGAGTCGCCGTCACCTTCGGAATCTCCGGAAGTTACGGAATCTGCTACGCCGTCTCCCAGTGAGTCTGTGAAGCCTTCTCCTTCGGAAGAACCGAGCAAGCTTGACTTTACCGATGTGTCTACAAAGGACTATTTTTATGAGCCGGTAGTCTGGGCAGTGGATCGTACCATCACAGCAGGGACAGACACTACACATTTTTCCCCGAATGCGGGATGCAGCCGTGCACAGGTTATGACGTTCCTGTGGCGTGCAAACGGCGCTCCCAAGATTATTTTGCGCAGCAATCCGTTCGAGGATGTCAATGAAAAAGATTATTATTATGATGCAGTCCGCTGGGCAGTGAGCAGGGGAATCACCACCGGTACCTCCGCGAACACGTTCTCTCCCAACCAGAACTGCACCCGAGCACAGGTCATGACGTTCCTGTGGCGTGCGAAGAACACCCCGGATGTGGGACGCCATGTCATGAACTTTACGGATGTGAAGCCGGATCAGTATTATTACGATCCTGTATGCTGGGCCGTGAAGGAAGGAATTACAGCAGGAACTTCCGAAACCACTTTTGAGCCGGATGCGTCCTGCACACGCGCACAGGTCATGACATTCTTGTGGCAGGCTTATAAATAAACGATTTGAACAAACAATCGGCGTCAGGCGCCTATCCAGGCGTCTGACGCTTTCGGGGTTTTTATGAGAAAGTATACGGATATACAGGAGATTATTCTTCATTCGGATCTCGCTTCCCGCGGCCAGACGCTCTTTCTGGACAGTGAGATCCGGCAGAAATTGACGATCCGCGATAACGGAGAGATTCAATTTGAACGGATCCTTTATTCCGGGCGGGTTCTGGAGACGGTTCTGCGTACCATCCCAGAGGAAACTGTCAATGAGGTCTTCTTTTCCATTAAACAGTTTGCAGCAGACGGAGACCGGCCAAGGATTCCGGATATGGGCAGTTGGAGCCTTGTGGTGACACGGGCAAGCCAGGATAATAGAACGCTGAGAGGATCCGTGCTTTTTGGAAGCAATCCGAGAGAAATGAAGCTGTCAGATTACATCCGGGAAAGAGTCCGGATCCCACGTATGTTCCTGTTTGACGGAGTACCGTTTCACAGGATCCTGCCGGATCGTACCAGGGCGATCTACGAATTCTCAAAAAAATGGATCGACATCATCAATCACAGTCCCACCTGGATCTATCTGATGAAGACCAAGATGATGGATGAACTAGCGGAACTGCATTTTGATCTGGATTTCGGACGAACATTTGAGATCGTCTATCAGAAGGAAGGGGATCGTGGCGATGTTGCGCGGCTGCGGGAAAAGATCCCTCAGATCCACAATGTGGAGATCCTGGGCTCCGCCATTTATTCTCAGGTGTACTATTATATCTATCATGCAGAAGAGCCAGAAGTACATTTTGAACAGGCGGAAGCGTGGTTGACGTCCGCGCTTGCCCGGTTGTTCCAGCTGACACGAGATGTGGAATACTGAAATGAAAACAGGAGGACCCGACGGGTCCTCCTTAAACAGTTGATGGAGTTTTTTTCTCAAACAGTTTTCTTCGGTATATCAGATACTCTGCCAGAAGCGCAACGGGAACAGCACCAAGAACATCCAGTGCAGAATGCTGTTTGACAAATGTGGTGGCGATGGAGATGACTACGGCCAGCAGCACAACAAAGATACGCCAGAGAACAGCAGTATCTTTCTTCTTCCACCATACCGAAGCGATCCCGAGAGAGTAAGCCACATGCAAAGACGGAAACACACCGGTGTTGGTGTCAAAGGCATAAATGAGCGCCATCAGCTGCGTCAGGATATTGTTCCGTTCAAAGAGCAGAGGTCGAAGATCCTGTCGGCTGGGATACAGAATATACACCGCCATGGCCACCGCCTGCGTGATCATGATGAAGATGGATAGCTTCCGGAAACTGTCGATATCATACAGCATGAAATACAGCAGGGAGCCGATAATAAGAAAATACCAGGATACGTAAAAGATCAGGAAGAACTCGTTGAATGGAATGAGATCATCCAGCCGGCAATGGATCACATGGCATTTTTCCGCCGGAATCAGATTCTCAGTCAGAAAAAACAGGATGAAGTATGCGACCCATCCCCACAGCAGTTTTAAATGGGAAAACGCGGGATCATTGATTCTCGAAAAACGGAATTCGCGGTAATCAACTACCGGTTTTTTCATTTATCTGTCGCCTCCTCAGCCGGGATATTATATCCATGGTCTTTCTTGGGGAGATTGGGATAGGGGACGACCTTATGCCGGGGCAGATGAACCGCAATCTCCGTAATGGAGTCCATCAGATAGTTGCAGATGCGGACACGCTCCTCTGCAATGGGCCGATCGGGATCAAACTGTATCGGCTTTCCAAAGTATATGGTTCTGAGATTTGGAGCCAGATACATGGGTACAAAAGAGACTTTTTTTCCGGTCTTCTTATAGTAGATCCGAGCCACATCCACAAATCCTTCCTGGAACTCATGGACGATCTGATTGTGTTCATCGTAGCATTCCGGGTAGATCACGATATGATTTCCATCATTCAGCTTCTGTACGGTTTCACGGAATGTGGAAAGGAGCCGGGAATCATGGTATACGGGAATGCAGTGTGCATTGCCGAAGATCAATACTGCCAAAGGGGCAATTGCATAGGAAGCAATCTTGAAAAACCAGCGGATCCACTTCGGCTTTTCCGACCAGAAATCCTGAAATGCATATGCCGGAACTTCTTTCAGCGTCATCATCTGACCGATCGTCCAGATATAGTGTCTTCCCGGGAAATACAATTCTCCAGCGATAGGACCATGGATCTGACTGTGATTGCCAACGGCAATGGATGCTTCTTTCGGAATGTTTTCCTCACCGACGATGCGTATCTTCGGATATACCACAGATACGATCCAGCGTATGATCTTGTAAAGAACCGAAGTCTTCTTGTCCTGCATAAAAACCCTTCTTTACCTATAATATATCAAAAATTTTAATTAAGTTATTCTATCAAAACAGAACCGCGGAATCAATCGCTCCTGCGTTCTTTTCAGGCTTTTTCATTTTTATGGGGCGGTATTCAAGACTTTCTTTGCATATTCTACGAATTTCCGCACGGCAGGAGAGGCATGCTCCATAGACGGTACGGCCATTCCCAAAGTGATGTCCTCCGGAGGGTCAAGTGGGAGTTTTACCACATCGCTTGACCAGTTGAAAGTACTCCTCTCATTCATGATGCTCATTCCGAGACCTTTCTCAATCATGGAGATTGCAGAATAGTTTTCTATCGTGGAGAAATGGATTTTGGGATGAACACCATTCCGGTTGAGCAAATCCACCACATCATCATCTCTGCCGAGAGCGGGCATGATGAAGCTTTCATTTTCACATAGAGACAGGGGATATTGATCGGCGTTAGCCAGAGGATGTTCTCTGGGAAGGACCGCGATCATACGATCTTTGGCAACCGGGAACCAGTCGAAGGGTGCGTCTTCCCGCCAGCTGAGAAAACCGATATCTGCGGTGGTATCCTCCAGCCAGGATATGATCTCCCTCCGGATGCCTTCCATCAGATTGACGTGAATATTAGGATAATCATTCTGGAACTCCCGAATGACTTGCGGGAGCCAGTGGGCAGACATGCTGGGATACGTAGCTATGGTGATCTCGCCCACGGAGAGACCCAGGATATCAGAGGCCATCTGATAAATACGCTCTTCCTGCTGCAGAAAACTGCGAATCGCAGGAAGCAGATATTCCCCGTTTTCCGAGAGAGTCACACCCTGCTTCTTTCGAATGAACAGCGAGACTCCCAGCTCTTTTTCCAGGGAAGCGACCAACTGACTGACCCCAGACGTTGTATAATTAAGTCTTTCCGCTGCCTTTGTAAAACTGCCGGTTTCCGCAGCTGCCAGAAACGCTTTACACCGTGCACTTTCCATTTTGTCTATCCTTAAGTTATACTTAAATTATAGTTTAATAACTATAGCTTTACTTTACAATTTATTTTGAATATAATCAAGCCAGAAAGTGAGAGCTGGCCAGCTTTTCATCCACAATAGATATGATAAAACAGGAGATGAAAGCTATGAAAAAAATTGATTCTTCCATGCAGGGATTAATCTGCTATATCTGCATTATCGCCAGTATGCTGCTGAACGGCCTGTTCGGCGTCACTCATGGTACCGTGTCGGTATTGATGCTCTGCTTGTCCGCAATTGTCTTCAGTATCGGAGTTCTCGAGCTGCTCGGCGGAACACAGAATCTTTCCGCGGATACAAGGCTTTGAATTCAAATAACAATATCAATTATAGAGTTTGAGCTCTGGAAATAATTAAAACCAACGCTCCGGACTCTGTCTACTACTTTTCTTCAGGCTGCCGATGGCAGCCTTTTTTTTCGGAAATCCCGAACTTTTTCCAAATTATTGTTTTTCTGTTGTTTGTAACGCCGTTATCAAGTAAAATATATTTATCTATGTAATCACAGAAAACGTTTCAGTGGAACAACGTATTGCTGTTGTACAAAGAAACGGGTACGTTTACAGGAAGGACGATGAAAATGACGATTCAAACTATAAAAAACGAGGATGCTCTGACGGTTTCTGTTACGGGAAGACTGGATACCACGACCTCTCCGGAACTGGATGAGGAACTGAAAAAATCCCTGGACGGAATCCGTGATCTGACCATGGATCTGGAAGGCCTGGAGTATATCTCATCTGCCGGCCTGCGTATTCTGCTGTCGACTCAGAAGACGATGAATCAGCAGGGAACAATGAAACTGATCAATGTCTCCAGTATGGTCATGGATGTTTTTGAAGTGACCGGATTCGCGGATATTCTGACCATCGAGTAACCGCTGGCCTACCCATGTCAAAAAGAATCAGCAAAAAAAGAGGAACCCGCAAGGATAACCGGAGGATTCCTTCCGCTGAAAGAGCAATAATACTTGGTGATGAATGCGCTGCTCTCTATACAAACCCTGAGCGGCGGCAGTCACAGGAATGGAGGTGCTGAGAGTGAATGAAGTTCAGGGAAAACTCATCGGGGACCAGTATATCATCCAGCTTTCCGGACATGTCGATTCCGGAAATGCATCTGCGGTAGAAAACGCAGTAATAGATCTGATCGGACAGGAGCCTGGGCGGCCGATCCACATCGATGCGGAACAGTTGGACTATATTTCCAGTGCCGGGCTGCGTGTGATCCTGCATCTCAGAAAGACACACCCGGAACTCACGATCAGCAATGTGAAACCGGATGTTTATGAGATCTTTGAAATGACCGGTTTCACACAGATGATGACAATTGAGAAGGCATATCGGGTCGTATCCATAGAAGGCTGTGAAGAGATCGGTCGCGGTGCCAACGGCACAATATACCGGATCGATAAGGATAATGTCGTTAAAGTCTATAACAATGCCGACGCGCTGTCGGAGATCCAGCATGAGAGGGAAGTGGCTCGTACGGCGCTTGTCCTTGGGATCCCTACGGCCATTTCCTACGATGTTGTTCGTGTGGGAGAAAGCTACGGCTCTGTTTTTGAACTTCTGGATGCAAAATCCTTTTCCAAACTTCTCGCCACCGAGCCCGAAAGAATGGACTGGTGTGTCCGGGAATACGTGGAACTTCTTAAAAAGATCCACGGAACGGTAGTTCCTGCCGGAGAACTTCCGGATATGAAGGAGACCGTACTGAACTGGGCGGAATTCATGAAAGATCATCTGCCGGAGGAAGCGGGAGAGAAACTGCTGTCCATGGTACAGGCGGTACCTTATGATGAGCACATGATCCACGGAGACTATCACACGAAAAACGTGGAGCTGGTTGGGGATGAGGTCCTTCTGATCGATATGGATACATTGGCAGTGGGTCATCCTGTTTTTGAACTGGCATCCATGTACAATGCTTTTATCGGTTTTTCCGAAATGGATCATGAGATCGTGAAACAGTTCCAGGGGTTTGATTTTGAAACCTCGCAGCGGTTCTGGAATAAGGTGCTCGCCGCGTATCTGGGAACCGATGATCCGGAAACGATCCGACAGGTCGAGGATAAAGCCCGCATCGTGGGATACACGAGACTGATCCGTCGGCTGATCCGCCGGAAAGGGCTGGAGACTGAGGATGGCAGGAGCAAGATCGAATTCTGGAAGAGCAAACTTCTGGAACTGCTGGATCGCACCGATACCCTGATTTTTTCAAAAAATGAGCTTCAGCTGGAAGCAACTAAAGAGAATCTCCCGGTAGTAATGGACTTTGTGGAAAAGAATCTGGCAGAAGCGGACTGCCCCATGAAGGTCCAGATGCAGATCGTGATGGCAGTGGAAGAGATCTTTGTAAACATTGCCAACTATGCATACGCACCGGGAACCGGAGCTGCAGTGGTGCGAGTCGAGGTGAGTCGTGATCCCGGTTCAGCTACCATTACGTTTATGGATCAGGGCGTCCCTTATGACCCGCTGAAGAAACCGGATCCGGATGTTGCTCTTTCGGCTGAGGAACGGGAAATCGGCGGCCTGGGAATCTTCCTTGTCAAAAAAACAATGGATGAAATGACCTACGAATACAAAGATGCACAGAATGTGCTGAAGATTCGAAAAAGCTTCTGAGAAAGGCGATCGTTTTGAAGATCAGAGAGTATCAGAAAAAATTCATATTGACAGGACCTGCGATTGATGAATTCTCTGATCTGTTGGAAGAGACGTTCAATCAGATCGAAATGGAGCCGCAGAACCGGCTGAGGATCCGATTGTCCCTGGAAGAGGCGCTTCTGCGAATGCGTGATCATTTCGGAGAAGAATCGGAAGTTATGGCATCCATCAAACGCCAGATGGGACGAATCATCATTCAGGTGGAGATGGAAGGGGATCCGTTCAATCCGCTCAGCAGTGAGGAAAACGAGTTGGAGGATCTTTGCAGTTCCCTTTTGACATCGGTCGGGCTCAGTCCGCAGTACAGTTTTTCCGGTCACAGGAATATGCTGCGTATCGCGTTGCCCACACCGGGAATCAATCCGGTGTTAAAGATCGTATTGACGATTCTGGGAGGCATCCTGATTGGACTGGTCGGAACAAATATGATCTCCGGGGAATCCATGGAGAAAGCAGTGAATCTGGTGATGAACCCCATCTATGATGTGTGGATCCGCATCTTAAACATCATGTCCGGACCGGTGATCTTTTTCATGGTGATCACCACCATGCTGGATGCCGCAAAGATCTCACAACGGGGCGGGAACAGCAGATTTATAGTAGTGCGCTATTTCCTGTTAAGTTTTATCATGGTAATGGTCGCATTGATCGTTGCACTATGGTTTTATCCGATTACTTCCGTTAAGGACAATATCAGCGGAGATGTTGCCACCAACATACTGGATCAGATCCTTCAGATCATCCCACGGGATTTCTTTACTCCTTTCGTAGAGTCCAATACTCCGCAACTTCTGGTAATGGCATTCGTGCTGGGAAGTGCGTTGAACACGATCGGTTCGCAGGTGCGGAATCTTTCCCGTATCGTTCGTCAGATCAACATGGTCGGGCTGAAGCTGGCAGAGTGGATCAGCAAACTGGTTCCATATTTCGCGGCTGTGCTGGTGGGCCTTGAGATCTGGCAAAAGAGAACCCGTACTCTGACAGGGATGTGGGGAAGCCTGCTGATTGCTCTGGCAGTCTCCGCAGTCTGTATTCTGTTTGGGCTGATGATAGTCAGCCGCAGGAAAGATGTGGAGATCCGCAAGCTGATTCTCAAATTGAAAGATCCGTTTCTGCTTGCTGTGCGTACAGGATCTCTGGATGCGGCTTTTGGACAGACTGAGAAAAGCTGTGTAAAGGACCTGGGCATCAGCAAGGAATTTACTACGCTCAGTCTGCCAAATGGACTGGTTCTGTATATGCCCGTCAGTGCCATCGGAACGATCGTTTTTATGGTATTTACTGCCATGAAATATGATATCCATACTTCTCCGATCTGGTATGTTATGGCAGTTGTTTTGGCGGTGGTGCTGTTCGTGGCGACCCCGCCGGTGCCCGGAGCGAACCTGCTGGCATATACCGTGATCTTTGCGCAACTTGGCATTCCCGGACAGGCACTGATCGACGCCATGATATTTGATATCATATTCGGGATCTTTGCATCGGCGGGAAATCAGCTGCTCCTGCAGCTGGAATTGATCCTGCAGTCAGATCGGATCGGCATGCTGCGAAGAAATATCCTCCAGCGATAGATCAATTGTTGATATCGTGGAAAAAGGGGCTGTAAGAAAAGTCCCCAAAATGTAAAAACGCCAAGACTTTCAACAGGTCTTGGCGTTTTTCGCGTTAAAAAGTTATTAAAAACAATATAATAGGCCGCTTTTCGGTAGAAAAGCGG
>Ga0326513_10004077_pt1 | contig 10502 bp, 13 predicted proteins | sample 2_2465_0518_D_FD_203654 | JGI IMG/M metagenome (GOLD analysis project Ga0326513, IMG submission 203654) | Bovine rumen microbial communities from UC Davis, California, United States - 2_2465_0518 | ecosystem: Host-associated > Mammals > Digestive system > Stomach > Rumen | place: USA... | reverse complement strand
AACGCCCATATATAGCGGAAGCCCACATAAAGGGGTGGTAAATTATGCGGAGTATAACCTTATGGATGTAAATGCTGTCAAAGATGAACAAAAAAGACTAACCGATTTATTGGATCGGGCGGAGATTCCAAGACAAAAAAGGGATGCGCTCGAAGTTGTTATTGAAGAGTTGGCATGGCAACGAATAAAGCTGAAAGATACTCGTGAAGCAATCAAAAACAGTGAGGTTGTTATCCCATACGATAACGGCGGCGGTCAAAAGGGACTCCGAGAGAATCCTATCTTTAAGGGATATGCGACATTATTTAAATCGTATATGACCGGGATGACATTTTACTCAAGTTTCTTGCCAAAAGATATGCAGGATGAAGCCCGGGGGAATGAAGATACTGTACTCGAGCAAGTCCTAAGGAATAAACGAAAATGATAGGCAATCAGAAACCACGCATAAATATATATCCGGCTTTTGTTGACTCGGATGGAGATAAGGCGGCTGATCTCATGCGCGCTTATGGTGTAACGCTTGACGAGTGGCAATCGGATGTAGTCAGAGTATGGCTCGGTACGGATGAAGCCGGGAACTATGTAACAACAAGCGCCGGGCTATCTATACCACGGCAAAATGGAAAGAATGTTTGCATAGAAGCCCGTGAGTTTTATGGTCTTGTTGTTAATGGTGAACGCATATTACACACAGCGCACCAAGTACGGACTACAAAAAAGGCTTTCCGCAGGCTTGTTAATATGTTTACCAACAAGAAACATCCCGAGGTTGTGCGGATGGTGAAACAGATCAGATACGGAGTCGGTGAAGAGTCCATCGAACTTGAGAACGGCGGCATTATAGAGTTTACAAGTAGATCACGACAAACGGCTCGAGGGTATGATGGGATATCCCTTGTTGTATATGATGAAGCTCAAGAGGTAACCGATGATAACATAGAAGCTCTCATGAGTGTTTTGTCTGCATCTATTACGGGAACTCGACAGATCATTTATGCAGGGACACCGCCTTATCCCGGATGTCCGGGGACAGTGTTTAGAAGATTCCGTGAAGGTTGCATAAACGAAGCAGGGCGCGGAGAAATAACTCATAGCTCATGGATTGAGTGGAGTGTTACGGAAGATAGCGTAAGAAATAAAGAAGGGGCTATTGATGTATCAAACAGGGCTTTATGGTATGAAGCAAATCCTGCGCTCGGATCAAGACTCACGGAAGAATTCACGGCGGAAGAATATAAAACAATGTCCGCGGATGGCTTTGGAAGGGAAAGGCTCGGTCTATGGTTTAAACCAAATGAGCATATACAAGAGAAAGTCATTGATCCTGCAAAGTGGGAAGCATGCATGAGTGAGGAAATGAAGCCCGAGGGCAAGACCGCATACGGAGTAAAATTCAGTATAGACGGGAGCTTTGTTGTACTTGCCGGGGCTGTTATCGGCAACGATGGAATAAGCCGTATATCGGTTATAGAGATTAAGCCTATGGGACACGGTGTCTCATGGTTGGTAGAGTGGCTAAATGCTCGATATAAGAAAGCATCATGCGTTGTGGTTGATGGGAAGAACGGAGCTGATCTGTTAATAGATAAAATCAAGCCCGTTTGGGTGTTTAAGGATTCAGTGATTAAACCAAGCGCACAGAATATGATAACCGCGGCGGCTCTTCTTATCAACGAGATCAACGAGCAATCTGTCACATGGTATAAAGGTCAAGAAGCGCTTAACGAGTCCGCCATCACAGCCACAAAGCGCGCCATTGGTGGCGGATGGGGATTCGGCGGAGCGGGATCGGAGATAATCGAAGCGTGTAGTCTTGCGTTATGGGGATGCAGAAATTCAAAACGAAACCCATTAAAGGTGATGAAAATCGGGTGATGAATAGTGCAGTGGAATAGATATTATTATAATCAAAATAAAAATGAAAATAGGAGCAACCGCAAAGCATTTAATCGGGTTAAGCATTGCCGGATATGCAGTAGAGAGATTCTGAACGGCGATTATTGTTCGAGCTGTAAAGAATTCCTTGATAATAAGAGAAGGGAATGTAAAAAATGCAATTAGAAGAGATAAAAATGACAATAGAAAAACAAACAGGAATCCCTGCGGCATTATTGAACGGAGAAACGGCTCAAGAGAATATAGCACTTGCAAGGGCTTATCTGAAATACAAGGCGGAGCAGGGCGGAAAGACGCGAAAAACACCAAGAGAGCAATTCTATGAGTGGATGAATGTTGAAGATGAGAAAAATGCGTTATTGAGCCAAATCGAAGCTGAATTGATATCCGAAGTAAGCAAAAGTGGGACAGGAAACAAGAGCACCCGTGAACAATTTGCGGAGTGGATGCGGAGATCATAGGCAATGGCTGAAAAGAATTGTGTAATGTGTGGAAAAGCGTTTACTACGGATCGACCGCACAAGAGATATTGTTCGCTGACTTGTAGAGAAGCCGGGGCAAAATATAAGCGTATGAAGTGGCTTGAGAAGAATCCGGGTTATTATGCGGAGTATAATCGACATTATCACAAAAACAACGTTCAAAAAGCACTCATATAAGCCCATAAACGGCTTTTTGGTGTATTGTTGCATAATTGCCCACAAATCAATAAACGGGCTAAATTCGGTCGAATAATCGGCGTTAAATGCGGCGTTGGATGCGAATATAAATCATCATTCGATATATCTTGAGGAAATTGGAATTTATGGATTTCAAATCCATAAACACTAAAGATGAAATACCACTCCACCATATAGTGGAGCGAATAATCAACGAGTCCAAAAATGGGCTCGTTGTAACAAGATTATATCTGAGCCCATTTTTTGGCTTAGTTACTCCCTTATTGAACAAGCAAAAGGCGGGGCATCATTCCATGAAGCAACTCGTGACGTTAATGTCAAGAGTAAAGCGGAAAACCTTTTGTTGTTTAGTGCGGATATCGGGGAACATATGATGCGCATAGACAAGGCGAGTGGTGGGGAGCGTAAAAGTGAAAATTTCAAAAATGACGTTAACGACAAATTTGAAATTTCAAAAGCAGACACCATTCACAATATGGGCTTCACCGACAGACAGGCAAGAGATTTTCAGACATTGGCAAAGCACCCGGATGTAATCCAAATAGAGTGTCTCGCCAAAAATGGCGATACCCAAAATATATTCTACTTACTAAGCAAATGTGATATAATAGTTATGTAAACAAAGGCAGTGGATTTCGTTTATCTTGTTTTTCATGCACTATGTTAAAGGGCTTTCGATTCATTCGGTCGGGAGTCCTTTTGCATTATCTAACCATAAAGGATCAATATCAGATAAGCCTCTTGCTCCGGTTATTGATAAGGCACTTTCACAATAATTCTTGAATATATTACGAGCATTGCTTTGAATCATATTAAGCAAGAACCAAAAAGCAGGATGGTCTATATATATGTTTTCATATCCATCCATGCTTATATATATATTACGTTCATCATTAATGCGGTATCTGATCCCAAGACTATGCAAAAAATCAAAAGTTTCTTGATATCTATCATAGATGCTGTCATTTTCATCTTTCAAAAAGGCGGATAAACCACCTTCGGGATAATTGGATTCACCGAGAAGATAGGGAATAGATACATCTAATATCTGTGAGATTCTTTCTAATGTAGGCTTCTTAAGGCATCTTGCACCATTAGCATAATAAGAGATCATTGTTTCTGTGAGTCCGAGCTTGTCAGCGAGGATTTTTTGAGTTGTTTGTGCATTTTTTATAGCATTTTGGAAATTTTCTTTGTTAAGTTTGTAAGTCGTTATTTTTTCTTGTTTTTTCATAACTAATTTACCGCCTTTTCTTGATTTTTTGTTAATCATCTATTTAAGTATAAGAAAGTTAACAAATTTCAATTCTCAATATACATGATGACAATAAACTAAGGATTGTTCTTAAACAAAATATAACATACAATGAACACAAGTTGCAACGAATTAAAATACACGCGTATATGTGATAATCGACAATTATGTAAATCAAGAAAGTGAGGTCACAATGAATAAAACAGAAATACCGAAGAGGTTTGAAGAGCAGAGATATTTCAATCCTGCGGATGGAACTATTTATTACCAAGTATGTCGTAATACTTTAATGAAGCTTGCGAAGTCTGCAAACGCTTATAGAAAAGTGGGGCGAAGAGTGCTTATTGATCGAGTTGTGCTTGATAAGTATCTTGAGGATCACTCCACAACAGAAAAGACATTCACACAAGATGAGGTTGATTCTATTGTTAGAGACAGATTAGCAAGAGAACGGGAAAAGAGTAGCAAGATTAGAGGCTGATCTTGAGAAGGTGTGCATGAAAAACATAGAAAAAGAATTCATAGAAAGCATATCTTGTGATGTAGAGCCAGACTATCGAAAAGCGTATGCACTTCTTGAAATGTCACCGGATCGCACTCCAGAGTTTTGCAGTATAATCATTGAACGGTTGGAATCATGCGGATGGATAGAACCATATAATAATTGGGTAAAAACATACAAGAACAACCACGGGTCAGAGTTAGACGAGGCTTATAAAATATATGCTAAAGAAGATAAAATCACTTATAACCGAGAAAAGCCGAACAACGAGCGTTATATCACAAAAGAAAATGATGATCTTGCAAGATTCCATATTTTAAATGAGAAGGGAACAGCAACGGGAACTCTTGACGATCTGATCGTGGAAGATGTGATTGAGAGCTGTCCGATGTTTAACTATGAAGGGATCATATACGTTTACGAGGATGGAGTTTTTCTATCTGACCGAAGCAAAGCACTTGTAAAGGAGCAGATATCAAACAGGCTATATCTTAAATTCAAAAAGTATCAGAACATAGCGCAAATGCATAACCATCTGCTAACAAAAAAAAGCATTATGTTACCTGAGGATGATTTGAACTCTTATCCGGTCAAATGGATCAACTTCAAAAATGGAATGTTGGATGTGGAAACAATGAAGATAAATCCTCACGATCCCAAGTATCACGCATTAAATCAGATACCTTATGAGTGGATTGATAAGAAGCCCGGGGATGATTCTATTGTTTTACAGTATCTGTCAGACTTGATAAGCGCCGCTGATGATCTTGAAATGTTCCTGCAATTCTGTGGGTATTGTATGACTCATGATACATCACAGCAAGTTTTTTTGATTATTCATGGAAACGGCGGAACGGGTAAGAGCGTGTTATTACGATTACTGACTAAAGCCATAGGAAAAGATAATATATGTAATATGCCATTGCAGGACATAAACAGTCAGAGGTTTGCTTCAGCGTTCTTGTTTGGAAAACTTGCCAATATCTATGCGGATTTACCATCAAAAGATATGAGTGAGATTGATGTACTAAAAACGATCACGGGAGAAGATTCGGTAAGAGCTGAGATCAAGGGCGGAGCGGTATTCAGCTTTTATCCGTATTGCAAGATGGTGTTTTCAGCAAATAAGATTCCAAAAAGCCGAGATGATAAGACGGATGCATATTATAGGCGGATGCGGATTCTTACAATTAACAAAAGAGCCAAGGAAATACCACAGCTCGAAAAACGGCTTGAGGATGATATTCAATCTTTTATATGGTTATGTGTGCAAGCATTAAAGCGGATGTATAAAGATGGAACAATTATAGAATCCCAGGGGAGCAAAGCGGAAACAGCTCAATTATATGCTGATACTGATTCAGTGCAGGCTTTCTTGATTGATAACGACTACATTATAACCGGAGATATACAAGATCGAGTTGATAGAAGTGCTTTCTATCAAGAGTATAAGCAATACTGTGAAAATGAAGGAAGAAGTCAAGGGATATGTACTCCGACCGGATTTTATAGCAACTTGCGAGATAAGGGATGCATAATAAAAGATTCTTTAACGGTTGGCTCGAAGAATCATAGAGCCATAGCAGGGATCACGAAGGAACTTCTAAGCGAAGAAATCCCGTTTATCTGAGAAGAATAACAGCCTAATAACAGTTTTTTAACAGTTTTTTGCCGATATCTGTTATGAAAAAATAGCGGATTTACGTATGTTTTGAGACTTAAATAACAGTTTTAACAGTTTTTTTATATATCATATAAGAAAGAAAAAAATATACATATACATTATATATATAAGTGATAGTGACAAAAATCTGTTAAATCTGTTAAATCTGATGAAAAATCCCATAAAATCAATGGGTTTAGCATGCGCGTAACTGTTAAGAAAGTGATAAATATCTGTTAAATGTCTGTTAGAAAGGATATATAACCTATGTATATGACATTATTGGAAAAGATGAGCGCAGTTGATCGGGATTTTAAGAAATCGGGCTTATATATGCTTGGTGATGTACCAAGAGATCCGGATGAGATGAAAGCATACTTTAAAGAAGCCTTAAAACAAGGAAATGCATTTATAGACAGATATTCGAGTGTCAAGGGCTCTCCGATATGGAAGTATGTATCCGCGCTTGTTGAAGATTACATGGCAGGGCTTGAGAGAGTGGCGCGGAAGTATCAGAGCAAAGAAGCGAATTTTTGAAACCATAATTTTGTGGTTTCCGATTGACCGTCAAAGGAAGTGAGGAACATTGTTGAAGTTTACGCATTTTAAATGCCAAAACGCTCAAGGCACAGGAAAAAGCCGAAGCCGTAAATGAAGTTAGGTGAGGTGACCGCAAAGATGGAGAAAGCAAAGAACGGCGGTGCTAATCAATATCAAGCTAAAAGGACAGCGGTGTCCAATGAGCAAAAACGGAACAAAACGAAGTTAGGTGAGTTGACGAGCAAGATGGAGAAGTCAGTAGGTGGCAGACCTTCCGAAACTCACCCCAACAGTGGGGAGAGTTTTTTGAAAAAGCAACAACTTGCAAATTTAGGCATAACTCACGCAGAACGCTTTGAAACTCTCGCCAAACATCCCGAAGTTGTGGAGAAAGCCAAAGCGGATGCAAGAGCCGGGAGCGAATAGCCACAAGATTAGCTGAAATAACATAAAATAGTATTGACTTATTGTATATACAATAATATATTATTGTATATACAATAAATCGAAAGGGGGTAGAAATGTCACCGAGAACGGGGCGACCGAAAAAAGATAATGCAAAGAAAGGAGTCATTATTATCAGACTTGAAGAAACAGAGAAAAACGCTTTTGAACAATTCTGTAAATCAAAGGAAATATCCATGAGCGATTATCTGCGGAAGATGATCCGGGATACATTATCAGAGCAAAAATAAATAAGCGGTCAGAATAGTTTGGCGACCATCAACCGCTTATTTACCGATAACATGAATCCATAAAGGACTATGCTACACACATTTTCTCACAATATCCATTCGGATTCAAGTTATCCAAATTACAACTTAATATGGAACAATCAATGCAATCTGAAAGGAAGTATTATTATGAGAACAACTATTTTTATGACGATTGAAGAAGGCAAAGAAGCAGAAATACATGTTACCAAGACTAAGGAAGGTAACCGGGGAATGTTCATCAATGCAGGGAGCATAAAAGAGGCACTCGAACAAGTGAAAGATGCAGAACAATTATCTGATATAGAACTTGTCGGATCAGAAGAGCATACAACTGATAAACACTATGTTATATCACCCATAAGCGAAGAGAGCGCTAATTATTTCATCAATGCAATCTGCGCAAGAGAGCCCGGTTATGAGAAGGAAAACGATTTTGTTCACGCATTGGATCGAGCAAAGATATTTGCATCAAAGAAACATAACGGCTTAAAAGCTCATCAAGCTAAGGTTTTGGTACTGCCCACATATTTAGGCGATCCATATCAAACAATCATTGATGCTTATTCTTTTGGATATCATCGGGGGTATAAACGAGCAAAGCGAGAAGCTCGGAAGGGAGAGTGATGATATGGCAAGAACACACAAGAGAAATGACGGCAGGGTTGTTAAAACCTTCACTTATAATGGTAAAAAATACTATGCTTACGGCAAGGATAAGCAAGAAGCAGAGCGTAAGGCTGTCGAGAAATTGCAGGAGCTCGAAAAAGGAAAGCAGGATCATGATGATCCCACGCTTGATGGCTTTCACGAAAGATGGACAGAAAATCGAAGAGATAGCACTAAAGCATCAACTTTGAGATGTCAGCATTTTCAATACCAGAGTTGCGCTAATGTTAAAATCAATGGAAAGCGTTTAGGGGATTTTAGACTGTCAGAGATTAAACCGGATGATATACGGCAAGTGCAGAAAGCCTTGTTAAATGGAGAAAAAAAGAACACGACTCAAACAGTTAATGACAAAATAGCCGTTCTATCGCATATCTTCCATGATGCCATAAGAGAGCGATATATTGATTACAATCCTTGTAGTCCGGTCAAACCGCTTAAACGTACGGAGAAGAGGGCAAGAGATACGATCCATAGAGCATTGACATTAAATGAACAGGATATATTCTTTGATAAAGCCAAGGACAGTTTTTATTATAATGTTTTCCGTATGGCTATTTTAACCGGGATGCGTATCGGCGAGATAGGAGCTCTAATTCCTGCGGATATCCATGACGGAGCAATACACATTCGGCGAACGATAACTAAAACAGAGTATGGCGGATATGTTATCGGTGAAGATACTAAAACATGGCATGGCATGCGCACTATTCCATTAAATGAGGATATTGAGAAGGTTATCAAAGACCAAAAGCGCATAAATAAAATGCTTGATGGGAATAAAACAGTAAGTATCAATGATCCTATCTTTAAAGCACCGGAAAGAGGCTTACTGATGGCTACTCCGGTTGATAGAGAAATAAACCGGATATGTCAGAGAAATAGCATTGATAAATTTACTGCGCATGCATTTAGAGCTACTTTTGCAACAAGGTGTATAGAGCAGGGGATTGAACCGAGAACGCTTCAAGAACTCTTGGGGCATGCTGATTATGGATTGACCATGAATCTTTACGGACATGTTACGGATGATACCTTAGAGAACGCAATGAGTCGGATCAGCATAGTTGTATAAGCCTTTAAGTTTTTCTCGATTTCAAATCGATAAATCCGAGAACTGAATAAGATCAAGAGAGTGGGTAGCATATCGCTACTCACTTTTTTATGGAATTATCAAAAAGCCTATAATATACTAATAGTGGTCAAAATAGTGGTCAAAGTGCCACAAAACCACTGTTAGATACTCTTGATGGAAAAAGTCCCTTCTTCCGCATTGAGTTTTATGGTTGTTTGTGAAATGTCACAGATGACCATTTTTTATTGTATTTACGGGCTTTCATGTTCATACACTATGTTCGTTATTGTTCATCTATTTTTATCAAAAAACATCATTATGTGAGCCAAAAGTGGTCAAAAAAGTGGTCAAAAAAGTGGTCGATAAATGCCGTATTTATGGGCTTTTCGCAAAATTTAATACTTTTCAAAATAGTTTTGATATGATATAATTCGTTATGTAAACTAAATACGGTCGAGACACACTCACTCGACTTTGATGCAAGTAGGGCAACTTAAAAACACTTAATGTGTTTGAGAGTTGCTTTTTTTTGCGGAAAGGAAAGAAGATGAAAAAGAACAACGTTGTAACTGAAATTAAAGCCCGGATCGATTCACTTATTGAGGACAGAGAGCGCGAGGTCAAGCAGATCGAGACTTGCGTTGAAGATTCTCGCGCAAAAAAAGAAGCGGCTGAACTCGCAATGCATGAAGCCATGGAGAGCTTGAATGTGGATGCATACGCAGCGGCTGAGGCTTCAAGAAAGAAAGCACAGATAGAGATTGAGATGTACTCGAAGAGACATGAACAGATCATAGCAAAAGAGTATATACCCGAAGAGGATTCCGACAAGGTTATCGATTCTCTACTCGAGAGAGAGCAGGAGCTTGACGCAGAATTCGAGGAAGCTGTAAAAGCACCCATTGAAGCGTTAAGCACGTTGCTTAATGAGTACAGAAGCGCTATTCGTGAAGTTGAAGAAACCATAACAGCGTGGACGGGTCGTATTCATGCCAATTATCGCTCAGCAGGAACAATTTATGCCAATGGTACAAACAGAGCAGATCATCCGGTTGAAGTGCATACTTTACCTTATGTGGGAAGCACGACGGCGGCAAGGATTGATAGTTTTATCGAGAAATATAACCGGGGGGATAATTAACCGGGCTTGGATATCATCGGAGAACTAACCGTTATGGATCGCGCATACCATGCAGAGACTATACATACGCGTGATGCAATCATCAAAGAGAAAGATTTTGCCATTAATGATGGTTTTTTGATTTACTTTGATGATGCTGATCGCGGAGTATGGTTGAACACAAATGAAGTAATAAAGATTGATGGAGTTATTGTGAATAACAATACATCAAACGGAAAAGGGAAAATATGGTTTATCTGATCCCTGCGGAGCACGGAGTATGCAAAGGTATTATGCATTATGAGAAAACAAATCATAAGAAAGATAATACTCAAATGCAAGGACAGATACCTGGGGGGAGTGGCTCTCTCCTATGCCAAGGCTAT